>JGI11705J14877_10001033_pt1 | contig 16286 bp, 18 predicted proteins | sample Etolaghawater15m_FD_14877 | JGI IMG/M metagenome (IMG submission 14877)
CAGGCTGTAGTTGTCGGCCAAGCTCCAGCCAGCATCGATAGCTAACGATGCACCTCCTGCCCCTAACAGCATCCCCAGACCGAATGCAGAGTGGATTGCGGGAAAAAGGCTTTTCTTGGACACACGATCAACTGCAGTTCCCTCAAAATTGCCGAGGAAGTCAGCTATGGCCATCGGCAACCCCATGGCAAACAGGGCAATTGCCGAGATGGCCAGATCCCCTGCTACCAAGGAAAAACCCAGAGTTGCCATCGCGGCGGCCCCCACTAGGAAAATTCCTGAGCCCACCACTTTGGAGCCAAACCGAAGGGTCAGCGCATTAGCGAACAAAATCCCAGCGAGGCCTCCCAAGGGGAAGAGCATGACAAACAGTCCCATCTGGGCTGTGTTCAAGTCCAGGGCCTGCTGGACCTCCGGACCTCTCGAGAGCCAGGTGGAGAACAGCAGTGCGCGGGTGAAAAAGATTGCGGCCGCAGCCGCAAACCAGAAGGCAATTCTCGGTTGTGCCACCGATGAGGACATAGGAATCTTTCTAGTCGCGCGTGAGTTTGCGATAGGTCGAGCGGTGCGGTGCTGCTGCGTCGGGACCTAGTCGCTCAATCTTGTTCGCTTCGTAGGATTCGAAGTTTCCCTCAAACCAATACCAGTTCGCCGGATCAGCCTCGGTGCCCTCATAGGACAGGATGTGGGTTGCGATTCGGTCCAAGAACCACCGATCGTGTGTAATCACCACAGCACATCCGGGGAACTCGAGCAGAGCATTTTCCAGACTGGAGAGGGTCTCTACGTCGAGGTCGTTCGTCGGCTCATCCAAGAGCAAGAGGTTTCCACCCTGCTTGAGCGTCAAGGCAAGGTTCAAACGGTTCCGCTCACCACCGGAGAGAACACCGGCTTTCTTCTGTTGGTCGGGACCTTTGAATCCGAAACTGGAGACGTAAGCACGCGAGGGGATTTCCACGTTGCCCACCTGGATAACGTCGAGCCCATCCGACACCACTTCCCACAGAGTCTTGCTGGAGTCGATACCGGATCGATCCTGATCGACATAGGAGAGCTTCACGCTTTCCCCCACAGTCAGCTCTCCGCCATCGAGAGACTCAAGCCCGACAATTGTCTGAAATAGGGTGGACTTTCCCACACCGTTGGGTCCGATAATTCCGACGATTCCGTTGCGCGGAAGTGAGAAACTCAAATTGTCGATCAGGACTCGATCTCCAAAACCTTTCTTGATGGACTGAGCCTCCAGCACCTGCTGACCAAGTCGCGGTCCCGGAGGAATCTGAATCTCTTCAAAGTCGAGCTTCTTAGTCCGCTCCGCCTCATCCGCCATCTCCTCATACCGAGCAAGACGAGCTTTGGACTTGGCCTGGCGACCCTTCGCGTTGGAGCGAACCCACTCGAGCTCGTCCGCGAGGCGCTTGGCAAGCTTTTGGTCTTTCTTGCCCTGAACCTGAAGGCGCTCGGATTTCTTCTCGAGATAGGTCGAGTAGTTGCCCTCGTAGGGATAGAGGCGGCCGCGATCGACCTCGGCAATCCACTGCGCCACGTGATCGAGGAAATACCTGTCGTGGGTAATCGCAATGACGGCTCCGGGATACTTCGACAAGTGCTGCTCGAGCCACAAAACACTCTCGGCATCGAGGTGGTTGGTGGGCTCATCCAGAAGCAGAAGATCAGGCTTCTCCAAGAGCAACTTACACAGCGCAACGCGGCGCTTTTCACCACCCGAGAGATGAGTAATCGACGCATCCGAGGGTGGGCATCGAAGAGCATCCATGGCCTGTTCAAGCTGGGAGTCAAGATCCCAGGCATCGGCTGCGTCAATCGCTTCTTGGAGCGTGCCCATCTCGGCGAGGAGCGAATCGAAATCTGCGTTGGGATCAGACATTGCGGCCGAAATCTCATTGAACCGAACAACCATGTCGTGTGTTTCGCGCACACCGTCGCGCACATTCTCCAGAACTGTCTTCGATTCATCGAGTTCGGGTTCCTGCAGAAGGATTCCGACGGAATACCCCGCGGTGAGTGTTGCTTCACCGTTGGAGGGAGTGTCAAGCCCCGCCATGATTTTCAGGATGGTGGATTTACCCGCACCATTGGGGCCCACCATGCCAATCTTCGCCCCGGGGAAGAAAGACATGGTGACATCGTCCAAGATGAGCTTGTCGCCGACCGCTTTGCGGGCGCGAACCATCGTGTAAATAAATTCAGCCATAGGTTCCTAGTCTAGGGACTTTGGCCGCCGGGGCTTCGCGACTAGAGCGCGTCTTCCTCGTCCTCGTCGGGGTCCTCCTCGAGGATCGTTCTGGACACTTTCGTGTAATCGGTGACGCCCCAATACAGGTCATGGCCCAGGCTGTCAGCCTCAATTTCAACACTGGTCCCTGACTTGTCATCGTTCGACCAATCCCGAACCTTGAGGCGCCCTACCGTCACCACGCGGTCGCCCTTGTGGAGCGACTGGGACGCATTCACGGCAAGATCGCGGAAGGCGGTGACGGTGTACCAGTTGGTCTCGCCGTCACTCCAGCGGCCAACTTTGCGGTCGTACCAGCGCTGCTGCGAAGCGAGGCGAAAGCTGGTGATAGCGAGACCCTCTGAGGTGACGATGTGGCGAGGGGTGGTGGCGATGAGCCCTGTCAGGGTGAGTTGGTCGGTCATGATGGATCCTTTCGTGGCGCAGGCTGTTGGGGGTATGCCCTCGCCTGCAGTGCGGGCATGCCGACACTGTGCAGGCACACGAAGAGTTGACTCGCGTCCAGAGTGGATTTTGTGAATGAAGCAGGTGAACGGTTGCGCTGTGGACAGACGAACTAGTTCAGATACTCAGCGAAACTTTTGCGCACTTTTGAGACCTTAGGAACCGCGACCGCCAGGCAATATCCCTGGGTGGGATTCTTCGCAAAAAAGTCTTGGTGGTAATCCTCAGCGTCATAAAACTCCCCCAAGGGAGAGATCTCCGTGACAACACCGTCGCCCCACATCTCCGCTGCGCGCTCGCGAGCGGCCTCAAAGAGGGCTTGTTGTTCCTCGTCCTGGAAAAACATCGCTGAGCGGTATTGGGTTCCCACGTCGTTTCCCTGTCGATTCAGTTGCCGAGGATCATGCATAGTGAAAAAGGCATCCAGAATGACATCGGAGGGAATGACCGAGGGATCGAATGTCACGGCAACAGCCTCGGCGTGACCGGTGGTGCCCGTACAAATCTGCTCGTAGGTCGGATTCACCGTGTCGCCGCCGATATAACCGGACACTACCGAGCTCACCCCGCGCAGCACCCTGTAGGCAGCGTCAAGACACCAAAAACAACCACCCGCAAGCACATATGTGTTCATACATGACAGCGTAGGGAACACCTCTGAACAGCGCGCTCAGACTGCATGCCAGGCGTGGTCAAGAACAGCCCAAAGAGGCTCTACGCTTATCCTGTGATTGACTCCTCCCACGCCCCCCAATCCCCGTCTCGAGCTCGATAGTGGGCTATTTTTATGCCCTTCTTGCCGCGTTCCTTTTTGGCGCCAATGGGTCGGTCAGCAAGGTCATCATCGAATCCGGTTTTAGCGCGCTTCAGCTCACTCAAATGCGAGTATTGGGTGCGGCGGTCATCTCGGGCATTGTCCTTTTGATTCTTGATCGGCGCTCTTTCCGTCTCCCCGCGCGCCAGTGGCCAGTCATCCTTGTGCTCGGTGTCGTTGGAGTAGGAGTCCTTCAAGCCACCTACGCTTTCGCCATTGAGCTTCTCCCCGTGGGGATTGCTCTCCTTCTCGAATACCTGGCAGTCCTCATTGTTGCGGTGGTGGCCTTTTTCTTCTTCAAAGAAAAAGTCCACGTTCGTTTGTGGATGGCCATTGCTTTGGTTATTTCAGGCCTCATTGTGGTCGCAGAAATCTGGGCCTCGACGTTGAACCCGGTCGGCGTCCTCTGGGGCCTCGGCGCGGCAGTCGCACTCGCGACCTACTTCCTGGTCGGTGAGCGTCAACTCAAAACCATTTCCCCGCTGGCCCTGTCGTTCTGGACAATGAGCGTGGCAACACTGTTTTGGGCGCCCTTTTCTCGCTGGTGGACCTTCACCGCCGAAACCTTCACCACCAGCACTTCATTGGGTGGAACCTTCGAGGCCGTGTCCGTTCCGGTGTGGTTCCTCATTCTCTGGAACGTGACACTGGGATCGTTTGCCCCCTTCCTTCTCTCCCTAAGCGCACTGAAACGACTCTCGGCGACAGCTGCCGGGATTGTCGCCACCAGCGAGATAATTTTTGCCTTCGTGACGGCCTGGCTATGGCTTCAAGAAGCCCTCAACACCTGGCAGGTGATTGGCGCCACCGTCGTGTTCGGGGGTATCGTCATAGCCCAAACCGCTCGAACAAGTGACGTAGTTGTTCAGGCCGACTTGGCTCTGGAAACCGGGCCCATTATTTTGCCGGTGGACTTCAGCGAAGACGACACGAAAGCAAATTATGCACGGCCTTCCCCCGACGGCTAGGCCTCAATGACGACCGGGACAATCATCGGGCGTCGACGGTGCTGGGTGTTGACCCAGCGCCCAATGGTGCGCCTCACGACCTGCTGGAACGACTGGGTGTCCCTCGTTCCATTGGCGGAGGCTTCCTCGAGCGCTTTCACGATGGCGGGGCGCACATCGTCGAAGACGGAGTCATCTGGAGCAAAACCGCGGGCGTGAATCTCTGGGCCGACGATGATTTTTCCGGTCTGTGGGTCCATAGCTATGAAGATGGAGATGAATCCCTCCTCGGCAAGAATTCGCCGATCTTTGAGGTCTGCTTCCGTGATTTCCCCCACGGTTGAGCCATCGACATAGACAAAACCGATATCGAGTTGGCCCACCTGTGATGCACTACCCGCGGTGAGATCCACCACGGTGCCGTTCTCGCCGACCAGTGTGCTCTCCCGGGGCACCCCAGAAGAGATTGCCACCTCGGCATTTGCCCTGAGGTGACGAGCCTCGCCGTGGACGGGCATAACCTGCCGAGGTTTCACGATGTTGTAGCAGTAAAGGAGCTCGCCGGCAGCCGCGTGACCCGATACATGGACTTTGGCGTTGCCCTTATGGACCACGTTTGCTCCCAAATCAATCAGGCCGTTAATGACCCGGTAGACCGCATTCTCGTTACCGGGAATAAGGCTCGAGGCGAGGATAACCGTGTCCCCCGGTCCGATCTCGATGGTGGGGTGCTCGCGATTGGCCATCCGAGAAAGACCCGCCATCGGTTCACCCTGAGAGCCCGTGGTCATATAGAGCACGCGCTCGTCGGGAAGCTCGACGGCCTTCTTCGCATCCACCAGAAGCCCCTCGGGCACAGTCAAATAGCCGAGCTCCTGGGCGATACCCATGTTCCGCACCATCGAGCGGCCCACCAGAGCGACCAAACGATTGTTTTGTGCAGCCGCGTCAATGACCTGCTGAACCCGGTGAACGTGGGAGGCAAAGCTTGCAACAATGACGCGCCGGGGTGCGCGGTGCACAATCTGATCTAACACAGGACCAATGTCCGCTTCGCGCGGGGTGAAGCCGGGAACATCTGCGTTCGTGGAGTCCACCAAGAACAGGTCAACCCCTTCTTCGCCGAGTCTGGCGAACGAGCGAAGATCGGTGAGACGTCCATCGAGGGGAAGCTGGTCCATCTTGAAGTCGCCGGTGTGAAGAACGGAACCAGCGCTCGTGCGAATCATGACAGCCAAAGCGTCGGGAATCGAGTGGTTCACGGCTACGAACTCAAGGTCAAAGGGTCCGAGCTTCTCGCGACCTCCCGCCTCCACCGCCATGGTGAGGGGAGCAATCCTGTGCTCCTTGAGCTTTGCTTCGATCAGAGCCAGGGTGAGGGTGGTCCCAATCAGGGGAATGTCCTGGCGAAGCCTCAGCAGGTAGGGAACCGCTCCGATGTGGTCTTCGTGACCGTGGGTGAGCATGATGGCCACCACGTCATCGAGGCGATCTCTGATCGGCTCGAAATCCGGCAGGATCAGGTCAACGCCGGGCTGGGTTTCCTCGGGGAAAAGGACACCGCAGTCGACGATGAGCAACTTGCCATCGATATCGAAGACGGTCATGTTGCGACCGATTTCCCCAATCCCGCCAAGCGGGATGATGCGGAGAGTGCCGGGAAGTAATGCTGGTGGGTCCACCAAGGGTTGGGGCATGAGGTCCTTCGTTAGCGGGTAGTGCCTGCCACCTTCGGCAGGGCACCCCCAGCGGCCGCGTTGCGGTCGGGGCGGAAATTGGAGAAGTCGGCACCGACGACATCACGCACGAGCGCGATGTCGTTCTCGATGAGAGCCGCTTCTGATTCTTCGGGACCCACGAGTGGCAAGCGGACTCGAGGTGAGGAGATGCGCCCGAGCCCGTGGAGTATGTATTTCGTTGCCACCGTGCCGGGAACATGGGTCATGGTCGCCCGCACCAGAGGCTCCAGAAGCTTGTGCTGCGCGGTCGCCGTCGCCAGGTCGCTGCGGTTGACCGCGTCCACCATGATTCGATAAGGCTCAGGGGCAATGTTCGCGGTGACACCGATCAGGCCGGTGCCGCCAATGGCCAATGTGGGAAGGGCGTTCGAATCATCGCCCGCAAAGTAAAGCAAATCTGTCTGGTTGAGCACGCGCGCGACCTCAGCCAAGTCACCCTTAGCGTCCTTAACGGCCCGAATGTTGGGGTGCTTGGCTGCCCGAAGAATGGTGTCGTAGGTGATTTCGATGCCGGAGCGCCCCGGGATGTCATAGAGAATGACGGGCAAGTCGGTGGCATCGGCAATCAAGCGGAAGTGCGTGAGTACCCCGGCCTGGGTGGGCTTGTTGTAATACGGGGTGACGATCATGACGCCGTCAGCGCCCGCTTTTTCGCTGGCTTTGTAGAGCTCGATGGCGTGCGCAGTTTCGTTTGACCCGCCGCCGGTGACGATGCTGGCGCGTCCTGCCGACACGGATTTGCCCGTTTTCACCAACTGAATCTTCTCGGCGTCGGTGAGGGTGCTGGTCTCTCCAGTGGTGCCGGTCACCACAAGGCCGTCAGCGCCATGACTGATCAGGCTTTCCATCAAGGATTCAACCCCTGACCAGTCCACCTCGCCATCAACAGTCATCGGAGTGACCATGGCGACCAGGACCTGGCCGAACGGATTCTCAGTTACCACGCCCCAAGGCTAGCGTTAGCGAGCCCCAGGCGCACACCCCTAGGGCGCTACGCGACCGTTCTGATCAAAGGTCTCCGCAGTCATCGGCATGAGGGGTGCCCACAGGTCTTCCATCTTTTCTGCCACCATTTCGATCTCGCGCTGGGGGAATGAAGGGAAGTGCGTTCCCTCGCGTTTGGTGCGGAGGCTGAGGAAATTCATCAAGCTTCGAGAGTTCATGGTGACGTACATGCTGGAGTACAGGGTGACCGGGAGAACAGCCCGTGCCACTTCCCGAGCCACACCAGCTTCCAGCATCCTCTGGTAGCTCTCGTAGGCCGCCGTGCACACCGCGACGACCTCGTCGCGGACCAACGCTGTTTGCTCCGGTGTTCCCTCTTCAAACTCATAGGCGCCGGGCTTGCCCACCTGGATGAGCTTCCGATCTGGACCGGGAACATAAAAGACCGGTCGAAGCTCGCGGTAGCGACCACTTTCTTCGTTATAGGACGCGATCCGGTGCCGCATGAACTCACGGAAAACAAAAATTGGGGCCTGAACATAAAAGGTCAAGGAGTTGTGCTCAAACGGTGACCCGTGACGGTCGCGCATCAAATAGTTGATCAATCCGCGGTCCCGCTCGGAGGCTTGCGCTCCAGAGCTTGCAGCCTCCAAAGTTTGCTCACCCTGGGTGCTCACCCTGGCGGCAAAGAGAACATCTGCGTCGCTGGCACTGTGACGAACGAGCTCCACCGTTACATCAGACCGAAACTCAATCTGTTCGCTTGCCACCCGCGCTACCTTCCTCGACACTGTGCCACCAGCCTACTTGGATGGTGGTAACGCTTCGTCATATCCGTGCGTGGCCCCGGCATCCGCGCCTAGGGTATGGACACATGGACGCTCCGCAGATTGCTCTGGTGTTGGCGGCGTTGCTCGCTGTGGCAACGCTCGCGGGCTTTGCTTGGCAAAACACTCAGGGGTCTGTCTCGAGGAGAGCGTTATCGTCGCTCCCACCCGATGTTCCCCACACCCTGGTTGATCAGTCAGCGGTGATTACTCTCCTGCAGTTCTCGGGACCTTTTTGTTCCTACTGCGCAGCCATGCGCGGTGTCCTGGGGGCAGAGGCCTCGAGCAGTGAGGAACTCGTCGCCCACCGGGAAATCGACATCACCGAGTACCCCGAGCTCACCAGCGCTCTGAAAGTCTCCCAAACCCCCACCACATTCCTGGTGACCAGGAGTGGCCACATTGTTTCTCGCATCCATGGGGCAGCAAAACCCCCCGTGGTTGCCGAGGAAGTTCACCAAGCGCTCACGACACGAAAGGCACAATCTGATGAGTACCTCATCTAAATCCCCCGCCGGCATCGATCCCCGCGGTCCCCGGTTTGGGGCAGGAATCACCGCAGTCCTACTGCTCGTCACCATTGCTCTGGGCCTCGGCACAGCGGCCTCTGCGTCACCCCTGGCGGACCGTGCTGTGCAGCCCGCGTTTCTTCTCTTGGCAGCCATCACCGCAGTGTTTGCCTGGGGCGCTTTTGCCGGAGTCGCGCGACACCCCTATGGGGCACTGTTCAGGGCGCTGATTCGCCCACGCTTGGGAGCCCCCGCCTACCTGGAGGAGCCAGAGCCCCCCACCTTTGCTCAGCTGGTGGGTTTCCTGGTCTCGATCACCGGAGTGGTCCTCCACCTCCTCGGAGTCCCCTACGGATTGGTCGGTGCCGCAGCGGTCGCCTTCATCGCAGCATTTCTGAATTCAGTATTCGGTTTGTGCCTGGGGTGCGAGATGTATGCGCTGCTCGTGCGAGCCAAAATCATCCGTTCGGCCTAGTGTTCGATGGGAAAGCCCTGACAGGTGTCGCGAAAACACTCAGATAGTGGTTCGATTAGGACACATCCACCGTTTGGAAGGAACCCATCATGGCAGTCACCAGCGAAGCACGAACCCAGTGGTCAGGCTCACTCGTCGAAGGCTCCGGCTCCACAGCCCTGGTCTCCTCCGGTGCGGCAACATTTGACGTCACCTGGGCAGCACGCAGCGAAGGCCAAACCGGGGTCACCAACCCCGAAGAGCTTCTGGGTGCCGCGCACTCAGCCTGCTATTCCATGGAGCTCTCCCACGCTCTGAGCGGTGCGGGGTCTCCCCCAGAGTCGTTGGATGTCACCGCCGCCGTGACTTTTATCCCCGGCGAAGGCGTCACCGGTTCTCACCTTCTGGTGTCTGCCAGCATTCCCGGCATGGACGACCAGACCTTCCAAACGTTTGCCGAGGACGCCAAGGCTAATTGTCCTATCTCCCAAGCACTCGCGGGGGTTCCCATCACCCTTGAGGCGACACTGCGCTAATGCTGAAGGGTTATCAAGAAGACGCACGGCGTCTTCGCGTCCTCATCTCGGGCGCCAGCGGCATGATCGGAACACCCCTGCAAGCGCTGCTGAGGCAGCAGGGCCACGCGGTCCACACTCTCGTGCGACGCACACCCCGCGATGCGAGCGAGCACTCGTGGAATCCCGCCACAGGAGAAATCGAAGCGGGAATCTTGGATCACACCGATGTGGTGATCAACCTCGCAGCTGCGTCGATTTCTCGATGGCTCTTTCTGGGGAGAACACCTTGGGCGGCTGGACAAAAAAGAGACATACTGACGTCTCGCCTCGGTGCTGCAAGAACTCTGGCCACAGCCATCTCGGGTGCCAAGACACCGCCGAGCCTCCTGATTCAAGCCAGCGCGGTCGGTTTCTACGGGGATCGAGCGAGTGAGGAGCTCACCGAACGAAGCTCACGCGGTGAAGGTTTTCTCGCGGAAGTGCAAGCTCAAGCTGAGGCCGCGGCATCAGAAGCAGAGAGCGATGTAACCCGAATCTGTTACCCCCGAAGCGCAGCAGTAATGGGGAAAGGAGCACTGTCCACCACGCTCCTGAAACTTCAAACCGCGCTGGGCCTCGGAGGACCTATCGGAGATGGTTCTCAATGGTGGCCGTGGATCTCTCTTCACGACGAGGTCCGAGCATTGGCGTATTTGGCCAACCATGAGACTGCTTTTGGTGTTTTCAACCTCGTGAGTCCGACACCTGCTTCTGCTCTTGACCAAACCAAGGCGCTGGCGCGAGGGATGAAGAGACCCCATTGGCTGGGATTTCCCCGCTTCGCCATAGTTGCGCTTATGGGAGAGGCGGGAAAGGAAATTCTCTTGACCTCGCAACGGGTGATCCCAGAGCGACTGTTGGCCTCAGGCTTCACGTTTGAGGACCAAACTCTAGAGGCAGCAGTTTCGAGGCTGCTCCAAGATGACTAGCGACTCCTCTTCAGAGCAATAGCTTTTCGCACAGCCCAACGCGCGCGTCGGCGATCCCCACAGGCGTCGTAGGCGAGTCCCAGGCGGAGCCAGGACTCCCAGGATTCGGGGTTATCTTCGGCGTCTTTCTTGAACTGGGGGAAGGCAGCCTCCGCGGCTTCCCGATTGGGGCGCCCGCTGGTGAGGGAGGGAAGTTCCTCCCCGGGCAAAAGACCCCTCGTCTCCAATTCGGTGGTGAGCTTGGCTGAGCGCCGGGCAAACACCAACTCAGCAGCCAACCCCCACGCCCCTAGCACTGGCAGTATCGCCAGGGCATACCCCATAGCGTTAGCCAGGGGTGATGCGTCACGAATCAGAATCCACGCATAGTTGACGGTGAAGGCCAAATAGATCACGAGCAGCAGCGCCATAAAGAGCGCAGCGATCATTGGACGATTCATGAGGCGCCGGGACGCAGAGCGTGCTCAAGTCCCACAGCGAGACCGAGGTGAGAGTCCATAAAGCGCAGCGCCATGATGATTCCTGCCTGGTAGGCGTCACGAGAATGAGTGTCGTGGGTGATGGTGAGGGTCTCCCCCACCCCGCCAAACACGACATCCTGTTTCGCGAGCACGCCCGTCAGTCGCAACGAGTGAACAGGTATTCCCTGCACTTGCTCTCCCCGAGCACTCTGGTTGGAGTGCGGGGCAATGACCCCGCCGCGATCACGCCGGACCGCGGCAATTTCTTCGGCCGTCCGAACAGCAGTCCCCGAGGGTGAATCAGCTTTGCCAGCGTGATGCGTTTCCACGATCTCAATGGACTCCCAGTGCTCCGCCACTGTCTTCGAGATCATCATCTGGAGGGTCGCACCGAGAGAAAAATTCGGGACGATGTAGACGCTCGCCTCGGGGGTTGCAGCGAGCGTTTTCTCTAAGGCAGCGAGGCGGTCCGCAGACCAGCCGCTCGTTCCCACCAAGACCTTAATGCCCTGGGCGATGGCGAACTCCACGACCTGGCTGGACACACCCGGCAGGGTTACGTCCACGCAGAGGTCCGCCCCCAGCATGTCGTGGAGGTCGGAGTGTGAGTCGAGACGGGCGACGAGCTCCATGTCGGGCATGGACTCGATGACTTGGCAGACCTGGGTTCCCAGGCGCCCGGTAGCACCGACAACTGCAACGCGGGTAGGCATGGGATAAGCCTACAAGTCAGGCGATGTGGGGTTACTGGCTAGGACAAGCTGAGAAAGAGCTTTTCCAGGTCTTCCACGCTCAAATCGCCGTCTTTGCCGGGCTTGCCGTCTACCGCAACGCACTCCTTCATCGCGGTGGCGATGATGGCGAATCCCGCTTTATCCAGCGCACTGGAGACCGCGGAGAGTTGGGTGACGACGGAGCGACAATCTTTGCCCTGCTCCACCATAGAAATCACCGCACCGAGTTGCCCCTGCGCGCGACGTAGCCGGTTGATGACGGGTTTCATATCCGTGGGTGTTGCCTCTGCCATGATGTCTCCTTTGTGAGTGCCTTAGGGTGCGCCAACAAGTTCGGGTTGGGTGGTTGCAGCCATCCCCATCTGCCAGGTGAGGTATCCACCATCAAGGTTTGCCACCTCAATACCGTGTTGGGCCAAGATGCTGGCGGCGGTGTGACCACGCTGCCCCACACGACACGACACGATGACCTTGTGTCCGCGGAAGTCCTCCACATGATCACGAAGCTCGTCCAGAGTAATCAACTCAGATCCGGGAATCGCGCCACGGGTGTACTCACCCTCCGTGCGAACATCGACCAGACGCCACCCCTCGGAAATCAGGGTCTCCACTTCGTGCCACTGCACGGCTTTTTCACCCGTGGCACGGTTCTCGTTGACATAGCCCAGCATGTTGACCGGGTCTTTCGCAGAGGCAAACTGGGGAGCGTAGGAGAGCTCCAGGTCAATCAGATCGGTCGCCGTCATGCCAGCGGCCATGGCCGTGGCAATCACGTCAATGCGCTTATCGACGCCCTCTTCCCCGAGCGCTTGGGCTCCAAGAATCAGGTCGGTCTCTGGATTCACAATCAGCTTCAGGGCCATCTGGACGGCATCGGGGTAGTAACCGGCGTGGTTGATGGGGTGGGTGTGAATAATCCGCATTGGCCTGCCTTTGGCAGCCAAGACCCGCTCGGTGTATCCGGTGGATGCGGCGGCCATCCCGAAGAAGCCCACAATGGAGGTCCCGAACGCCGTGACCGCTTTCGCTGGCCTGCCAGCAATGGAGTCAGCAGCCAAACGGCCGTGTCGATTGGCGAGCCCCGCCAGGGGAACAAGGCTGAAGCCATCCGGGCGCTTTTTTTGCGCCACGTCGCCGACGGCCCAAATGTGGGGGTCCGAGGTGCGTTGCTGGTCATCGACCACCACGCCACCGGCCTCACCCATCTCAAGTCCCGCCTCCACAGCCAGCTCGATGTTGGGGCGCGCTCCGACTGCGACGACGGTCATGTCGGCGTCGATGGTGGAGCCATCGGCAAGGGTTACTCCGGCATCGGTAATCGCTTGAACTTGTGCTTGGAGGCGAACATCGAGGCCGCGGAATCGCGCGCGCTCTACCAATGGCCAGGCCATCTCCACATCGAGGGTGGGCATCAACTGGGGCAGAGCCTCGACCAGAGTCGTGGTGATGCCGCGGTGGACGAGGTTCTCGGCGAGCTCCAGCCCAATGAAACCGCCGCCCACCACGATGGCGCTCCTTGCCGTCTCTGCAGCCGCCATCAGACGATCCATGTCGTCGAGGTTCCACAGCACGTGTGCGTCCTCAACACCGGGGATGGGAGGCCTAAACGGAGTGGAGCCNGGGCTCAAAACCAGCGCGTCATAGGCGATATCGCGAGACNCACCTGTCTCACGATTCGTCACCGACACCGTCTTTGCNTCACGGTTGATGGNGGTGGCTTCGGTGCGCAGGTGGACATCGATGTTGAANCGTTTCTTNAGNTGCGCNGGNTGNTGNAGCACNAGAGANCCGCGGTGTGGGATNACTCCCCCCACGTGGTAGGGCAGACCGCAGTTCGCAAATGACACGGCACCGCCGCGCTCAATGACAATAATTTCGGCACTCTCGTGGATCCGACGAAGTCGGGTTGCCGCGGACATGCCGCCGGCAACTCCTCCGATAACGACGACTGTGTGAGGAAGGGAATTCGCTGAAGTCATGACAACAGTATATACCCCCTAGGGTATTGCACCTACTATCAGCGACTCTCTGACACGGTAGTACTCGTGCCCTCTAGAAACCCGCTCACTCGCGTGCGCATGAAGGCTCGAAGCCAAATCCTGACAATGCTCTCCGGCGATCCTGAGGGGGAACCCAGTTGGGTCACCGTCATGAGCGAGGGGAATGACACGGGCTACTTCGGCCCCGGGTCCGCAGTGTGGCACGTGAACGGAGGAATTCCGGTGATCGTCGCGGGAGTTCGAGCACTCCTNATGCAGACCCTTCACCCGGGTGCGATGGCTGGGGTTCACGAGCACTCCCGCTATGCCAGTGACCCTCTGGGACGCCTCTCGGGAACGGTGCGCTGGGTAGTCACCACAACGTTCGGCGCAAAAGACACCGTCGGCAACGAAACCTCCCGAGTGTCCCGGTTGCACAATCGTGTGAAAGGTGACTACCAGCCGGGCAACCCTCCCGAAGAGACAAAACCGTACTCCGCTCACGACGAGGATCTGATTGCCTGGGTGCATGTCGTGTTCACCGATGCCTTTCTCCGAGCCCACCGCGAGTGGGGCGATGAGATCCCCGTCGAGCGCGCGGGCGAATCAGGTGAGGACCGCTATGTCCGGGAATGGGCTGAGGCTGGTCGCCTGATGGGCATGACGAATCCGCCCACCTCCGTGGCGGAGCTCGAGCAGATGATCGACGATTTCCGGCCCGTACTGAGAGCAGATGATCGAGTCCGCGAAGCCCTCACGTTTCTCACCAAACCGCCGCTGCCCCGCCTAGCCCGACTTCCCTATGCAATCTTGATCGGGGGAGCCATCGTCACGATAGATCCTGAATATCGCGAGATGCTGGGTCTCAAAAAACCCTGGTGGCCAGCCTCGTTCCTCACCCGCGTGATGTTGAGCGTCATTAGCCGCACACTGGGAACAGAGTCCACCAGTCGCAAGCGCGCCCAGGAGCGCATCGAACGACTGGAAAAATCCGGCTCTTACTGAACGCCGAGAATGTCAACGACAAACACAATGGTGTCGGTCGCCCCAATGGATCCATCAGGCGTTCCCCCCGAAGGTCCATAGCCAAGCTCCGGCGGGATGACAACAATCACGCGCGAGCCCACAGTTTGACCGACGAGGCCATCGCGGAATCCCGTGATCACTCCTCCTGTGGGGAAGCTAGCGGGAGCACCTCGCTCCCAGCTTGAGTCAAACACTTCGCCGGTGTTCCAATTCACACCGTGGTAATGCACGACGACAACGTCACCGCCACCTACCTCAGCTCCCTCTCCCACAATGACGGCGCTCAGAGCAAACTCGGTGGCAACGTCACCCTCGGGAATAGTGACCGTGGGGGCGCCATCAGCGTCATAGGTCACCCCGGGGAAACCGGCGGGAGGATCGGTGGGCTCACCCTCGATGCGCTCCAATGGGGGCTCAGGCGGAGGCTTGATCTCAATCACGTCGACGATAAACAGCAGGGATTCACCCGCGCCCAAACCGAACTCGGGTGCGCCATCTGTTCCAAATGCCTCCGAGGGAGGAATGAGTCCCACAACTCGGGATCCCACCGTTGAGCACGCGGCGGTCAAGGAGACTCCCACAAAGTTGGGAGCATCAATGTCGAGTGTCAAGACGGTGGGAGAAACTTCGGTATAGCCGGATTCTTCGATGAGGTCACCGGTCGCTGCGTTATAGAGCGAATAGTCGATCGACAAGATGTCGCCATCTTGCACTTCGACTCCCTCGCCGTCGATGATGACGGAGCGCTGCGTCAACACTGCAGAGAGCGGGGCCTCGAACGTAACCACGGGTGCGGCCCCAAATTCACCCGACACGGCGACTGCTTCAACCTCTGCACCACTGGGCGTGCAACCCTCGGCAACGGCAAGCGCTTGCTCCACGCTCTCCTCGGTGGTGTCAGCGGCACAACCGGCAATCACAAGAAGGCTCGATAGGCCGAGGGCAGCGGATAGAGATTGCTTCACCAGAAGCCTTTCGGTGGGGTCAGAACAGCCTCGCCATCCTGACAGGTCTGCCCTGTGCAATCAATCTGAGGAGCGCACCCGGGTGAGGGGTTCATGATTAACGGGAAAGTTCACCGAGTTCGCGATGAAGCACAACTGTGACGCACGGTGATGCAGGTCGGGCACTGTGGTTGCATCGCCCGCCGAGACCTCTACCGTGGGCCGAAGGGTGACCTCGGTAATCTGGCCGGAACCATCCGACCGTGTCTCCAACACCCCTGATGCTTGGTCCTCGTAGAGTTCCACCACGACACCAGCAGCCTGGGCGACGTGGAGAAAACTGAGCATGTGACACTGTGACAGGGCTGCAATCAGGAGCTCCTCAGGGTTCCAGCGACTGACATCACCGTGAAATGCTTTATCGGAGGAGCCCAGAATCTCGTGTTTTCCTTCCGCGCGAATAATGTGGGCGCGCGAGTAGGCGCGATAGTCGCTGGTGCCGGTCCCCTGGTTACCCACCCAGAGTGTCTCCAACGCGAAGGTGTGACGATTCATGCCACCACTCTAGGTGCCAGGCACCCCTGTTTTACAAGGTTCGAGGTCTACACTAAGGGACTATGACAGACACGCTTTCGCAGGCCCCCGCGAGCACCTCTGCTCGCGTCGTCACCGAGATTCCCGGTCCCCGCTCACGAGAGCTTCACGAGCGGCGCGTGAAGA
>JGI11705J14877_10001034_pt1 | contig 16283 bp, 15 predicted proteins | sample Etolaghawater15m_FD_14877 | JGI IMG/M metagenome (IMG submission 14877)
TTTGCATTTACTATTTTAACTGATATACTTCCAATTACGATTGAAAAAGATTTTTAAGTTGAGGAATGTATATAATGGGTCTAATAAGTAAACTAGTGAGCTTGGTGAATGAGAAAAGTCAGATTAAACATACAGGTATAAGTGAGGTGTTTACAAAGCACGGTATGTTTCAAGCTAAAATGTATAATCACAATAATCAAGAGTATCTTATAATCATGAGTCAAAACTTTTTTGAGACAAAAGCACCGATATTTTATATCCACACAGATGAGCATGCTTGTGATTCTCTCGAAGAGTTTTGCGGTTATGCGTATCCGATAAGTGTTGCTTTAAAGATGATCCATAAAGATGGCGGTCTCGTTCTTTACTCGAGTCGTGATCATGAAGAAATAGATGCTTTACTAGCCAAGATACATGTTAAAAAGTTATCCGCTGATAATAAAATCACAACTTCTACAAATCTAAAGTCTGCTCTTAAAGGCTACCGTGGTGAATACCTCACTATTGACTTTATACTTAAAGACCTCAAAATATCAAATGTGCAATTGGTTTCAGACAATCCAAACATCTTATTTATTATGCAACAGCAAAAGATACATATACTAAAACAGGTTCCATCTATCTCTTTTGAATACGGTGAAACAAAAAATCCGACTCTTTAAAGATATTGGTTATAATACTTGAATGAATAACGATGCCATAAAAGAAGAGCTCCGAGCGAAGGGGATTAAGAACACCCGTGCAAAAAGCACCTTACTTCACATACTTCAAAACAACAAAGCGCCTATGGATGTCAACACCTTGCATCAAGAGTGTGAGAAAATCACTTCGGTCAATCTTGCGACAGTCTACAGAACTTTGCAACAGTTTCATGAAAAACAACTCGTGCAAGAGTTCCTTGGAAAAGACAGTGTTACGCAATACGAGTATATCAATCAAAATGCAAAAGCACACCCCCATTTTCAATGTGAAAAATGCGACAAGGTGTTTTGTTTAGGTGAACTTAATTTTGATGATGCGCTCTACTTTTCCAATATGGTGAATAATCATAAAATCCGCTCTATCAATATCACCCTCAATGGCGTTTGTGAAAAGTGCTTGCTTAGTAACTCATAGATCCAGCATTTAAAAGCCCTATGGCAATCGATAAAAATGCCATCAAAGCTCCAACAGAAACATCACCGTTTGAAATCTTAGCTTTAAAAGAGTATTTTCCATCCACTCTTGTCACAATAAATGCAAAAAGCAGTTGAATCACTATAGCAATAACTCCCCATATCGCAAAATCTACATAAGATACAGAGTGCACCAATGCACTATATAAAGGGATAGAAACCCCAATGACAGCGCCACCAAAACCAAGACTTGCAGCTAGACTGTTTTCTTCAAAAATAAGCTTATAATCATCATAAGGGGTGACGATTGCGTACAAATAAAGAAAAACGATGACTAAAACTGTAGCTGTAAGAAAGAAGCTGATAAAGCCTATAAATAACCCTATTTCCATTGTTAGAATCCTTTTTTCGCCATTGTATCATACAATGGCAACAAGAGAGCGTGCATACAAATAAGTTGGCACTGTCTAAGCGAAGTCTAAAACTTTAATTGGCTTCTCTTCTTTAGAGTCCAACATTCTTAAAGATACTTGCAATCAAGAGCTTCGATGGCTTAACTCTTTACTTAAAGTTTGGGCATTCTTTAATATTACATAATGTCAACTTTATCGCTTTTATAGCATCATCCCACTATAATTACTTTATGAATCACTCCGAATTAAAAACCCTTGACAAACACTCACTCTACACACTTCTCTCCTCAAGAGAGAGCGCGCAAGAGAAAAAACTCTCAGAAATCCCGAGTCCTGAACTCTTACAAAACGCTCCCGAGGCTGCCAAACGTATAGCTGATGCGATTCGCAACAAAGAAAAAATCACTCTAGTTGGCGATTATGACGTCGACGGGGTGAGTTCCACTGCCATCATGGTTGATTTTTTCAGACAGATTCCTTATCCTCTTGAAGCTATAATCCCCAACCGTTTTCGCGATGGTTATGGTGTTTCACCGAATGTTTTAGAGAGGATTGAGGCTGATTTAGTCATCACGGTGGACAACGGTATAGCGGCTGTCGGAGCCGCAGAGATTTGTAAAGAAAAAGGTATTGACCTCATCATAACAGACCATCACACTCCATCAGACATTCTACCGAATGCTTTGTTCATCGTTGATCCTAAACTTGACACTTGCACCTATCCTTTTAAAGATATATGCGGTGCGCAGGTTGCCTGGCTTTTACTGGGCTTGGTAAAGAAAGAGCTAGCCTTATCAATCAATATGAAACAATTCTTAGATATCTTAGCTATTGCAATAATCGCCGATATTATGCCACTGATCAACATAAACAGAACACTGGTGAAAGAGGGTTTAAAAGTTTTAATGAGCTCTTCTCGACCCTCTTCTATAGTCATAAGGGACTTTTTGAACAAATCCATTATCTCTTCAGAAGATATAGCCTTTCAAATTGCGCCACGCATAAACAGTGCCGGACGACTTGAAGATGCGAGTATCGCTTTAGAATTTTATACAGCAAAAGACACCCATAGCGCCTACAAACAGTTTGAACTGCTTGGAAAATTAAATGACTTGCGTAAAGAAACTGAAGCTGAGTGTACAAAACTCGCCATTGACTCTGCTGATGCAGATGCAGATGTCATAGTCGTTGCCGGTGAAGGTTGGCATGAGGGTGTGGTTGGGATTGTGGCGGCAAGGCTGGTTGATAGATTTGCCAAACCTGCCATTGTCTTAAGTATAGAAAACGGTGTTGCCAAAGGAAGTGCGAGGAGCATCGGTGAAGTGAGTATTTATGAGCTTATTAAAGCGAATGAACACTTGTTAACTAAATTTGGCGGGCATAAGATGGCGGCAGGTTTAGGACTTTTAGAAGCAAATATAGAAGAATTTAGAAAAGCTATAAATGAAAGTGCTTCTAAACTCGACAGAGATGACTTTTTACCAAAAGAGTCTATTTCTGGTATCTTGGAAACTGACATAATTGATTTAGAACTTCTAAGTTTACTCGAACAGTTTGAGCCATTTGGTGAAGCAAATCTACGTCCTAGATTTTTAGTCCAAGAGGCTGAAGTTGTTAGCATAAAACTGATGGGGCAAGATAAATCACACTCCAGAATTGAGATTCGACAAAATCCGCATGAGAGAAAAACTTTAGAACTTGTAGCCTTTCGGACTGTGTATGAAATGCCAGAGTCGAGAAAAATCACTTGCAGCTACACAGTTGCAAAAAATGAATTCAATAAAAAAGTCTCTGCCCAGCTTTTGGTGAATAAGATATATCTTTAGATGCACAGGAGTAAGATATATCTATATGATGAGAAAAATTCTCCATATTTTCTTCATAGTGTTCATATAAAATGCCTGTTAAGATATAAAGAGAGAGCTTATGAAAAAGAATAAATTAGTAAAAGATATATTTGGTGATTGCGACATACACCCTGAGCTTATGTCACGCCGTGATGCATTAAAGTATTTAAGCCTTTCTCCTATTGCAGCTTCTGTCATTGCAAGTGCAACAATTACTTCTTCAGACTTAGAAGCTGCAGATGTCAAGGGAAAGATTGTAATCGTAGGAGGTGGTTCTGGTGCGATTATGGCCTTATCTCGCCTGTATCAAGCTATCAAAAATCCTGATATTACCATCATTGCACCAAACGATGTCCACCTTTACCAGCCCGGACAAGTTTTTGTGGGAGCTGGTGTGATGCAGATGGAAGATATACTTCTTGATAACAACGACTATATAAACTCTGGTGAAGTGACTTGGATTAAAGATGAAGTGGCACACTTTGATGCAGATAACAATNANGTNACAACCCGCAAAGGTGAAAAAGTCTCTTATGATTATCTTGTNGTGGCAACGGGTGTGCAGTACAATTATGAGCAAATTAAAGGACTGACACAAGAAGATATTGGTACAAATGGTATCTCAAGTGTTTATTTAAGTGATCTTGAAAAAGGTACTTCAGTAGGTGCTACAACCACTTGGGACTGGTTCCAAGATTTAAAAGCATCAGCAAAAGAGAAGAAACCAAAAGTAATCTTTACACATCCAAATACTCCAATCAAATGTGGAGGCGGACCTCAAAAAATGCTTCTTCTTGCTGCTGATTATCTAAAACAAGATGGACTCAGTGCTGACTTTACATTTGTAGCAAGCCTCAAAGAACTTTTCTTTTTACCTAAAATAGATGCGGCCCTTCATAAAGCACAAGAGCGTTATGGTTTTATAGAAAATAAACTGCAGCATCATCTAGAATCAATAGATGTTAAAAATAAAAAAGCTGTCTTTATTCATGCTTGGGTAGAATCAGTCTATGATAAAGATTTTGACGTAACAGAAAATTTGAGTAGGTCTGAGCGTATTGAACTAGACTATGATTTTATCCATATAACTCCACCCATGAGTCCTGTCAAAGCTTTAATAGAATCTAAACTTCTTGGGGATACTGGCTGGTTAGATGTAGACAAATATACTCTACAGCATAAAAAATATCAAAATGTATTTGGAATTGGTGATACTTGTGGAATACCAATGGGAAAAACAGGAGGATCAGCAAGACATCATGGACCAGTTCTCACACAAAACCTTATTGACGTTATGCAAGGTAAAGAACCCAGTGAAAAGTTTGATGGATATACTGTTTGCCCCATCAAAACACAGTATGGTAAAATAATGATGACGGAGTTTAATTATGAAGGTCCATCCACAACACTTCCGCTTAATTTTGAAGAACCAAGATGGATGTGGTGGGCATTTGATCTGTATATGCTAAAGCCAATGTATCAGTATCTTATGCTAACAGGTAGATTTTAGTTGCGTCTATCTGACAAATAAACTCTAATATTAATGTGTTAGTTTTATTTAAAGTAACATTTGTGATAAATAATATAAATTTATTTTACTATTACACTATTATTACACAATTATAGGGTAAAATACACCTATTAATTTAAGGAGAATACATGAAAAACATCGCAAAAATTGCACTTGCTGCAACATTACTTTTAGCTCTAGGGTCTACAACTGTTAGTGCAGACGCGGACAAAGGTCAAAAATATTTCACTAAAAAGCTTAAAGCACCTTGTGGAATTAGTGGAGCAGCATTAGCTGGTAAACACACTCAAGCTGAATGGCAAGCTATTGGAAAAGATGGTATTGCTGCTGAGCTTCAAAAAATTTGTCCTAAAGCACCTGCAGGAGCTTTTAAAGATAAATATCTTGAGCACTACTACGACTTTTGTTTCACATACGGAAGCGACAGCGGTAACATCCCAGCTTGTTAATTTAATCACATCTTTTGATGTGATTAACCACCCTCTTTCTCTCAATCTTCAGCGTTTGTACTACTTTTTTTTCGTATAATTTTAACAATAAAATACACTAGGTATACTATGCTTGAAACATCTCACTGCTTACGAACACGCTCCCATATACAAGAGCTTAAAAAACTAGATAATAACCTTATAGCTATTGCAACCCTCCAACATGGAATAAAAGTATTTTCCTATGAAGAGTGTGAGAATAAGGCAAGTATTTCTCATGAGCATCTTAATTCTGAAGTAAGTGCAGTTTCTTTTAGCCCAAATGCAGAATTTGTAGCCTTTGCGAAAGAATCCTATATTTTTATTCTTCATATGCCAAGTAAAATGGTTTTTAAAACTATAAAAGCAGATGGCGAAACAATTCAAAAACTAGAATTTGATTTAGAATCAAAATATATTATTGCAGCTACACAAAGTGGAAGAATACTTCAATATAGATATGATGGTTCTTCCTTAGTAGGACGTCTTTATTCTTTTGATCAAGCATCATCAAAAATAAAAAGTAAAGCTTCTACAGTCAGCTCTTTTGCATTTCATAAAAATATAATGGCTTGCGGAGGAAACAATGGCACTATATTTAGTATAAACCTTCATTCTCGTGCAAATAAAATTAGTATCAAAAATGATGGGGCTTCACGTATTACTTCTTTGTGTTTTTTAAATGATACAGAGCTTTTAAGTAGTGATTCTTTAGGAAGAATATATCTCAACTCCATTAATACTACTCACTTAATAAAAAAAATAGATACAGGTTTAACAAAGGTAAGTCAAATACTTCTTATGCCTAACCCTCAATACTTTATGATTATTGGTGAAACAAAAAATATAGCTGTATATGAGACAAATAGTCTAAAACTTTTACATAAAAAATATGTAGAGTTTGACGATACTGTTACAAGTTTAAAGATTGCGGATGAAAATACCATTATAGCTGTACTTAAGCATAGTTCTATAGAAAAGATAGATCTTCCTACTACAGTTAAACTAAAGTCATTTATCGTTTCTAATGAACTCTCAAAAGCATATGATTTAGTTAAAAGAGATCCTTTACTTTTAAGTACAAAAGAGTTTAAAGTACTTGAAATTGCTTATAATAAACTTTACTCTCAGGCCTTAAATGCTCTTATAAAAGGGAATAAGGATGTTGCACTCAAAATTACTCAAAGTTTTAAATATATTGATGCTAAACAAGATGATATTGACCTTCTTTATAAGGCATTTGACAATTATTCCAGATTTAAATCATTGTATATTGAGAAAAAGTATTCTCTTGCTTATGCAATGGCAGCGAAATTTCCACCACTCCAACAAACATTTCAATATGCAAAAATGGAAGAACTATGGAAAGATACATGTGACAATGCACAAAGACAAATTGCACATGGTCATCATGATAATGCCATAACACTTTTAAGTAACTTTGCTACAATTTTAGAAAAAAGACCCTATATTAAACTTATATTGAAACATAATGATGAACTTATAAAGTTTTATCAAGCCCTTCAAATAAAAGATTATAAAACAATTCATTCCATTTCTAGTGCAAATCCTATTTTTACTCTTATAAGCGAGTATCGCTATATTGAAGAAGATATGAATAAAGAACTTATGCATGTACAAAAACATATCTATAAATGTGATTTAAATGCAGCTGTAACTAAACTCTCTAAACTACAAAATATTCATTCTATAGAAAAACGTGTTACGCAACAAAAAGAGGAATGCCGTGCTCTTAAGAAACTCCAAGATGCTTATGAGCTAAATGACTTTATTCAATGTTACGAAACTATAGATAATAACTCCTTTTTAAATACAACGCAACTCGGTGAACTCCTGCAAACGCATTGGTTTAAAATCATTCATACTTGTGAAGGATTTGCGCTTAAGGGGAATATCAAAGATATAAAAGAAAAACTTGGAGAACTTCTTGTATTAAAAACAAGAAGAGATAAGATTGGAGATCTTTTTAGGCTTGCTTTTCACACTAAAATAAAATCTTTTATAGCTAAAAAAAGCTATAAAAAAGCAGAGTTAATTATCTACTCTTACATAGATATTTTTGGTTTAGACAATGAAATAAAATCTATTATGCAAATCTACGAAGCTAAATCCAAAATAAAATTAGCCCTTACACACAATGTTAAAGATAGAGAAGACAGAGATAAATGGATACATTCACAAGAAATAATTGGAAGTTAATATTTATTTAACACCCATTAAAGAACTAAGAGAGATTATAGTTTCACCATATTCACTCTGAAGTTCAGATTTTTGTGACATAAATGTATACATGGCATCTTTTTTATCAATAGCTTCATCTAACTCAGGATCACTTCCCTTTGTATAAGCACCAATTCGAATTAAAACTTCATTTTCTTTCAAAAGTGTATAAAATCTTCTAAATTTCATAACTGCTTGCATATGTTCACTAGTAATAATGTCATTCATGACCCTGGAAGCTGAATTTAGGACATGAATAGGTGGATAGACTCCAAAATCTGTAAGCTCGCGTGAGAGCACTATATGGCCATCTAAAATAGAACGCGATTGATCGGCGATTGGATCGCTCATGTCATCCCCTTCTATCAATACGGTGAAGAATGCAGTAATGGAACCTTTTCCTTCTTCTTTTCCGGCACGCTCCATAAGTTGGGGTAAAAGAGTAAGTGAAGATGGCGGATACCCTTTTGATGTGGGAGGTTCACCGAGTGCTAGACCAATTTCGCGTTGTGCCATGGCAAAACGTGTTACAGAGTCCATAATGAAAAGCACATCAAGACCCTTATCTTTAAAGTGTTCTGCAACACTCATAGCAGCAAAAGCGCCATATTTTCTCATAAGCGGTGAATCATCTGAGGTTGCTACGATGATTACAGTGTTTTCAAGATTTCCGCCAAGATTTTTCTCAATAAACTCAGGAACCTCCCTACCCCGCTCGCCAATGAGTGCCACCACTTTTATAGGTGCTTGAGATCCTCGAACAATCATCCCCATAAGCGTTGATTTACCAACTCCAGAACCTGCGAAGATTCCAAGCTTTTGACCTTTTCCACAAGTTAGAAGTGCATCAATAGTTTTAACGCCAACACTAAAAACTTCATCAATCATTCCCCTCTTCATTGCAGCTATCGGTGCTTTAATGATGGGTGCAAGTTTAGAATCGTTGATATTTCCTTTTCCGTCTATTGGGTTCATAAATGGATCTACCACACGGCCAAGTAAGGATTCCCCAACAGGAATATTCATACCAGTAGAATCAAGAAAAACCTTATCTCCAGAGCAAAAACCCTCCACAAAACTAAAAGGGGTTATAAAAAATATTCGCCCATCAATCTCTGTTACCATCCCCATGCTTTCTTGGGCAGTGTCATTAGAAATCATCTTCACCATATCTCCGATGCTGACCTTTAATCCGCTTGCAGTGATGACAGTGGCATTTATTTTGATGATTTCACCAAAAGAGATAGAATAGTTTTGTGAAGAGAGTTTTTCCTTGAGTGATTTAAAAGGCATAATATTTATGCCTTAGTAGCGTGAGCCGGTCGGTGAATTGATCAAAGAGAAAAATTCACTTCTTGTTTTTTCATCTTTTTTAAAAAGACCCCGAAGTGCTGAGGATGTCGTAGTGGAATTTATCTTTTGAACTCCACGCATCTCCATACACATATGCCGTGCTTGGATGACAACTGCCACACCTTTTGGTTGGATAGTACCCATAATGGCATCTGCAATCTGCTCTGTAAGTTGTTCTTGAATCTGCATACGGCGTGCAAAAACATTCACTACTCGAGGAATTTTTGAAAGTCCAACAACTTTTCCATCAGGGATATAGGCGACATGTACACGACCAATAATAGGAAGAAGATGATGCTCACAAGTGGAATAAAACTCTATATCTTTTACAAGTACCATCTCATCATTAGTTGTGGTAAAAAGTGCTTTTTCAAGAATCTCTTTAGGGTTTTCTTTATACCCGCCATAAATAAATTCATAAGCTTTTCTAACGCGCTTTGGAGTGTCTTGTAAACCTTCACGCTCTGGATTCTCTCCAACGTGAAGCATCATAGACTTCACTGCATTTTCAAACTCTGTATCTTTACTAATTGCCAAAGTTATCCCTTTAAAGTTATATTTACGTTAGCATAGCAGGTAATAGCTGAGATTTTACTATAGCAATCTACTTAAAAATTGAGTTTATTTTTAGAAAGATTTTAGTGTATTATTAGCAAATAAGTATAAGATTTAAAAATAAAAAGAAGAAGTTCTAAAGGGTGTTATTTGGAGACTTCATTATCTTTGTAAGCATCATAAATTTCTCGAACTTCATCTTCTTTGTTGAGAAAAATTGCTATAAGTTTAGGGTCAAAATGTGTACCGCTTTGCTCTTTTAGGTAATTTAATGAATCCTCAAAACTCCAAGCTTCCTTATAAGAACGTACAGAAGTTAATGCATCAAACACATCTACAACTGCTGTAATTCTTGCAAAAATATTTATCTCTTCACCTTTAAGTCCATCAGGATATCCAGTACCATCGTATTTTTCATGATGCTCTTTTGCAATTATTCCAGCAGTTTTTAACATAATATCTTCATCATGGAGTAAGTCATACCCTATCATAGAGTGTGTTTTCATGATTTTTATTTCATCTTTATCAAGTTTATCAGGTTTAAGAAGAATGTTATCAGGGATACCTATTTTACCAGTATCATGCATCGGTGCAGTAAGATGAAGCATCTCTATGTCTTCTGTACTCATCCCATAATTCTCTGCTACTAATTTTGCATATAATCCTACACGTTTTGTATGTTTAGAAGTATCATTGTCTTTAAATTCAGCAGCACTAGAGAGTTTTAAAATCAGTTTTTCTTGACTCTCTTTAATACTATTGTAAAGGTACATATTTTCTATCACTGAAGTTGTATAACTTGACATTAAAAGTAATGTTTGTGCATCTGCTGTAGAGAAATCACCTTCTACTTTATTTAAAGCTTGTAAGACACCAATTACTTCATCGTCATGGTTAATTAAAGGAACGGAGATAATATTTTTTGTCATATACCCTGTTTCTAGGTCTATCTCTTTATTAAAACGAAAATCATCGTAAGCATCAACAACAATCTGAATCTCTTTTGAAAGTAAGGCAGAACCAGCTATACCCTTTTCCATTGGAAAGCGTATCTCATTTACTCCATGAGCTACAGTTGTGTATAGTTCCTTGGTTTCATCATCTGTGAGAAAAATACTACAACGGTCAGCTTCCACAAGACTTTTGGCATAGTCTGCGATAATTCCTAGAGTCTTATGTAGGTCTTTTTCTTTTGAAATTAAAACTCCAAACTCTAAAAGAATATTTATCTGCTCCCTTGACTCTAACATTATCAGTGACTCCTTTGTAGAAATATAATGTAACATAATGTATTATCTTTAACACATTCTATCCAAAAAATTATTTATTTAAAAGTAAATAGAATATATGAATAAATTATATGAAGAAAAAGGGTGCAAGAGGCCTCAAATGAGAATCTCTTGGGTTTTATATTAAAGTATTAAGAAACTAATACGTGAGGAACGATAAGTGGGTATTTTTTCATTTTTCTATAGATATGCTTTCTAACAATCTGACGAAGATCATTTTCCAATGCTCTTGTGTTTTCAATCATTCCATCTTTTAGGTGAAGTAAGAAATGCTCAACAACATCTTCCATCTCTTTAGCAAAAGCTTTATCTTGCTTATCTGGGACTATACCAAATGTTGTCACTTTAGGCTTCATTTGCATTTTAGAGTGTTTTCCATCAACTTGAACAACCATCATAACAATTCCGTCAGTCGCCAGTTTTTGACGGTCAAGTACGATATCATCATCAATTTTATGATTATTTTGGTTGTCAATATATGTTTTACCAGTTTTAACAGTTTTCACTTTTCTCATATATTTTGGTGCAATTTCAATTTGTTCACCATCTGTCATAAGAAGAATATTTCTCTCAGGAACGCCACACATCATACCTGTTTCACGATGCTTCATAACATGGTTGTATTCACCGTGTATCGGTAAAAAGAACTTAGGATTCACCAGACGTAACATAAGTTTTTGCTCTTCCATAGATGCGTGACCGGATACGTGAATATCTTTGTCGTGTGATACACTTGCACCCGCACGTTGAAGATGATTCAACATTCCAGAAATACTTCCCTCATTACCAGGAATAGCACGAGAAGAAAGAACGATTAAATCTGTTGGTTTAATCTTTACATGTCTATGTTCACCGATGCTCATTCTAAATAAAGCAGAATTCGCTTCACCTTGAGAACCAGTTGTAACAATAAGAACTTCTTTATCATTTAGGCGAGATACTTCATCTGCATCAATGAAAATATTTTTGTTAAATCTAACATAATCGTATTGCATCGCAATTTCTATATTTCTCTCCATAGAGCGGCCGATAACACAGATTTTACGTCCATATTTTATTCCGTACTGAATTGCTTGTTGCACACGGTGAATGTTTGAACTGAATGTTGAAAGTAAGATACGCCCTTCTGCTTTGGCAAATATACGGTCTAAAGCTGGTGCTACGCTTAACTCGGAACCTGTCGGCACCGTATTGTACGAATTTGTAGAATCACTTAAAAGACAAAGAACCCCTCTATCTCCATAATATGCCAAACGGTGAAGGTCTGCTGTATATCCATCCACAGGAGTATAATCAATTTTAAAGTCACCAGTGTGAATAATAGTCCCGGCATCTGTTGTGATTGCAACCGATGAAGAATCAATAATAGAATGCGTCATATGCATCCACTCAACTTCAAAATCATTACCGATTTTAACAATTTCTCTTTTTACAATCGGGTTGAAAAATTTTCTATGCTCTTTAATGTGGTGTTCATCAAATTTGTTGCCAATCATCGCCAAAGGAAGTGATGTACCATAAATAGGAAATTGCATCTCTTTATAGAGGTATGGCATCGCACCGATATGATCTTCATGAGCATGCGTAATCACTACACCAACGATTTTATTTTTAATCTCACGTAAGTATGTGAAATCAGGTACTAAAATATCAACACCATGCATATCAGAATCAGGGAAACTCATACCAACATCAATAAGAATCGCTTCTTTTTCCGTCTCAATAATCATAATATTTCCACCGATTTCACCAAGTCCACCTAATGGTGTAACACGTATCTTAGCAGTAGAATTCAAATCTAATTTATAATGAGGGTTAAGTCTTTGCTTATGTGCTTCTTGATTTTTAGTAACAAAAGATTTTAAGTTTTCATCAATCGGGGTAGGTTGTCTACGATGACGATTACGATTTTTATTTTTATTTGGGTTAGGTTTATTCCCGGCAGGTTTGTTACCTTGTGGTCTATTTTGATTAGGATTAGGCTTTTTATTTCCGTTTACATTATCACTTTGAGGTTTTTTATTTCCATCTACATTTTTTTCTTTTGGTATTACATTTCCATTGTCGGGTCTGCTCTCGCTAGCCCCTTTGTTTTCTTCTTCCATCCAAACTCCTTACAGTGTAAACCGTTATATTAGGAGCATTTTCATTTATGAAAATAGCCCATATAACTTTAGGTTTAACTCTGCTTTCCTTATATATTTATTTTTTTATAGAGTTGGTGATAGTCATCAGTCGAAACTTGATGAGGACGTAACGTTTGCATAAGCTCAAGAGAGTCAAAAGCTAAAAGTAGTTCACTTTTTTCATACTTAGAAGATAGGTTTTTCATAAGTGTTTTGCGAGGTTGGCTAAATGCAACCCTTAGCATATCTTCGAAATCTTTATCTGTTCTATCTTTATCTTTAGTAATCAAAAATACTGCAGAATCAATCTTTGGAGGTGGTTCAAAAGCAGTTGGGGGAACTTTCACAACTATATGTGCGTTTCCTACACTTTGAGTTATAATTCCCAAAGATCCAAACACTTTTTGACCTACTTCCGCACAAAATTTTTCTGCAACTTCTAGCTGTACCATTACAAGTATATTTTTACACATTGGATCTACGAGCGCTTTTAGGATTATATTTGTAGCGATGTAGTAAGGCAAATTCGCCACTAAATCGTACGCTTCGTCAACTAAAGTACTCTTCCAAGCTTGGAGCACATCCCCACAATTAATGTGAAGTCGCTTGGTAGCAATCTCTTCTTTAAATTCACTCTGTAACAGTTTACACAAATCGGTATCGACCTCAAAAGCTTCTACACTTTTGACATCTACTAAATATTTAGTTAAATCACCTAAGCCAGGCCCAATTTCTACGATTTTATTATCGTTTTTGGGCATCGCTTGGACGATTTTTTGTAAAACAGTTTGATCTTTTAGAAAGTTTTGTCCAAACTTTTTCTTTGCTACAACGCTTTCTTTTTTCATAAAGGATAGTGTATAGTAATTTTGCTTATATTTAGACAATAAGAAAAAGAAATTTTACATTTACTTCTTTAAGCATGCTTTACATACCGAAAAATATACTAAACTTTAGAAGTATATTTTAAAAAAGTGAACTAAGAATGTGCAGCAAAAGCTATCTATATGGAGTTTGATTACTGTCCATTTTTGCATACAATTCTTTTAATCTCTCATTACGTAAATTATCCCTATCATCACGTAGTTCTTGATTAACATTTCTTTGTTGTAAGAGCGAGTTTCTATATTCTTCTATTTTGAGAATGTTTAATTCATTTCTTAATTGAGTATATTTTTCTATACTAGTTTCCCCAGCGTTAAGTATCACAACCAAAGATATACTAAACAACACTCTATATAATTTCATTTTTTAATTTTCCGATTTTATTAATTTTCGGAATATTATCAAAAAATAATTACAAATCAATTACTGACAAGCACTTAATATCAATAATTCAAATACAATTAAGTAGAATATCATATTTATGAGATAATTTCTCATAAATATACTCAATAAATATAATGAATATTTAAAAAACTTATGCTGCTAACTCTATTTTTTCAACCGCTGCATCAAATGTATTACGGTCCAATTTGAATTCTTCAATTAAATCATAAGCCTCTATAAGATTTTCTTTTGTTAATTCACCATTAAAATTAACTGCAGTTTTTGCAACTTTTAAATATTTTGCCAAACTCTTTGTATCTTCATCTATGGCATCTTCAGGATCATTACAGTAGCGTACCAAATGAACAAGGTTAGCATCAAAATTCCAATTATGAAAAATTGTCGCAGCAACATCATAAGACTGACTTCCACAAACACCTTTTTCACATTCTTCAAAGCTTGAAATTTTACTTAACGCTACTTTAAAATCAGTATCTAACTGATGGTTAACCAAGTACTGAGAAATAAGAACTTTTCCAATATCCAAAAGAAAAGAAGCTGGAGCTAAAAGACCAAGAGCAGATCTATCAACTTTACTAAGCCAATTAATAATCAATGCATTTTGAGTATGTGCTTTTTTTATATAACCCCCTGTAGTAATTTGATAAGGACCAACATTAATTGGTACACATTCGTTTGCAGCAATATTAAGCGCAAATGAACGAACTGCATCTTTTCCAAACAATGAAACCGCTCGACCTATATCTTTAATCTCTTGAGAAAAACCATACATTGGTGAATTTGCTATTTTTAATATATTTGCAACAACTACAGGATCACTCGACAATGCTGCCGTCATCTCCGCTACAGAACTGTCAACATCTGCGTATACTTTTTCAACTTTTAGAATTGATTCTGGAAGCATTGGAATCTGTTCTATCTCTTCAATTAACTCTTTATTCATTATTATGCCTTATATAATTATAGTATATTAGTATATCACTTTTTATATTTAATATATAAAGATACATTCTTAATGTCTTTAAAAAATAATTTATGTTTCTTATTAGAATAAGAAAACTTTTCATAAGAGTAAATGTGTATAATTGCATTATATATATATTAAGGTATACCTTCTGATGAATTATTTCGCAAAAAGAATCATTCCATGTCTTGATGTAAAAGATGGACGCGTTGTTAAAGGTGTTAACTTTGTAGGCTTAAAAGATGCAGGAGACCCTGTTGAAGTGGCACGCCGTTATAACGAAGAGGGTGCTGATGAACTTACATTTTTGGACATTACTGCTTCATCTGACAATCGTGATACTATAGTTGACATAGTAGCGGAGGTTGCTCGTGAGATTTTTATACCACTTACCGTAGGTGGTGGTATAAGAAAGCTTGAAGATATTTACAAACTTTTAAATGTCGGATGTGATAAGGTAAGTGTAAACTCAGCAGCTATAAAAAGACCTGAACTAATAGATGAAGGTGCAAAACGATTTGGCTCTCAATGCATCGTAACTGCAATAGATGTAAAAAGAGCAGGGGATAAATACCATGTTTTTCTAAATGGTGGCAGAGTTGATACCGGTCTTGATGCTGTAGAATGGGCAAAAGAGGTGGTTGATCGAGGTTGTGGTGAAATACTTTTAACTTCAATGGATGCAGATGGAACAAAAGCAGGATTTGAGCTTAATATTACAGAACAAATTTCACGCGCTGTGAATGTGCCTGTCATAGCATCAGGTGGAGCAGGTACAATGCAACATATTAAAGAAGCATTTCTTTGTGGAGCTGATGCGGCACTTGCTGCAAGTATCTTCCACTACAAAGAGATAGATATTATGGATTTAAAACATTATCTGCAAGATAATGGTGTAGCAGTTCGAATTTAAAAGAGCAAAATGTTTCATCTGAAACATTTAAAGTACTAAAGTTAAAACACCAAGTAATAGAGAAATAAAATAAAAAGAGAGAACCACGGTAATGATAATTTGCGCTGGAAATAACGAAACATTTAACTTTGCTCAACCAATGGGTGTCGGACTTATAGAAACTGCTATGAACTTAACTC
>JGI11705J14877_10001036_pt1 | contig 16270 bp, 12 predicted proteins | sample Etolaghawater15m_FD_14877 | JGI IMG/M metagenome (IMG submission 14877)
CCGAACCGGGGGCCGCGGGAACCAAGGCGTGCTTCCGACTGACGACCCGGTTGGGGGACTGGGCACGCTTCAACTGGCCCCGGTTCGATGCAGGTCCCGGGCTGCGCGACCTCTGCTTCCAGCTTCGTCGAGCGTCCGAGGCGCCCCGCGCATGCGTGGTCCGGGTATTGCGGAACGACGGCACCGAGTGGCAGTCCCGGAGCATCGATGTGGACGACACGTGGCGCGAACACGTTCTGACGCCGGACGTCTTTCGCCTCTTCCGGGGTGGAAAATCGGTGACGGTCCCGCCGCTGAGGTTCAGCGACGTCGTCCAGTTTCAAGTCGTGCCGCAGAGCGCGGGCGCAGGGACGGGTGAACTGCTGGTCGACGAGATCCGCTTCCTGCCCGACGGCCCGTCCTTCACGGCCGAACCGTCCGAGTGGCGGCCTGTCCTGTCTCAGGACACCATCGAGTACCAGCGTCTCACAGACCTGCTCCAGCGCTGGCGGTTGGAGGAATCCCGCCTGGCATACAACACGGAACACGCTCGCCGGTGGCTCGCGGACATCACACAGATCCGCCGCCTGTGGGAAACAGACAGACAGCTTGTCCGGAACATGCTGCGCGCTCGGACGTTCGCGTGGCAGAACCAGCCCTGGCGCGAAGAGTGGTCCGGCCTCTCGGTCCCGCGTGTGCCGCTCAGTCGCGAAGACTATGGGCGGCGGGTCGCGGAGATCGCCATGCAGCCGGAGCCGGCGCTTGTGACGTTCGATCAATCGCCCGCCCTGTCATCTGGACGGCTCTATGAGGCAATCGAGCAGGACGCGCCCGAGATCGTCACCGCGGAGGGAGCGTCATTCGTTCGCCACCGTATTCGGTTCACCGATGCGAAGACGCGACAAACGGTGTTTACGCACGTCGAGCTTCCCTCGGAGATAGGTGTTGCCGACCACGTGCTGCGGATGCGGATGCGCTGCACGGGTGCACATCTGAACCGGACCTTCCCGCTGGTACTGCGAGTCTGGACGCGCGAACCGGGGGGACGTGAGTCATGGGCGGACCTGGCGCCCGTTCCGAAGCCGAGCGCCAGTTGGCGGGATGTGTGTTTCGATGTGAGCAGGCCGGCCCGGGGAGTGCGCTTCGCTCCGTCTCGCGCCTGGCGCCTGTCGTTCCGGGTCGAGAACGAGCCTGAGCAGGCACAGGACTTCGTCTTGGAGGTCGGTGACGTGCGCCTTTGCCAACCCGAGCCACGCGTGGTGGTTCGACGCGAGTTGATCGAGAACGCCATAGACCGTGTCCATGCCGCCCGTGGCGCACTGTATGAGTTGCGCGACCAGATCGCGGCAGGTGAGTATCAGCTCGCGGCCGTTCCGGAATTGCGACGGTGTTACCTGACGAGTCTGAGTGGAACCGTGGACCGTCGTCCATGGCCGTCCGCCCCTCCGGCCCCGATTTTGGCCGACGTCGAGTTCCCGGCAGAAGTCATGAGCCCGGAACGGTTCGCCACGGAAAGCCACACGCGTGAGGGGTGCTGGACCGTGGCCGTGCGAGATAGATCCCCGGCGGGGCGCGCAACTCGGCTCGCGGTCGAACTGCGCGACCGTGCCGGGGTGCTGATTGCCAGCGGACGCTCCGACACGCCGGCGGCAGGCGTGGAGCTGCGGATTCCGCAACCGCGACCGTGGCACGTGCGATGTCCGCAACAGTATCGATTCCGCGGAGCGCTCTTCGACGGCGACGAAATCGTCGCCGCGACCGATCGCGGGATCGCTTTGCGAGAGGTCCTGCCCCGCTATTCGGTACCCACACCCACACTGCGGCATGTGTGGCGCCCACGCCAGCCGGACTGCGCTCTGCGCTGGAACGGCACCGGCCTCTTCCCGCTCGGCGCTCGTTACACGTGGCGGGACATGAACGAAACGGCCGACGAGGGCATCGCGTTGTTTGCCGATCTGTGGGTGGATGCACTACGCGACTACGGTTTCGGCTTCTGGCCCGGACACTGGGACATGTTCGACACCCGGGGCCTGCTCGCCTACGCATCGTTGAGCCCGCGCTACGGGGTTCTGGGGAGCTGGGACGACGTGGGGAGTTTTGTCGACGCGTGCGCCGTGAGCTATCGTGCTGTTCGGGCGCATGCGGATCGACCGTCCCATGCGTTGATGCAGATTGGAAACGAGGTCGAGCTCAGCGCTTGGGGTGCGGATCTCGCTGCAGCGTTCCCCGACGCACTGTACCATCCGATCGACGTGGTCGGTGAACTCATCAAGCACGAACTTGCCCCGACTGCGCCGGTCATGTATGTGCGGGCCGGCTCTTTCCGAAGTGTCCCTCCGCTGCCCCACGAGGATGTGTGTGGAATCAACCAATACACGGGACGCTACGGCGGGGGGATGGACGAGGCCGGCCGTGACCTTGCGGAACTCGCACGCGAGGCGTTGTTCTGCGATCGGCCGCTGATGATCACGGAGTGGAACGGCCCCAAGTACTCGTGGGCATCGTCCGGCGTGGGAGGCGTGTCGCCTCGCGGTTGCGCCTACTACATCGAGCAGTACTTCCGGGCCATGGTAAACACACCCGGCATCGTGGGATCGTCCGAGTTCACGCTCAACTGGATCATTGCGCCGTTCGAAGACTTGACGAATCAGACGTGGGAACAGGCTCAAGTCGGAAGGCTCAAACACACACCGTTCGGCGGCGGCCGCACGGCCGATCACGTCCCGCTGGTTTCTCCCGGCGACGCCGTTCGCGGGCCCTGCTTTCGGGCCATGCAGGCGTTCCAGGGACCGTTCCATGCCATGACGAACACGCCGGGACGTATCCTGATCGCCCATTCCAAGCACGCAACCGACGCCGCAACCGAGTTGGCCGGCATCATTCGCGAGCTTGGCAAGTCAGTGGAGGCGCGCGGGACAGAAGGCCTGGATGCCGACTCCCTCCCCGAGAGCCACGTCGTGCTCTTGTTCCATCCGAACGACGCGTGCGATCTCCGCGGCCGGCTTGAGGAGCGCGGAATCGTCGAGGGATTCCCGGGCGTGCAGCGACAGGTGAACCACGTGCATCCGAACTTCCTTCTGGTAAGCGCAAGCGGCAAGACACCGGCAGACTTCGCAGATACAACACGTCGACTTGCGGCGTCCGCAAGATCGCTACTTGAACTGACGCGTCTCGAAGGCGCGATGATCCGAGTGTTGGCATTGACCGATGCGGAGCTTGTGCGCTACTACGAACGCTACATTCTGGAGCAGGCCGGACGCGGCTACTTCATCACGGGCGACGATGTGCGCAGCGAGTTGAGCGCGACGGAGTTCTACGAGGGGGACAAACGACGCCCCGCATGGGAGGGGCTCGGGGCAGTGATCCTGGACTGCTCCCGTGAGTTGTCGGCGGACGAAGTCGCGCTGTTCGACCGGTTCCTTCAGGATGGCATCAACGTCGTGCTCAGCTACCCCTGCTACTCGGCCAATCCGTCCTTGGCGGCCCGATTCCCGGTGACAGTGGGAGAGCAACGGTCTCTGACCGAGTCCCTCCCCGTTACGGCGGCCCTCCGGTCGCCCCTTCGGATTGCCCAGATCGGAGGGGCAGATGTGGAGGCGATCCGACGCTTCGCGCCGCAGGAAGCTGACAGTGATGGCCTGGCGATACGCGAGATCAGCTCCGACGATGCGCACGCTGCTGCAGAGACCGACTCCGGCAGTGCCGTTGTGCTTCAGTGGCAGCGAGGCGGCGCCCGTGTGTTCCTCTTTGGATGTGGGATTGGGGAGGTCTCGCGTATCCATTGGATCGTCACGCACCGGGGCGAGAGTCATTCGTTGTACGATCGCGAGACGGCGTGTGGCCTGGAACGCGTTGCCCACATGGTTGTGAACTGCTGTCTGACCGGAGCTCCGGCACCGGGGGGCCGGCCGCGGTTGCACCTCGGAATCCTGCCCGATCGGACTGCTGTGAAGGCAGGTGAGGAGATAGGTCTGACAATCGATGTGACTGATGTCGAGGGACGGCCCGTGGAATCCCAATTGCGTGGTCGCATGCGGACAGTGACCGATGGGCGCGCGGGGGCGTCGTCGGGCTATGTCGATGTCACGCCCGGCGCCGGGGGGCGCTTCCGCCTGGTGACGACCGCAGCAGCGACAGAGAGTGGACGCCTGAATCTGGCGAGTTTCCAGTTCAAGGCTTACGCGAGAGGGTACACCCCCGCGGACGGGGCCATCGCGGTGGCGGTTGGTGGCGGAAGACCCATTCCCAAGCCGGCCACTCCGCTTACGTCAGACTGAGCCCGTGCCTTTCTCGCGGCGCGCCTCGCGGCGTAGCGCCTGTTTGATGCGCAATAGTTCGGTCAGAACATGATACCACTGGCGGGAGGCGTGGAACCGGCTGTCGGGATCCCACGCCCATTCTACCGGGAACTCGGTTACCCGGTAGCCTTTGCGGGCAGCACGGAGGATGATCTCGACATCGAACATAAAACCGTCGATGATACACTCCGCGTAGAGCTCGCGGGCGACGTCGCCCCTATACAGCTTGAAGCCGCATTGGGTGTCGTGCAGGTGGCCGGGAAGGCCCATGAAGGTGGGCACGACCTGATTGAAGAGCCGGGAGAGAAGACGCCGGGCAACTGACTGCCTCCGGGGGATGACGCTGCCGGGGATCTTCCGGGACCCGATAGCCATGTCACACGCGTCATCGCGCAGGAGCCTCAGCCCGGCGTGCGCGCAACGGAAGGGAACGGGCAAGCCGCTGTCCGCGAACATCGCAAGGTCGCCGTGAGTCTCGGCCATGCCGGTGCGGATTGCACACCCCTTGCCCCTGTTCAGTTCGTAGCGAATGACGTTGGTACGGACCCCCGGGGGAACTTGGGCGGATCGCGCCATGCGCGATGTGCCGTCCGAGCTGCCGTCATCGACCACGATGACCTCCCCGCTCAGGCCGGCATCCACGAGGAAAGCGGCCGCGGATTCGACGTCGCAACGGACCTTGGCTTCTTCGTCGAACGCCGGAATGACAATGGAGAGATCCATGCTTCCTCAGATCCGTGTCTTCATGAACTCGTCCCACAGGTCACGGCGGATGTAGACCGCAACCTGTAGCGAGGGCCGGAGTCCGTAGTACTCTGCAAGGTAGCCCTCCCCGAGCCTTTCCGCGAGCTGCTCGTCGAAGTCGAGGGACGCCACTACGACGGGCGGCTGCCCGATATCCGCTGTGCGGAGTTCCGGCCAGTACCCGACCGCGGTGTATTCGCGTGTGTACCACGGCAGCGGCCATGCTTCGTCGGCAGGCGCAATGACCTGGATCAGCATGTCGTAGCCGTCCGGGTGGATCGCTCGAATGTCGTGGATGCGCTGCACGAGCTTGAGATAGTCGGTGGTGGTGTGAACGTAGGCGTATGGGTTGCGTACGTCGGCTCTGTACCGGAAGTTCGCACGTCGCGCCTGTCCGAACAAGTTCCATGTCGCCGCCGCCAACACGATGCAGAGCACGATTCGCGCGAGAGGCACACGCAGCCACTGGAAAAGGACCACGGAGCCCACACCGGCGAGGAGGATCATCGCGTGCAGGAAGGAGAGCGCACACCATGGCGTTTTGTAGCTGATGACGGAATACGCGCACGTGAGGAGTACCGTGTAGATGGCCAGAAGACGCAGCAGCCCTTGGTGCATGGCGGCCGGGGCCTTGCGCATGCAGGCAGCCACGAGGCCGACAGCCGCAAGCGCCAGGATGAGACCCTCGCTCCACACCAACGGCCCTTCACGGGTGTAGGCGAGCATCTTCAGGTAGTGGAGAAACGAGGGATAGATGTGCTCGCTGTTGCCCGTTCCACGGTCGAGGTAGACCGTATACGTCAACACGGAATCGAGCACGCCTCGCCAGTGCGTGAAGAAGGAAGAGAACAGCACGACGGACACACCGGCCGCGATGCCGACACCGGCTGCAACGTGCCGCCAGTTCAGCATCTGCAGATTGCCTCTGAGACTCGATCGGTGTATGAAAGCCAGGCACAGAATCGCTCCGCCCATCGCCGCGTAAGCGATCACACACGTCTCCTTGGTGGCGTGCATCAGCCCAAGCGCGATGCCGCAAGCCAGAGCCGGCCCGATCTTGCGCGTGCGCCAGTAGCGCCACCCGGAGGCCACGGCAGCAAAAGTGAAAAAGACGAGGAGAGTCTCCTGAATGTAGAAACGGCTGTAGTAGACCATCGCCGGAGACACGGCTGTCAGTACCCCTGCTGCGATCGTCGCAGGCCAGCCAAGTCCGTCCGCCAGTAGCGGCAGCAACAAGATGATCCCCACGCCAAACAGAACAGGGAGTAACCGGTAGGTCCACTCCGTGGTCTGCGCAAACGTGAACTTGCCGCTGAGCCAGGCGATAGGCAAGGTGAAGTAGTAGAGCGTCGGCCCGTGGTGCTCGACCGGGTCGTACTCGTAAAGCCCCTCGTCAAGCAGAATGCCGGCCCGATACGCCTGGTTGGCCTCGTCATTGTGCATCGGCCGGCTGTCCAACTCGGTCAGCCGAAAAAACAGCGCTCCTGCCGCCACGAGCAGCAGGAGCGCGATGTATACCGGGGAACGATTCATCCAGGCGTTACTTGGCGGCCGCGCCGAATACCTCGATCTCGGTGTAGTGGTTGAGTTCGTCGGCCGTGCTGCCGTTGCTGTAGAAGCGAAGGTAGCGGCCTTCGACTCCGTCGACGGGCATCAGACGGCCCTGGAAGTCTTCGATGTACTCCTTATCCTTGCCGACGCCGAGGCCGGAGGAGTTGTCGTGGTCGTTGTTGTAGACGGTCTTGACATCCAGGATGAAGTCGGGATCGCCGGCGGTCTGGATCACCACGTCGTGATAGACGCGGGCGTTGCAGTGGTAATGCCACAGGACGATGGCGTTGATCTTCGCCTTCTGCTGCAGGTCGATCTGCACGTACTGCCGTCCCGGGCCGAACTCCACGTAACTGCCTTCGACACCTTCTTTGTCGCCATCGGTGATCTGATCCATCTCACCGATCACAGGCTCCGGATCGCTGCCGGTCACAGGCTTGCCACGGGACAGGAGAACCGTGCCCTTGGGAGCGAAGAACGGCGGACGTTTGGGGTCCTTCTTGGCAGGTTCGAGGTTGGGCGTCTTGAGTTTCTTGGGGGTGCCGATGAACATGGGTTTTGGAAGCTCGATCTTCAGTTCTTCCTTGCCCGCATTGTCATCGGCGGCAGTTGCCGTCGCGACCATGACGAGCGTCACAACAAAGGCTGTAAGTGAGAGTGTCAACAGACGTTTGGCTTTCATCTTCGCGTGTTCTCCTTAGGTGCTTTTCTCTTTCTCTGTCAGATCAGTTAGGCTACTGTTGCTGCAAATAACGTTTCGGGTTCAGACGGAATTGGGCGAAAGAGTATTCACTGCTTCCAAGTCAGCGCGACTTACGCCGGCTACTTCTCTGCCACGACAGTCTTCGGCGGTGTGCCGTAGATGTTGACTTCCACGAACTTGGTTGGCTCATCTGCTTCTCCCCCGTTCGTCCATATTCGCACACAACGTGCGGCAATCCCTTCGTAGTCCGGGCCTCGTGTATCGACGACCTCGCCCCACCAACGTCCGAAGAAGGCCGTGTCTTCGCCCTTTCCCTGCTTGCTCGAGTCGTCGTGGTCGTTGTTGAAAACGGTGCGGACGTTCTGAGTGAACTCGGGGTCGTCCGCGACCTGCACGATCACGTCCTTATAGACGACCGGGTTCTTGTAGTAGTGCCAGAAGGCGATGCAGTGGATGTTCACTACTTCCTCGATATCCACCTGCACCCATTGGGGACCCGGGTCCAGTTCCACGTAATCAAACTCCGTGCACGTCTTGACACCGTCGGTGAGTTGCTCCAACTCGCCGATGATCGGTCCCATATCGACGCTGCATGTTGCAGGCTTCTTGAGAGAAAGGAGTTCCACTCCCGGCACGCTGAGGAAGGGAGCCCGTTTGACTTCTTCACGCAGGTGCGGCGGTTTTGTGAAAGTCTTGGGATAACCCGGCGTCCCTTTGGTTACTGCGTCCAGTTGGAAGTTGATCTCTTCCAGCTTGAGTCCACCGGAGAGGAACTGGGCAATCACACCGTTAATCGCCTTCTTGAGTGAGAACATGGTCTTCGATGCGCCGGTGATCGCGTCCACCTCGTTCGGGGCACTGCCTTTCTTCCCAAACTCGACACCGATATACTCGCCGGTCTTGAGGGGGATACCGACAAACTGGTCCTGCCATGTGCGCTCGCCTATGCGCCCGCCCAGTCCGGGCGTTTCGTTCTGGTCATAGACGCGGAACGCCTTGATCGAGGTCTTGCTCGGCGCGATGGCCAAGACTGCTTTGATCGGCCCGTACTTTCCTTGGGTCTCGACATCCAAGGCATACCCGGCTTTCTCATCCTCCATGACTCCCTCGAGCATGGTCATCTCGCCGCTAACCTTCTTCCTGACGGATTCGTCGAAGGCGCGGGTGATGTCCTTTCTGGATGGCTCGGCAGCACTCAACAGGCCAAGAGCGTCAACGATCGACGCTTTGCGGACGAAGTTCTCGTTGTCCTTAATCAACTCATACCACTGCACATTGGCAAAGGTCAAGAGACCGGCGCATATACAGCACATCAATACGGTGAAGAAAACGTCATAGAAAGGATTGGTCTTCACTGTTCCACCCTCCTTCCGACACGCACTTTGGCAAGCATGTCGAGACTGGGCGAGAATAGGTTGCCGATGAGAATGGCCGACAACATCGCCTCGGTATAGTTGGAGAAACAACGCATGAGCACAGCCAGGGATCCAATTGCCAGGCCGTAGAACCACTTGGCCTCGTCATCCCGCGGGCTGATCGACGGATCGCACGCCAGGAACGCGGCCCCCAAAAGGAAACCGTCCGACACAACCATGTGCGTGACACTCTCGAACGGGAAGCCGGCCAGTTTCTCGAATCCGATGCTGAGGAAGATTCCGGCAAACATGATTCCGGCAAAGATCCGGCCGTTGGACGGACGAACGAGCGCCAGCGCGGCGCCCCCCAGCAAGATCACGACGGCGGAGAGCACCCACGCCATGGGAGCCGGCTCGCCTTGTAGCGTGAATTCGAGCATGGACCCGAAGTAGCTCTTCTGCGTTAGCAACTTCGGGTAGCTGAACATGAGGAAACCTTTGCCGACCAGGACGGGGCTGAAGATGTGCATCCCTGTGCCCCCGAACACTTCTTTCCCGAACATCGTGCCAAACGCCGAGCCCATGAACACCATCCAGAGGGGAATGTCCATCGGCAGCATCAGCACGAGCAGAACAGAGAACGTGACCGCGCCTCCGCCGATGGGTTTCTTGCGCACGAGTCCGAAGGCGATCTCGACCAATGCCGCGCCCACGAACGCCACCAGAACCATCGACAGCATGCGCTTGCCACCGAAGTAGTGGGCAGCCACCCACATACACGGGACCGACGCCAGCAGCACGGTCAGCAGGTAGTCCTGCATTTCCCTGCCGCTGGGCAGTTCGGGGCCCGGGGCGGATCTCTTGCCGTCCGAGACAATCAGCCGTATCAGAACATCTCGCATGTTGATTCAGCCAGCCAGTTTGGGGTTGCTAAGTACACGGTCAGCGGCAAAGCCGCGGGTCAGAACTCGTCGTAGAAAACACGTTCCCGGGGCATGCCCTTCTCGGTCAGTGCCTTGATTGTGGCCTGAACCATGGGGGGCGGGCCACAAAGGAATGCCTGGCGTTCGCCTTCCGAGCCGACATTGCGTATGACGGACTCGTGAATGAACCCGGTCTCGCCGTCCCATTCGGGGGAGGATTCCGGCTCGGACAACGCGTAATGAACCGCGAAGTTAGGCATGCTCTTTGCCAGTTCCTGGAAATCCTCGAAGTACATCGTGTCCCGGTCGGTCCGGGCACCGAAGAACAACGAACCCCTCTGTTCGGGATTCACTTCGGCGACGTGACGGAGAATCGACCGCATCGGTGCCATGCCACAGCCGCCGCCGACGCAAACCAACTCGGTTTCCTTGGACATGTCGAGGACAAAGTCGCCATACGGTCCGGTCAACGCGATCTCATCGCCTTCTCTCACCCCGTGAAGGTACGTCGATCCGACGCCGCCAGGGATGAGGCGGACCAGAAGCTCGATCTCCTTCTTCGAACTGGGAGCGGACGCGATCGAGTAGGCCCGGAACGTGGTTTCGCCTGTGCCCGGCACGAAGATCTGCACGTATTGCCCGGGACGATATTCCATCTCCTCCGGTTCAATGAGTTTCAGGTGAACTTCGCGCGTGTCTGCTGTCTTCATCTCGGCCTTGGTGACAACCGCCTTGTACTCCTTGACATTCAGGTACTCCTCTTTCACGCGGATCACGAGGTCTTGGCGGATCTTCACCTGGCACGCCAAGCGGACGTTGTCGTCCTGCTCCTGTACGCTGAGGAACGGGAGTTCGGTCGGAAGCACGGGACCGGCACCGTAGTAGGCCCGGATCTTGCAGAATCCGCACGTTCCCTGGCCGCCGCACGCGGAGGGGATGAAGATCTTGCGCTCATACAGCACGTCGAGCAGGCTCCGTCCGCCCTCGATCGTGAACGGCTCCTCCTCGTTGATCTTGATCGAGCACTCACCGTAGTTGGCGATGAAGCGATTGGCGACAAGCAGCAGAATCGCCATGCCGCCGCCAAGACCTGCCAGCATGCCTATTGCTTGAAGATAGATAGTCATGGTTTCTCTGAGCTCTGACTGTGGACGATGAATGCCGGGCTACGGGCTAGCCCAAATCGACGATGCCCTGGAATCCCAGGAACGCCATGGCCATGAGGCCGGTGATGATCACGGTGATGCCCAAACCGCGCAGAGGCTTCGGGATATCGGCCAACTCGAGCTTTTGCCGGATGCCTGCCATGAGGCAGATTGCCAGCATCCAGCCGAGCCCGGAACCCAACCCGTAGGCCGCCGTCTGTTTGAAACCGAACTTCAGGTTCGGATCGATCATGAACAAGCTCACGCCGAGAATGGCGCAGTTTACGGTGATCAACGGCAGGAAGATGCCGAAGTTGTAATACAGCGCCGGGATGAACCGCTCGAGCACCATCTCGACGAGCTGGACAAAGCCGGCAATCACCATGATGAAGCACAGGAAGCTGAGATACGTCAGGTCGGCCGCACACCATGGCGCTCCCTCGACGAGGATGCCGTAGTAGATGGCGTAGTTGAGCACGGCAGTACAGAACGTCACAAATGTGACCGCGATCCCCATGCCCAGGGCCGTGTGGATGTTTCGGGAAATGCCGATGAACGAACACATTCCCAGGAACTTCGACAGCAGGATATTGTTGGTCAGGATCGCCGCCAGGAAGACGACAACGAGGGTAGAGAAAGTCGCATCGGCATGCATGGGGATGATTCTCCGTTACGGCCGGTCGTTCAGCGTCAGAGCGCTTCGGGGTGCTCGGTGACTTCTTCCTCGGGGTAGATCGCACGTACGATCCACACAACTACTCCCATCGCGATAAAGGCACCGGGAGGGCCACTGACGAACAGCGCCGGCTGGAAGCCCTTGGGGGTTACCGCGTAACCAAGGAGCGTCCCGGACCCGAGCGGCTCACGAATGATCGCGATCGCCAACAGCACCAGGGCGTATCCGGCGGCGCTGCCCAGGCCGTCGAGGAAGGCCATGACAGGACCGTTGCGCATGGCATAGCCTTCGCACCGTCCCAGAATGATGCAGTTGGTGATGATGAGGCCAACGTATGGCCCCAGCGCAGCGCTCATCTCGAAGTGGTAAGCGCGCAGGTAGAGATGCACGAGAATCACCAGCGTGGAGATGACCAGCATCTGGATGATGAGACGCACCTTGTGTGGCACTGCGTTACGCAACAGCGACACGGCGAGGGAGCTGAACGATGCAACGAAAAGGAGAGCGGCGCCCATGACGAGCGTCGTGCTTACCAGTCCCGTCACAGCCAACGCTGAACAGATGCCCAACGCCTGCACCAACACGGGATTCTGTGCCGCGATACCGTCTTTGACGGGCTTTGCGTAGTCGGATCCTGGTCCAGCCATATCTCTCTCTACCGGTTAATTGGCTACGTGCGACCCCGCAGGAGCGGGGACCGTACGTACACCTTGTCTGGAATTCAGTGTTACGCTTCGAAGTCAGGAGCGCTGAACTGCAGGCCGCCGCCCTTCTCAATCGCCGGAATGACGTTGAGCACGGCCACCGCTGTCTTGTACGCCTCTTCCCCGTCGCAGGTGAGCATTTCCTTCTTCCCGGCACGGACAGCGTCGAAGAAGTTCTCCAAATGGAACTGGTGTGGCACCACTGCGCCACGGTACCTCTCGATGTCCGCCGCGGCTTCCGCGCCCAACTTCTCAATCATGGGAAGCAACGGATAGGCCCTGTTGCCGCCGGGTTTGCCCGGCTCGCACGTCTCCACCTGCACGGGTTCGATGTCCGCGGCAAAATCCGGAACAGATTTGCCGGGCTCGGGAACGAAATAGCACTTGCTGCTCTGCTCGGAAATAGTCAACGCCCCGCCGTCGCCGGAGAACCGCTCGAAGTAGTGACCGAAGCTGTTGGTGTTCAGAACCTGGTAATAGGCGCGAGCTGTTCCCTTCTCTTCCTTATACGTGTAGGGGTACTGATAGAGGCACGTCACGTCCTCGTACCACTCGCGATCCGGGAAGTAGTCGCTGCCGCCGAGGGCCATCACCTGCGACGGATCGGCGTGCAGGAACCAACTGAAGATATCGATCTGGTGACTGCCGAGATCTGCAATCGGGCCGGCGGAATACTTGCGGTACCACCGCCAGTTGCGGAACTGCTCCATATTCTCGTAACCGTACTTCTTCAATTCGGCGGACGTGATCTCGTAGCGCGGATGCCACTTGTACAGGTCCTGAACACCGCGGTTCCACTGGCCGTAGCATGTGGTCAGGCGACCGCAGAGATTGTGCTCGGCGAGTAGCGTGAGGGTGTGCTTGTAGATGGGGTTGCTGCGGCGTTGATGCCCGATCTGGAGGAGCTTGCCCGTCTTCTTCGAGGCCTCGACCATCTTCTTGGCGCTATCGAGCGTGTTGGACATCTCTTTCTCGCAGTACACGTGCAGACCGGCTTCCATACAGGCGATGGAGTGCTCAGCGTGCATGAAATCCGGCGTCGCAACGATGACTGCGTCCAGATCCTTCTCCTTGGCGAGCATGTCCTGATAGTCTTTGTACGTCGCGACGGAGTCGGGGCCGTACTTGTCTTTGTAGATCGCCGCCAGACGCCGGGATGCGTAGCGAGAGCTGAACTCCCACATGTCGCACACGGCCTTGAACCGGATCCCCTCCAGCGCCAAGCCGCCCTGGATCAGCGCCTCGCGGCCCTGTGTACCCGTCCCGATGATGGCGACGTTCAGTTCCTTCTTGCCGCCCGTGCCCTGGGCAAACACGCGGTTGGCTGCCACAGCTCCTGCACCGGCAACTGCGACTGAACGAACGAAATCTCGTCTGGTGAAGTCCATGGGCTTATGCCTCCGTGTCGTGTTCTGTCCTCTACGGTCCAACGATGTCCTGTCCGTCAACCAGATAGAAACGCGAATTGGAAACGCTCAATATAGCGCCACTGTCCGCCTATTTCTCGGCTGGCTTGTCCAAGACTTTGATCTTGATGTTGCGGAGCCGAACGACTGCCCCGTGCTCCTGGAAGCCTATATGGCCGTCTCGTTTATAGTCCTTTAACGCACGACGGAACTTATTCTTGGTTCCATCCGGGTTTTGCTGCGCCGTGTCCCATTTGTCCAAGTCCATGTCCACTATCGTCTCACCGTTCATCTCCACCTGGACCTTCGGACCGATACAGGTGAGTACCGCGTGGTTCCATCCCTCTTTCGCCGTGTTCTTGGAAGGAGCCACGCAGTCGTAGATCGCTCCCACACCGTGTTTGCCCGTCGTGTTGGCCTTGTTGATCTGCATCTCGAAACCGGTCTGTACACAGCTCTTCACGTTGTCCGTCCGGAAGAAGAGGCCGCTGTTGCCGTCGGTGTTGAACTCGAAATCGAGAATGAAATCGCCGAACCGTTCCTTGCTCCAGATATAGCCTGTCTTCTTCTTGCGCACCAGCACGCCTTCCTCGATCACCCAACCGTCCGGCGCAGGGCCGCCGTTCGCGTCTTGCCAGCACTCGACGTCTTTGCCGTTGAACAGGTCCCGCCACTCGACCGTGGCCGGGTCCACCGGATCCTGTGCCAAGACGCTCCAACACAGAAGACCTGCCGCCGCTGCCAATGCTCTTTTCATCATTGTCCTCGTGCTCCTTGCTCTGGTACTACAACACATTGCGTTCGAGCGACGACCGCAGTTTCAGAAACCACTGGTCGCCTTCTTTTTTCCAATAGAGAATCACTTCGGGTTTGCGTATCTCGTCGCTGTTGAGCAGGTGTACCACACACCGCGTCTTGGACTTGGCGAGTTGGCCGCCCGAGTCGATGTCGGCGAACAGCACGTAGATGTCCTGAATGTCGAGGTACTCCGGCGGCACCTTGAAGAGATCCTCGATCATCTTCGGGATGTTGGCCGCTTCCCGGTCGACCTCGTTGTGGTAGTTGGACGCCTCGTCGAACTCCTTGAACTTGACGCACTCGAAGAAGCGCTCGGTCTGTTGCTTCACTATGTGTATGTCGGACCGGAAGAACGGCGTGGCCCCGTTGAGCACGACGTACGCGCCGCCACCGACAATAACGAGAAGTGTAACGATCAGGATCAGCTTTTTCATGGCTCGATGGGGAGAACTTGTGTCAGAGATCGTCCAACTTGAGCTTGAACGCGCCAAGGAAAAGGAACGCGGCCAACTGCAGTGCGAGCACCGCAAGGGACTTCACCAGGATCCCTCCGTCGATCTCGTCCGCGAGCATCGCGAGACCGTCGTAGCACCACTTGGTGATTGTGAAATTCTCGGCGATGGACGGGATCTTCTTGTCAATGTGGCTGCGCAGAACCACCTCGGAGAAGACGATCTGCGGGACGATCAGTGACGGCACCGCGATGACCGCACCGTACGCGGAACTCGCACACGTCGAAATCAACAGCCCCAGACCGCTCGCGGTTATGCTTGCACACGTCAGCACGACGTACAGCGTTGCGTGGTTCGCCAACCCCGGCGGCAAATGCATGGAACGGGCCTGCATATACAACAACAACGCACTTTGGACAGCACTGACGACTGCCAACACCATCAGTTTGGCCAGCAGGTACGCCCAGATGCTCAGGTCGAACATCCGCTCGCGATCGTAGATGGCTCGCTCGCGCACGATCACACAGCACGCGTTCATGCAGCCCAGGTACACAGCCGCAATCGTCATGCTGAAGTACGTGGTGGGCTCGGCTTCGGCGTTGCGCCAGGCCAGGCCGATGATATAGCCGAGCAGAACCGGTTGGCCGAGCAACAGGAACAGGCCTCGGAACGACGAGAACAGCAGTGCCAGATTCCGATCCACCAGCGTGTCGTACTGGGAGGCGAACCCGGGACGTTCCCGGGTGCCGGCGCTTCCGGCGGCCGCGACATCTGCCGACTCCGCCACCGATACGCCGAGATCCAGATCCGGCATGTCGTCCAACTCGGCCATCAGATCTCCACTTCCTTCTCCTGGATCACACGGAAAAGCTCGGCGGGATGTCCGACCCCGAAGCGTGTCAGCAGCTCTGCCAGGGAGCCTGCGAACGCGGCTTTGCCGGCCACGAGCACAACGATCTGGTCGAGCTGGTCCAGGTATTGCATTGAGTGCGTGGTCAGGATGATCGTCCGTCCCTCGGTCGCCAGTCGGCGCAAGTACCTGAGCAGGTCCTCCTCACTACCCGGGTCGAGTCCCGATGCAGGCTCGTCCAAGATCAACACGCCGGGATCGGCGAGAAGCTCGATCCCAATGTTAACGCGTTTGCGCTGCCCGCCCGACAGGCGCCGGATTCTGTGGCGTCTCCGCTCCGACAATCCGAGCTGCTCCGTGATCTGATCGATTCTCTGCTCGATTGTGGAGTCCGCAAGCTGCGGCGGCAACCGCAACTTGGCGGCGTAGTAGAAGGCCTGTTCGACGCGCAGGTCGCGATGAATCACATCGTCCTGCGGCACGTATCCGAGGTGTTTCCGGAACGTGTTGCGGTGATCCTGCAGGTTCTCGCCGTTTACGCGTACCGTGCCGTCGGAGGGTTCGTACACGGTCGACAGACATTTGATCAGCGTACTCTTGCCCGAGCCGGAAGGGCCGATAACGCCGGTCATCTGTCCGGGACGGAACGCCAGCGTGGCTCCCTTCAACAGTGTGGACCCGCCGGT
>JGI11705J14877_10001037_pt1 | contig 16259 bp, 1 predicted proteins | sample Etolaghawater15m_FD_14877 | JGI IMG/M metagenome (IMG submission 14877)
ATGATGTATTTTAGGTGTCCAAAAACTTAATTTTTTTAGTACATATATAAACCAGTAAAATGAATTAATATGAAAAAGAACTTTACTTTATTTTTATTCCTTTTCTCTATGCTGATGCTGTTAAAAGTAACCCATGCTTTCAGCAATGAAGAAATAATGGCGGATGCAACCGCCAATTTCCAATCTAATGTAACACTTGTTGCCACAGGCAACAGCGTCAATTTTTTAGATTTGACAACAGGGAGTCCGGTATCCTGGTCATGGACCTTCGATGGAGGAACACCCTCAAGTTATTCAGGTCAAATTCCACCACCTGTTTACTATAATTCTTCCGGAACATATAATGTTACACTTGTGGTGATGGATGCAAACGGAGATATTAGCACAGAAGTTAAACCTTCGTATATCGAAGTTATGGATGCGCCATCTGGATGGGAAGTAGTCCAAACCGGAGTATCTCATTTGATATCCGTTCCGCTTTCCGTCGAAATATTTGGCGACCCACTCGCCTATGGTGACTTTCTGGGTGTATTTTATCTGGATGAAAACAATGCTGAAAAATGTGGTGGATTCACCATTTGGGACGGTACAAACAATAAGGTTGTTACTGCTTTTGGTGATGATATAACCACAAATCCTGAAAAGGAGGGTTTTGATGATGGTGAAACCCTAAACTGGAAGGTTTACTTTACACAAAATGCCGATGAAAAAACGGCAGCAGTTACATATAATCAGGCATTGCCAAACAACGATGGAACATATGCGGATAATGGTTTGTCGTCATTAACTCAAATTTATACAGGTGCGCTGGAGGCTTCAGCTGAGGCAACCCCTGACAATTTGTGCGCAGGTGATGATGTTCAACTTTCTGCAAATGCTTCAGGAGGGACAACAAATTACACCTACAGCTGGTCATCTGATCCTGTTGGTTTTTCTTCAACACTCGCCAATCCTTTTGCAAATCCCGCAGTAAACACAACGTATACTGTCGTTGTAGATGATGGTATTAGTAATGTTAATTCTTCTGTAGGGGTTACTGTTGCTCAGGGGCCTATAGCACAGGCGGGTTCAGATCAATCGGTTTGTATGCCGGGCTCTGTTTCGCTTTCTGGTACAGTTCAAAATGAAAGTTCGATTCAATGGACAACTTCCGGCTCAGGTACATTCGGGGATGAAGCGCAGGCCGTTACAACGTATTATCCTTCAGCAAATGACATTATCATTGGTTCAGCTACACTCACTTTGATTGCAGGTCCAATAGATCCTTGTACTTTACCTGATTCTGATGAGTTAACTGTTACTCTGGAAAATGAGCCAAGTGTCCTTGCAGGGGATGACCAATCCATTTGTGAAGGGACAACGGTTATACTTTCCGGGCAAGCCTCATATTATTGTAGTCTTGAATGGACCAGTGACGGAGATGGAACATTTGATGATGAATTGAGCGCTTCCACAACCTATTATCCCGGAACAGCTGATATTAATAACGGCTCAGTGCTGCTTTGTCTTGCTGCCGGGGCTTGTTCACCATGCCTCACAGATGCTGATGATTGCCTTACACTTACGATTGAAAAGGCCCCCTCAGCTTCAGCCGGAAATGATGTTACTCTTTGTGAAGATGATAACCTTTTCTTATCAGGTGTTGCAGCCGATTATTGCAATTTAACCTGGACCACTGACGGAGATGGAACTTTTTCTGATAATTCAATCCAGGAACCAACCTATTATCCCGGTTCAGCTGATATAGCCTCAGGGCTTGTTGAGCTCTGTATTGAGGCCCAGGCTTGCAATCCATGCCTTACAGATGCCAACGATTGCATGCAACTCACTATTCAAAAGCAGCCCACGGCAAATGTTGGTTTGGATGTTACAGTTTGTGAAGGAGAGGAAATACCCTTGGAAGCAAGTGTGGCAAATCACTGCGGTTTGCAATGGACAAGCAATGGTGACGGGATTTTTGGAGATGATAACGCCGCAACAACAAGCTACATTCCCGGACCCGGAGATATTCTCGGTGGCGGAGCAGCACTTTGTTTAACAGCCCAGGCATGCAACCCATGTGAGCTTAGTGCCGAAGATTGTCTTTCAATTACAATTCAAAAATCACCCACTGTATCAGCCGGAGATGATGTCTCCCTATGTGAAGATGAAAATTTGATCCTATCAGGTGTTGCAGCAAATTATTGCAATTTAACCTGGACTACTGACGGAGATGGAACTTTTTCTGATAATTCAATCCAGGAACCAACCTATTATCCCGGTTCAGCTGATTTATTAATAGGGCTTGTTGCGCTTTGTGTTGAGGCCCAGGCTTGCAATCCATGCCTTACAGATGCCAATGATTGCATGCAACTCACTATTCAAAAGCAGCCCACGGCAAATATTGGTTTGGATGTAACAATTTGTGAAGGAGAGGAAATACCTTTGGAAGCAAGTGTAGCAAATCACTGCGGTTTGCAATGGATAAGTGATGGTGACGGGATTTTTGGAGATGATAACGCCGCAACAACAAACTATACTCCCGGACCCGGAGATATTCTCGCTGGTGGAGCAGAACTCTGCTTAACAGCCAATGCCTGTAACCCATGCGAAATAAGCGCCATTGATTGTCTCAATGTAAGCATTCAAAAAGCCGTAAGCGCTGGTGCCGGACAGGATGCGACAATTTGTGAAGGATCAACCTATGAACTGTCTGATGCCTTTGCCACAAATTATTCACTAATTCAATGGATGATTTTAAATGGAAATGGCGAATTTGATAATGACCAAAGTGAAAACCCAGTTTATACACCGTCTCCACTCGATGTGCAGCAAGGATGTGTTACGCTCCAGATCACAGCAGAGCCTATTTCTCCTTGTGCAATAAATGCAACGGATGATATGGAACTTTGTATCCAACAACAATCAACAGTAAATGCCGGATCAGATGTATCGCTATGTGAAAATGAAAGCCATTATTTGCTTGATGCCAATGCAACAAATTATGAAACACTTTTATGGACCAGCAATGGAGATGGTACTTTTGATGATGCATCAGCAATGAATCCGACATATTACCCGGGAGTGATAGACCTGAATTTACAACAAGTCACCCTTTCGGTCACGGTATCTGCAATTGGTCCCTGCACTGGCAGTATCTCTGATGACATGCAAATTTCAATCCAGCCAAAACCAATCGCCAATGCAGGTGATGATGCCACAATTCCTGAAGATGAATCTTATGTTAATACGGATGCATCAGCAACAAATTACAGTAGCTTCGTCTGGGGTTCAGATGGCGATGGCCTTTTTGATGACGCAAACAGTTTACATCCAACATATACACCCGGTGAAAACGATATTACAAATGGCTCGGTTAGCTTATGTTTGACCGCTGAGCCCCTATCTCCTTGCCAGCTTTCTGATGTGGATTGTCTGACGGTAGTTGTTGGTGTTGCACCAAATGTGTTTGCCGGTCAGGACGCATCAGTTTGTGAGGGAGAGAGCCTTAACCTGAATCAGGCAACAGCCGATAATTATTTATCCATACTTTGGTTAACTGATGGTGATGGTACCTTTAGTGATGATGCTATTGTTAATCCGGTTTACTATCCGGGGACTGCTGATGTAGAAATTGGAAATGTAGAACTTTGCATTACAGCACAACCTAATCCTCCATCCACTGTAGTGGGTAACAATTGCATGACATTAACAATCGAGAAACTACCTGCCGTTAATGCAGGATCAGATAAAACCATTTGCGAAGGAGCCGCAATAACACTCAATGAAACCACGGCATCAAATTACGCACAATTGCAATGGAGTGCAACTAACGGAAGTGGTCAGTTTAGCAATCCAAATGCACTAAAACCAACGTACACTCCATCCCAGTCTGATTATCAACAAGGCTGCATAACACTTTCGGTATTTGCTTCACCCAACGATCCATGTACCGTAGCTGCATCCGACGACATGCAACTTTGTTTCCAGCTATTGCCGGTAGCATTGGCGGGAGATGATTTTACCATTTGTGAAACAGAAACAGCTCAATTGGGAGGGAATATTGAAAACGCATGTGGATATTTCTGGGAAACCTTAGGCGATGGTGTATTTGACAGTTTTGATGCGTTGGATGCCATCTACAGCCCCGGAATTTCAGATTTAGCGGCAGGAACGGTAACACTTTGTTTTACAGCCTCGGCGTGCAATCCATGTACTGTTGAAGATGTTGATTGTTTAACAATTTCTTTACAACCGGTGCCTGTTGTTAATGCAGGTGCAAATGCCACGATTTGTGAAGATGCAATGTTTACAACCGAACCAAATTTTGAAAATACCTGTGGGATAATTTGGACTTCAACCGGGGACGGCCAGTTTGTTGATCCTACAGAAGCGCTAACGGACTATACCCCAGGTGCGGGAGATATAAATGCTGGAGAAGTTACTTTGTGCATAGAAGCATTACCATGTTCCCCATGCGAGGTATCTGCAACAGATTGTATGACACTGAGCATTCAAATAATACCATCAGTAACTGCAGGTGCAAATGCTACGATTTGTGAAGGAGAAACCTATTTATTATCCGATGCCTTTGCAAGCAATTATTCACAAATTCAATGGACAACCCTCAACGGATCTGGTTCTTTTGATAGTGATCAGATTCAAAATACGGTATATATCCCCTCCTTTTTTGATTACCAACAGGGATGTGTTTTACTGAGTATTACTGCTGAACCGATTACTCCATGTACTGTTAGTGCAAATGATGCCATGGAGCTTTGCTTCCAGCTCCAGCCCTCTGTAAATGCCGGAGCGGACGTTACGCTTTGTGAAGGAGAAGATTATTATTTGGCGGATGCTTTCGCTGAAAATTATAACACTATACAATGGGGGAGCAATGGTGATGGAGTATTTGATGATGCATCAGCTGAAAACCCAACCTATTATCCCGGAACCCTTGATGTTGAATCACAACAAGTTACACTTACTTTTACAGGCTTCCCATTAGCACCATGTTCTGAAAGTGTATCTGATAATATGCAAATTGCCATTCAGCCAAAGCCTTTGGCTTTTGCCGGAGATGATGCTACAATTTCTGAAGATGAAGCCTATACATTAACAACAGCAACAGCCGTCCATTATAGTAGTTTAGCCTGGGAATCCAGTGGAGATGGAGGTTTTGACAACAGCGATATCCTCAACCCAACTTATAGCCCCGGCATATTTGATATTGAGAATGGAATAGTTACACTTTGTATTTCGGCCATACCGATTGATCCGTGTACTCTTTCCACTAATGATTGCATGGAGCTTGTAATTGGTGCATATCCCGTTGTATCGGCCGGTCCTGATGCCGTGATTTGCGAGGATAATATTTATTCTTTCGATGAGTCGGTGGCACAGAATTACTTAACTTTATTATGGGAAAGTAGTGGAGATGGTACCTTTAGCAGTGCTACTGATGAACACCCAACCTACTATCCGGGGGAGGGGGATCTTGGCGCCGGATCGGTTGATATTTGCCTGAGCGCCGAAGCAAACCCTCCTGCAACGGGGACCTTTTCCGATTGCATGACACTCACCTTCCAGACAAATGTAACGGTCTATGCCGGGCCGGACGTTACCCTGTGCGAAGGACAAAACTTTGATATTACCGAAGCCACAGCCATAAATTATGCTTTTGTTCAGTGGGCAGGAATTTCCGGAACAGGAGAATTTATTAATGGAAACCAGGTATTGACGACATATATTCCCGGATTTTTGGATTATCTGCAGGGAACAGTTACTTTGCAATTAACTGCCACACCAATTGATCCATGTACAACCCTGGCCACAGATCAGGTTCAACTGACATTCCAAAAAGCTCCTCAAGCCAATGCAGGTAATGACCAAACATTGTGTGAAGATGGTTTTGCATCACTTGATGGAATAGCATCTGATGCATGCGGAACAAACTGGTTTACTTCATTTGGTGATGGCCAGTTTGGCGATGCTCAATCATTAAATACTGAATATTATCCAGGAGAGCTTGATAAGCAGGTAGGTTTTGTTGAAATTTGCCTCGAAGCATATGCCTGCGATCCTTGTACAGTGTCAGATTCAGACTGTCTGATATTAGCAATCCAAATGAATCCGATTGCCAATGCCGGACCTGATGGAGAAATTTGTGAAAACGAAAGTTACAATTTAAGTGGTTCTGTCGAAAATGCCTGCGGATCAATGTGGGATACACAGGGTGATGGACAGTTTAGTGATCCTGCCAACCGTTATGCCGATTATACTCCCGGTGAGGGAGATATAGCGAACGGTTTTGTAGAAGTTTGCTTAACAGCAGATCCTTGCGATCCTTGTGTTCAGGCAGATTCTGATTGTATGATTATCGAAATCCAAAGTTTACCTTCGGCAAATGCCGGGGATGATGCCACCATATGTGAGACTGACTCGTACCAGATTTTGGGAGCCAGTGTTGACAATTTCTCTGCAATTCAATGGACAACCACAGGAAGTGGGTTTTTTGATAATCCCAACGGCCTGAACCCAACCTATTTTCCTTCATTTACTGATGCTCTTTTGGGCTGTATTTCATTGCAAATTAATGTGCAAAGTATTAACCCGTGTGAATTCGGTGCGAATGATAATATGGAGCTTTGCTTCCAGCAAGGACCTGCAATAGATGCAGGTGAGGATGCCGTGATCTGTGTTGGTGAAACCTTCGAAGCAGTAGCCACCTCCGAAAATGCCTGTGGAATTATTTGGACAACAAATGGTGATGGTGTTTTCAATAACAATTTAGTTTTAGATGCCATCTATACACCAGGGCCCACAGATATTGTAAGTGGCTTTGTTGAAATTTGTGTTACAGCAGAAGCCTGCGCCCCTTGCACAGAAAGTGTGGAGGATTGTGTTATAATTTCCTTCCAACCACAACCTATTGCTAATGCCGGCCCTAATGACGGTGTGTTGGCAGGGGATACTTATGTGTTTGAAAATGCTTCGGCTGAGAATTATTCTTCTGTTCTATGGGAAACCCAGGGCGATGGTGTATTTGATGATCCAGCAGCTTTAAATCCGGCATATACTCCTGGAGAAGGAGACATTGCTAATTATCAGGTTGTGCTTTGTTTGAATGCACTTCCAATAAATCCGTGTCAGGTTAGTGATCAGGATTGTATGATCCTGCAAATTGGATCCATGCCTGTTATTACAGCCGGGCCGGACGTTGCTGTTTGCATGGTGGGTGAATATAACTTATCAAATGCTACTGCTGAAAATTACAGCTCAATACAATGGTCAACATCCGGTGACGGGACATTTGATGATAACAACGCTGTTACCCCAACATATTTTATGGGCGAAGATGACCTTGCCGCTCAATCAGTGGAACTATGCATGCACGCAGAACCGGTTGCGCCTGCAACCATAAGTGCAAACGACTGCATGACGCTTTCATTGGTGCTTGAGCCTACAGCCGCTGCAGGGGATGATGTTACACTTTGTGGGAATCAACCCTATATCCTTCAAGCCACAGCCACTGAATATTGTGAGATAGAGTGGACAACATCGGGCAATGGTGTTTTTAATAATAATTCATTGGTTCAGCCTTCATACACACCAGGCGCCGGAGATATAGCCAATGGTTCTGTGGAGTTGTGCATCAGTGCTATTCCATGCGACCCGTGTACTATTGCTGCAAATGATTGTATGACAATGTATCTGTTTGATGCTCCGATTGCAAATGCAGGAAACAATGTAACCATTTGCGAAAACAAAACAGTAAGTCTTTCGGGTAGCGTAAGCAATAATTGTGGATTTTATTGGGAATCTCAGGGTGATGGATTGTTTAGCAACAACGCATCATTAAATCCTGTCTATACACCCGGCGAACTGGACATTGAAAATGGCCTGGCGGTAATATGTCTGTTTGCAGAACCTTGCGATCCTTGTTCACTGCCTGTATCCGACTGTATGGAATTGTCTATTTATGGATTACCTCAGCCTAACCCGGGAGCCGATGCAAGTATTTGCTTTGGCGATTCATATCAATTAAGTGCAACGCTTGAAAATGGCTGCGGATTCTTCTGGCAATCATCCGGCGATGGTAGTTTTTCAAATACAGGTTCATTGACGGCAACTTATTATCCCGGAACGAACGATTACGCTAATGGTTCGGTGCAGCTTTGTCTGTTTTCATTCCCATGTACACCATGTACTAATTTTAGTACCGAATGTATGACACTTTCCTTTGTTTCTGATCCATCGGTTGATGCCGGTGATGATGTTACAGTTTGTTCAACAGATCCTTATATGTTGCAGCCTATTATACAGGATGCATGCGGAGTAGTGTGGACATCTACCGGTGACGGAGCATTTGATAACAGCTCGCTGGTAAATGCAACCTACACTCCCGGTTCCAATGATCTTACATCGGGTCAGGTTGAGTTATGCATTACCGGACTTCCATGTGGCTCATGCGAAACTCCCGACTCGGATTGTATGACGATCAGTTACCTGCCGGGACAGACAGTAGACGCAGGTTTTGATCTCACCATTTGTGAAGACCAGACAGCCCCACTTTCAGGAATTGCAACGAACAATTGTGGAACAGAATGGTCCACCTCCGGAGATGGAACCTTTAATGATATTTCAATTCCTGAAGCGATTTATACTCCCGGCGAGAATGATCTGGCAAATGGCAGCGCGATACTTACTTTCACGGCCTTGCCCTGTGAACCATGCAATGGCAGCATAAGCGATGAATTGACATTGACTTTCGTACCACAACCCTACGCATTTGCAGGCGATGATGCCGCTATTACAGCAGGTGAAAATTATGAAATAACCAATGCAGTTGCACAAAATGCAAGTGCATACGGTTGGACAACAAGCGGTGACGGGCAAATTGATAATCCTGAAAGCTTATCCCCAACCTATACTCCCGGAAGTGGAGATGAATTATCAGGATCTGTTGATTTGTGCCTCATAGTTCAACCATTGAATCCTTGCGTTGCAACATCAACCGATTGTTTGACACTTTCAATTGCCTCGCTTCCTACGGCAAATGCCGGCCCGGACGCCACAATTTGTGAAACGAACAATTTCTTTATTGATGGTGCCTCAGCGACAAATTATAGCGCAATAATATGGTCCACCGGTGGTGATGGAACATTTAATGATGATGGAACAGAACAACCGGTTTATTATCCGGGCATCGATGACCTAAGCAATGGATCGGTACAATTGTGCATGACTGTACAAGCACAACCGCCGGCAACACAAACCGAGGAAGATTGCATGACACTTAATTTCCAGGCCCAACCTGAAGCCAATGCTGGCGCTGATGCTACCATTTGCAGTGGTGATAACCATCTGCTTTCAGGTGGAGTTCAAAATGCCTGTGGAGCTTCGTGGTCAACTAATGGGGATGGGTTTTTTAATGATGACCTGCAACTTGCCGCTACCTACACCCCGGGTGTTCAGGATGTTCAAAATGGTTTTGTAACCCTTTGTTTAACTGCAGAACCTTGCGACCCATGTCAGATTGCTGATGTGGATTGCATGACATTGGTTGTTTCGGGAATTCCTGAAGCCTATGCCGGGGATGATACAACTATTTGCGAAGATTTGGAATATTTAGTGCTTGAGGTGAACGTTCAAAATGCATGTACAACACTTTGGACAACCTCCGGCACAGGTACTTTTGATGATGCCACAATGGCGAATGCTAAATACTATCCGGGTGAGGCTGACATTAATAATGAATTTGTAGAGTTGTGTCTCAATGTTGAGGCATGTAACCCATGCGAAGGATCAGACCAGGATTGTGTTGCGATTTCTATTATAAAGTTACCGGTTGCAAATGCCGGCGGTGATTGGACTATTTGTGAGGATGAGACCTTCACTTTGCAAGGCTCAGCCACCTTCAATTGTGGATTATCCTGGTCTGCCGATGGTAATGGATCATTTGACAATCCGAACATTCAGAACCCTACATATACTCCCGGACCGCAAGATATTGCCGCCGGGTTTGTTGAGATATGTGTTGAAGCATTTGCATGTAATCCTTGTAGCATTTCTGACGTCGATTGTATGACATTATTTATCGAATCAAATCCGGTGGTAGATGCCGGAAATGATGCAACAATTTGTGAAACGGATAGCTACACCTTGCAGGCGACAGTCGAAAATAGTTGTGGATTACAATGGACTTCGTTGGGAAGTGGAGAATTTGATAACACAAATATTTTGAATCCCACTTATACTCCCGGACTGTTTGATTTATTAAATGGTTCAGTTGAGCTGTGTCTGAGTACTCAGTCATGTTCACCGTGTAGTTCAGGTGTTCAGGATTGTGTAGTGTTGTATTTTGCGCCATTACCTGAGGCTAATGCCGGAGAAGACGCAATTGTTTGTGAGGGAGGTGAAATCCAACTCAATGGATCAGCACTGTATTCTTGCAACGCAATGTGGTCAACCTCAGGAGATGGTGAGTTTGACAATGCAACTTTATTAGACGCCACATATACTCCCGGTGCTTTGGATGCTGCACAGGGAACAGTTCAACTTTGTCTTATAGCAGATGCCTGTGATCCTTGTTCTGGATCAGACACCGATTGTATCACTCTTTCAATCCGGTTGTTGCCGCTTGCTAATGCAGGTCAGGATGTTACAATTTGTTCCGGTGATGAATTTGATCTTTCAGGTGAGGTTACTAATGCCTGTAACTGGATTTGGTCTTCAAATGGAGATGGTGGTTTTGTTGATGAGGGTGATTTATTTACTTCATACACACCTGGTGAACAAGATATCGAAAATGGTTCGGTAGAGCTTTGTCTTACCGCTGGTCCATGCGATCCATGTACAGTTTCAGATGTAGATTGTATGACTATATCTATACAACAAAATCCGGTGGCGAATGCCGGTAGTGATGCAACGATATGTGAAGGACAATCCTTATCACTTGCAGGAAGTGGAACAGACGCCTGTGGGTTTATCTGGACCACAACAGGAAGTGGTGAATTTGGAGATGAAACTTCAGCGAATACTCAATACCAGCCAAGTTCTCAGGATATTGATGCAGGAACAGTAGAGCTCTGCCTTAGTGCATTTGCTTGCGATCCTTGTTCTCTGGAAAATGTTGACTGTCTCACCCTTTCCATTGTTCCTAATCCCACAGCAAACGCCGGTGAAGATCAGGTGATTTGCGAAACGGAAACGATTGCGCTCCAGGGAAGTGCGGAAAATTATTGCAACTTACAATGGACAAGTAATGGCTCCGGTCAATTTGACGATGAAAACATTCTTAATCCTGTTTATACACCGGGAATTGTTGATATCAATTTAGGTAGCGTTGAATTATGCATGTTTGCACAAGCATGTGATCCATGCACTGTTGCCGCAAGCGATTGTATGACGCTTACAATTCAAGCTGCACCTGAGGTTGTTGCCGGAAGTAATGGTGATGTTTGTGAAAACGGTGTTTATTCGCTCCAAGGTTCAGTTGACAATGCATGTGGAAATCAATGGTCCACTAATGGTGATGGTGTATTTGGAGACAATGGTTCTCTATCTACAACCTATACACCGGGATCAGGTGATATTGCCCAGGGATTTGTTGAACTATGTCTGACAGCTGAAGCCTGTGAGCCATGTATTGGCGAGGCCAGTAGTTGTTTAACACTTACTATTATCCCACTTCCTGTGGTTACAGTTCCCGACGACAATGTAATATGTGAGAGCGAAATTTATTGCATCGAAGCAACAGCATCTAACTATTCATCGATAATTTGGTCTGGTGGTGGTGGGTTTGATAACGTATTTGTGTTGAACCCATGCTACACCCCAACCTCTGCTGATATTACCAATGGCAGTGTTGAATTAACATTAACAGCCCAGCCCATGACTCCATGTATTGTATCTGTCCAGGAAGCATTTACTTTATCAATTCAGCAATTGCCGCTTACAGATGCCGGAAATGACATGGTAATTTGTAATGGGGAAACAGCACAATTATCTGGTATTGCCAATAATTTTGCTTCAATAATCTGGACAGGTGGTGATGGAACCTTTGATGATGCCGCGGATTTGAACGCAACATATACGCCAGGGCCTAATGATTTGCAAAACGGAGAGGTTGTTTTGCAACTTGCCGTTACCGCAATTGATCCTTGCGACGAAGTTGTTTATGATGACTTGTTGCTCCAAATCCAAAGTTTACCTGTTGCATTTGCCGGTGATGACATAAATGTTTGTGAAAACGGATCAGTACAATTGTCAGGACAGGCCGAAAATGGCAGCAGTGTAAAATGGGAAACTACCGGAGATGGAACTTTCAGTAATCCTTTCTCCCTCAACACACTGTACTTCCTTGGAAATTCGGATGTATCGAATGGAAGCTTTACAGCATCACTTCAGGTAAATCCAATTGCTCCATGCTCTTCAGCTGATGTTGATGATCTCATTGTTAATATACAGAAACTACCTATTGTAAATGCAGGAGCAAACAAAGTAATTTGCCAGGATCAAACTTACGTTCTTCAGGGCACCGCAAGCAACTATGCTCAGGTATTTTGGTCTACATCCGGAGATGGTTTCTTTGATGATGTTAACAACCTAAATGCAACTTATACACCGGGAACGGGAGACATTGCAGCCGGATCAACCTTCCTTACCCTCACCGCTAATGCCAGCGAACCATGCAGTAGCACAGTGCAGGATGCGATGAAACTCTTTATTACCAAAGCTCCGGTTGCTAACGCAGGAAACGATGCCACAATTTGTGAAACAAAAACAGTTACACTTAATGGTTCCATTAGTTATAGTAGTCTGGTAAATTGGAGTAGTTCAGGAGATGGTTTATTTAATAATCCGAACAAACTTAAACCGATTTATGGCCCCGGGGCAAACGACAGGCTCAACGGTAGTGTGCAGCTTACACTCACTGCTTTGCCAATTAGCCCGTGCCAGGTTTCTGATGATGATTTCATGGTTCTTACCTTACAAAAGTTACCTACAGTTTTTGCCGGCAACGACCAAACTGTTTGTTACGATGAAAATGCGCTGTTTAATGAAGCAGTTTTCACAGCCTATTCATCTGTTCAATGGTTTACATCCAACGGTCAGGGCACTTTTGATGATGTCAATAGTCTGTCGCCAACATACTTCCCCAATCCGGATACAGACTATGACCTGGGATGCATTTCCATTGGAGTAACAGCACAATCTGTCAACCCATGTAATACATCTGCGACCGACTTTGTAAAATTATGTTTCCAGGCTTCACCAAAAGTGAATGCCGGACTTGATGCTGTTGTTTGTGAAAGCAACTACTATTTGCTGGTAACAGCTTCCGCTGATGATTACAGCTCACTTATGTGGTCTTCTGAAGGAGATGGTTCATTTACTGATCCCGGAATTGTACGTGCCGAATACTACCCGGGAGAAAATGACATTCTGACCGGAGAAATACAGCTTTGCTTAACCGCACAGGCTATCGACCCATGTAGTGTATTCGATCAGGATTGCATGATGTTAAGCATTGAGCCGGGAGTTGGCCCAACACTAATATCCGCAGAACCCGGCGATTCAGAAGTGGCCCTGGCATTTGAGCCCATCGCACCTGATCCGGTTGACACCGATCACTTCCTGTTTGACGGTGGGAATGCTGCCAATATTTGGACAATACTCCTCAACACTACTTATATTAATGGTCTTGATGTGGAAGCAGGAGATGAAATCGCAATTTTTGATAATGGTCTCATTGTTGGTCAAACAACATTTACAGGCCCTGTTATTCCGGACACATACACTGAGAAGCTGCTAGCCTACAGAGAGTTGAATGACGGCCCCGGATATACACCCGGCCAACCGTTTTTGATCAAATTCTGGGATGAAAGTTTAGGCACTGAAGTGGAAGTTGATAGTTACCAGTTCAGCGATCCCAATAATCAGGGATTCTACTTTGGGGATGTATTCCCAAATGTTGACAATTCATTTAGCCTAATCGATCTCGAATTTGTTAATCCTGACGCACCTAAATTCAACATTTATTTGGTTGATGGAACAGTGATTGCAACAGAGGTTTACGAATATGATTACCTGGTGGACGGATTGACAAACGGTGAGGAATATTGCTTCTATATCACTCAGGTATTACCTGATGGCACCGAAACTTGTCCATCAAACATTCTGTGTGTTATTCCATTTGTGCCTTGTATAGAGCCTGTGGTTTTTGCCGGAAATGACACGGAAGTTTGTAGTGGCGAAAGTTTTGTGTTAAATGATGCAACGGCCACTAACTACGAATTTATCCAATGGTCAACAAGTGGTGATGGAACCTTTGATGATGCCGGGGCATTGAATCCGGCTTACTCTCCCGGCCCGTCAGATTTGAATGATGGTTCGGTCCAGCTGTGTGTTTCAGCCATTGGTTTTTATCCATGTGGAATTGTTGCCGACTGTGTGTCAGTAACCTTTAAGCCGGAACCTGAAATTGACCTGGGACCGGATGAAGATCAGATTTGTATCGGAGGAACCTTTACTTCTGTTTTGGCAACAGCCGAAAACTATGCATCAGTATTATGGTACACAAGCGACGGTTCAGGTACATTTGATGATCCTACTCAGATCAATCCAACCTACTATCCAACACAAGGGGATATTGCCCTTGGTTGCATAACTCTGGCCGCTTCCGCAGCACCCATCGATCCATGCAGCAATGCTGCCTATGATGAAATGACCCTTTGTCTGGTATTATATCCTGACATCGAAGCCGGTGCGGACATTAATATTTGTCTGGATACCCCATATCAGCTTTACGGTGAAGCCGAAAACTACATTGGCGTAATCTGGACTACTTCAGGAGATGGAACTTTTGATAATGATGCAGCACTCGATCCGGTTTATACACCGGGCATCATCGATCAGATGGAAGCCGGTGTTGATCTAACATTAACAGTTTATCCGGAAAGTCCATGTGTTGAAATCGCCATAGATGTAATTCATCTTGGATTGTATCCATGTCAGGTAACGATCATTCCAGAAGGGTGGTCAGGTGTTTCTTCATACCTCGATCCTGCCGACAAGGAGCTTGATGTATTATTTGCTCCTATTTTAAATGAGTTGGTTATCATCCAGACTATGGAAGAGTCATGGTGGCCTGAAGAAGGGTTTAACACCATCGGAAACTGGGATATGTATCAGGGATATAAAATAAAAGTTACCGAAGAGGTTGAGATGACTATTCCGGGAACAACACCTGATAACCGCACACTTTCGTTGAATACCGGGTGGAACCTGATTCCTGTGTTAAGCAGTTGTGCTGTGGATGCTGAAGACTTGTTCCAGCAAACCGGTGTTGTGATGATTAAAGAGGTGGCCGGATGGAGAGTTTACTGGCCTGATTTGGGTATAAACAATCTTGTTGATTTACAACCGGGCAAAGCATATTATGTGTTTATGGCCAACCCGGGAGCTGTATTGTTCCCCGATTGTACCGGACTAAAAACAAGTGGGAATGCTAAGCTTGAAAGTGTATTTGAAGAAGATGCAATTCCTGCTTCATGGAAAACATTTTCACCTACGGCTTCTTCCCACGTTATTGGTGTTCCGGCAAGGTTTGATTTTAATGTTGAGTTTGAACCCGGTGATGTGATTGGTGTATTTGATAATTATGACATTTGCTTTGGATACACTGTCTGGGATAATGAAAACACCAGCATCAATGCCTTTGCGGATGATCCTGTAACACCCAATAAAGATGGATTTTATGAGGGAGAGATCATAACATTCAGGAAGTATGAAAATGCCACAGGAAACATTACCGAAATGCAAGTGGAATTCAGCGATGAATATCCGGTTCATTCCGGTACATTTGTGAGCAATGCCATCTCCTTGTTGAAATCCCTTACAGTGAATTCAACGAACATTTCCTTTATCGAAAATGATAAACTTACGGTATATCCAAACCCGGTAAGGAATACACTCATCATTGATTACGAAGGCTTCGAAAACGCTAAGGTCAGAGTGATGAACCTTCAGGGACAGCCTGTTTATTCAGGCATACTCACAGGAGTTAAAACCGAGCTTGATTTTTCAGGTTTGACAAGAGGAGTTTATCTTGTTCATATTTACGGAAGTGGAGTTAACAGGATTTCGAGAATAATTAAGCAATAAGCGGATTTAATCTCTAGTGGGTTAAATTCCCCGAGGCTTGCCTCGTATATTATTGCTATTTTGTGACTCGATGTCACAAAACAGCAAGTTTATACATAAAAGCCATAATG
>JGI11705J14877_10001040_pt1 | contig 16218 bp, 18 predicted proteins | sample Etolaghawater15m_FD_14877 | JGI IMG/M metagenome (IMG submission 14877)
GGACGTTGCTCCAGCCATACGTCGTTCGCTGCGTTTTGCGCAAACGCCATCAGGCAACTACGTACGGGAAGTGTTTTGCGTGGTTTGGGCGCAGGAAGGTCTTGCTCAAAACCCAGCTGTTTGGCTTGGCATGAAGTCGCAATGGGACAGACAGAACATTGCGGATTGCGCGGTGTGCATAGGGTTGCACCGAGGTCCATGATGGCTTGGGTGTACTCCGCACAGTGCGTCGCGGGCATATGCACTTCGGCAACCTGCCAAAGACGCTTGAGGTTGACGCTCGTTCCGGGCCAATCACGCAATGCAATTTGCCGCGCAAACACGCGCTTCACATTGCCATCCAAAATGGCACGAGGCTGATTAAACGCCAATGAGGCAATCGCTGCCGCCGTTGAACGACCAATCCCCGGCAGGGCTTCTAGGGCTTCGACATCTGAAGGGAATTCATCCGCAAACTGTTGATGAATGTGTTGTGCAGCACGATGCAGGTTACGAGCACGCGCGTAATAGCCGAGCCCCGACCAGTGCGCGAGCACATCATCCAAGGGGGCTTGCGCTAACGTGGCCACATCCGGAAAGCGCTGCATGAAGCGCTGGAAATAGGCCAACACGGTTTCAACCCGGGTTTGCTGCAGCATGATTTCGGAAACCCAGACTCGATAGGCTGAACGAGGTTGCTGCCACGGTAAATCATGGCGTCCATGCTGCGCATGCCAACACAGCAAGGCTGCTGCAAATTCAGAAGACATGAATCAACAGGAACATCAGCGGAACAAGCCGCGCAAGGCATCCTCAAGACCGCGTTGCAATTGTTCTTCAAGCTTTTCTGCATCGGTTTTTTCGGGGGCTTGCGGCGCAGCTTCTGCAGCAGACGCTGCGGCTGGCTCATCAGCAGGCGCAGCGTTACTTGGTGCTTGCGGTGCATTGGGTAGATTCGGTGCGACTGGACGTACCGGACGCGGACCTTCATCGACAGGCGCGCCCAAAAAGCCGCCTTGCCCACCCAGTAAATCAAATAAACCGGCGCCGCCAAAACGCTCTTGAATTTCCCGCTCAAGTTTTTCTTGTAGCTTCTCCTGCACCACGGCTTTCAAGGCCTGCTCAACATCCACTTCAACCTTCGGTGCATTCCACGCACCCGTAAGCTTGATTGGGAAGGGCTTCCCTTGCAGACGACGCAACTCACGAGGCAAGCCTTGTGCTTCATTCAAAGCAACCTCGGCTTGCAGATTCAAGGCCACGGTTTGCTCGAGCAAATTGATCTGACCCTGCCCTGACAACACCAACAAGTCGGTACTGGCCAACAACCGCTCGACCTGAGCAATACCGTTATGTACATAACTCACCAGCTGCAGATCCACCAAACGAGTTTCGTTTGCGGCATCCGATTGCGGCATGGGTTGACCTTCAATCGCGGCGGCAGCTTGACGTACCAGCTGGCTCAGATTAATCCCCTCAAGCACGGCCTCGCTCAGATCGGCGCGCACTTCGCCTTGTAGGGTTTGTAACAAGGCGTGGGTGTCTTCGCCTTGCGCCTGCACATCCAGCTCGGCATTCATGCGACCACGCAAACCACCTTGCCCAGTCAATGCCGTAATCAATGCGCCGGCATCCACATTCTGAATTTTTTCTTGCATACGCACCGTCGCCGGCTCAGCACGCGCATCCAAGGCCACCACGCCGTCATAGCTGCCGCGATAGAAATCGCCACGCAAGGGCTCCAGCGACAACACGCCATCTTTTGCTTTCAGCACAAGTGAAGCGTTTTCAACTTCCAAACCAAAGCCACGCAACCAACCGACACGCAATCGCCCATCCACATCCAGCTGTCGCACCAAATCCACTGGCAATTGCGTTGCTACAGCCGCCGCCGCAGTTACCGGGTCCGCTTTCGTCTGCGCCACAGAAGTTTTTTTAGAAGACTCGAGATAACGATCAAGGTCTAAACGATCCAGCGACAGATTGAAGCGCAAGCCCGGAATCGACGTGCCCAGGAGCATCGTCAACTCACCTTTCAGCGTGCTGTCATTCAAGTTCGCGTTCAGCGCCTTGAGGGTGAGCGTCTTTGCCGCAAGATCCACCGCGAGATGGGTATTCATGGCAAAACGGCCGCGCTGTGCATTCTCGCCTTCCGCCACCTGATAGTCGGCCGAGAGTTGAATCGGCCAGTCCGACTCCGAACGATAGGCGCCGGCTTCAAGATTCACGTCTCGTAATGCAACAACTTGGCCCGCCTGCGCATCCCGCCAGTGGATCTCGGCGTTTTGCATGCGCACCCCGCCAATCGCAGCCAAGGCAAGCGCAGATTTCGTAGGGTCGCTTGGCGATGTTTCATCGGCCTGCGCCGTCTTTTTCGCGAATTCCCAATTGCCCTGGCCGGACGCATCACGCTGCAGATGCAACACGACGCCATCCAACTCAACCGTGTCCGCCTCAATCGCACCGCGCAACAGTGGCAAAACCCGCACCGCAACCCGCGCGCGACGGGCTTGCAATAGTGGCGCCTCTACCCCGTCAACGTTAGCCAACTGCAACATGCCGGTTTCAAGACCCAACCACGGCAGAAGCGACAGCGACAATCCTGAGCCCAGCGTGACATCACGGCCCAATTGCGCCTCAATCTGCGTCTCGATTTGTGGGCGATAGGCATCGGCATCGAAGAAGAAACGCAGCCAAACGGCTGCCCCGATGGCAACAACAAGAATCAAGCCCACTAGGCCCAAAACAAGGCGAATCAATATGCGCATGGGGGAACTCACTCATTCCACGCGAAGAATGCGCGGCTTTCGGTCATAATCTGGAGCGGGTGAAGGGAATCGAACCCTCGTATGCAGCTTGGGAAGCTGCCGTTCTACCATTGAACTACACCCGCACGAGCGCTGATTTTGGAGTGCGCCCGAGCGAGTGTCAAAACAAACGAAAACCCATGCAAATTCAACTCAATGGCGAGCCGAAAACGCTCGCAGACGACAGTACACTCGCAGATCTGGTCGAAGATTTAGCACTCACGGGCAAACGAATCGCGATTGAAGTGAATCACGAGATCATTCCTCGCAGCTTGCATGCCACGCATGCGTTGCAGGAAGGTGATGCGGTTGAGGTCGTCCACGCCATTGGCGGTGGCTGAAACACGCACACACCATCACGAGACACACAGAAAATTTGGGAACGGTCATGGAAGACACGCTGACACTCGCTGGGAAAACCTACCATTCGCGCCTGCTGGTCGGGTCCGGCAAATATAAGGACCTTGAGGAAACCCGCGCGGCGACAGAAGCCAGCGGCGCAGAGATCATCACCGTCGCAATTCGTCGCACCAACATCGGCCAAAACCCGGGTGAGCCCAATTTGCTCGATGTCGTGCCGCCGTCGCAATACACCATTCTCCCGAACACGGCGGGCTGCTACACCGCAGACGATGCGGTGCGCACCTGCAAGCTCGCGCGCGAATTGTTGGATGGTCATTCGCTGGTGAAACTGGAAGTGCTGGGTGACCAGAAAACACTCTACCCGGATGTGCGCCAGACCCTAATCGCAGCCGAGCAGCTGGTGGCCGATGGCTTTGATGTCATGGTCTATACCAGCGACGATCCGCTGATTGCAAAATCGCTCGAAGAGATCGGCTGCATCGCAGTCATGCCGCTGGCCGCGCCGATTGGCTCAGGCTTGGGCATTCAGAATCGCTACAACATTCTGGAGATTGTTGAGAACGCCAAGGTACCGATTCTGGTTGATGCCGGCGTGGGCACCGCGTCCGACGCTGCGATTGCGATGGAGCTCGGCTGCGATGGTGTCCTGATGAATACCGCGATCGCCGAAGCTCGCGATCCTGTGTTGATGGCTTCGGCGATGAAGAAAGCCATTCAAGCCGGTCGCGAAGCGTTTCTAGCTGGGCGCATGCCGCGCAAGCGTTATGCCAGCGCATCCTCACCCATTGACGGCACGTTCTTCTAAGCCCAATGAATGATTCCACAGCGTCGCATCCGCGACGTGAAATTCGTTCGTTTGTAAAACGTGCAGGACGCCTGACCCAAAGTCAGGCACGCGCGCTGCAAGAACTATGGCCTCGTTATGGTGCGACGCGTCCAAAAGGTGTATTTGATTTCACTGCATTATTTGAGCGCGATGCGCCGGTGCATTTCGAAATTGGTTTTGGCATGGGCGACACCCTCGCCGAGATGGCGGCCAATGCACCTGATGTAAATTTTCTCGGCATCGAGGTGCACGAACCGGGCGTGGGACGCTTGCTCAACCTGATTGAAGAGCGCGGCCTCACCAATCTACGCGTGATGCAAGACGATGCCGCTGAAGTGTTGCGCGACCATGTTGCGCCCGCCTCTCTGGCTGCGGTGTATCTGTTCTTTCCAGATCCGTGGCACAAGAAAAAACATCACAAGCGTCGTCTCGTACAACCTGCCTTCGTTGAGCTGCTCGCCGAACGTCTTGCGCCCAACGGCTTGTTTCACATGGCAACCGACTGGGAAGACTATGCGCTGTGGGCACGCGACGTTTTGGAAGACTGCGACTACTTAGACAATGCCGTTCGTCCGGGTGCGTTCGCAGACAAACCGCCATGGCGACCGGAAACCAAGTTTGAACGGCGTGGCCAACGCCTCGGACACGGTACCTGGGATTTGCTGTACCGGCGTAACAGCAAGATCTAACGCGACTGACTAGAGGTTGCGCTCAACGAAGTCACGCACGAATGATTCCATTTGTGCGCTTTGGAAACGATCGACTTCTTCACCATTGCGGAATGCAATCACAGTGGGAAAGCCGCGCGCACCATAGCGCCCGGCAACCTTCATGTCTTCATCCTCAGCTTCCAGCTTGGCCAATAAAAACGTACCGGCATAGGCTTCGCCGACCCGAAGGATCACAGGCTCAAGCACCCGACATGGGCCGCACCATTCCGCACTGATGTCGAGCACGACCAAACGATGGTGCGATTCTGCTAAGACGCTTTCTTCAAAGTCCGCGAGATGCACTTGGCGATACCAAGCGCTGCGATCGGATGTGTTTGAGTCCTTCATGGGCGGCGCATGCTACCAGCGCTTCAGTCTGGCAGGAACAAGGCTTGCAGGTCATTGAGAAAATCAAAGCCCTGCGCGGTCGGGCGGATGGACTGATGATCACGCTCAATCAGGCCGCGCGCTTCGGCTTCCGCCAGCTGCGGCTCGACGACCGTGATCGACAGCCCGGTTCGCTCTGCAAATACGGCTACGGGGAAACCGTCGCGCAAGCGCAAAGCATTGAGCATGAATTCAAACCCGGCTTCTTTGCGGCTGAGGATTTGTGTACCCGAAATCGCTTGTGCAGTTCCGGCATCGCGCAGGTAGTCGTCCGGGTGCTTGACCCGCCAGCTGCGCACAATGCCGGCTTCGCCCGTCTCCGCAATCACTGGCTCAGTAATCTTGGCGTGCGCACCCGCACCAATCCCCAAGTAATCACCAAACTGCCAATAGTTCAGGTTGTGGCGACAGGCTTGACCCTCTGTTGCAAAGGCGGACACCTCGTACCGGCGCAAGCCGGCCGTCTCAAGTTGTTGCAAGCCCATCTCTTGGATGTCCCATAAGGCATCGTGCTCGGGCAGTGCGGGTGGCGCCGCGGCAAAACCGGTATTCGGCTCCAACGTCAGCTGGTACCAAGACTGATGCCCGGTCTCATAGGCAAGCGCTTGCTCCAAATCATCGTGCGCCTCACTGACCGTCTGATTCGGCAGGCCATACATGAGGTCAAGATTAATGCGCGCAAAGCCCGCCGCTTTGGCCGCGCGAATGGCCGCATGTGCTTGCTGTGCATCATGAATGCGGCCGAGATTTTTCAGTTGGTTGTCGTTAAAGCTCTGAATACCCAGCGACAACCGGTTTATCCCGGCCTCTAGGTACCCCACAAAACGCGCCGCTTCAACCGTACCCGGATTGGCCTCGAGCGTAACCTCGGCACCCACTTGCAACGGCAAGCGCGCACGAATCCCACTGATCAGTTGATTGATCGCCTGTGCAGAAAACAGGCTTGGCGTTCCGCCACCAAAGAAAATACTGTGCACTGGGCGCCCCCAGACCCGCGGCAAGTCGAGCTCAAGATCTTTGAGCAGGGCATCAACGTATGCGCGCTCGAGTTGGGGATCGAGGGTGTCACCCTGCTTCAGACCATGCGAATTGAAATCACAGTACGGGCATTTGCGCACACACCAAGGTAGGTGCACATACAACGCCAGCGGCGGCATCGCAGAAAATTGGAACATGGCCAACGTATTTCAACATCACCACTGATAACGCACAGCCATTTGCGCGGTCAGCTCACGCAAGGCCATACCACGATGACTGAGCCGATTCTTTTCTTCGGACGGCAACTCCGCCGATGCGCACTGCTGACTCGGCACCCAAAACAAGGGGTCATAGCCAAAGCCACCGGTGCCGCGTGCATGCTCCAGAATGCGGCCTTCCCAAAAACCTTGCGCAATCAGCGGGGTCGGATCTTCTGCATGTTCGAGATACACAATGACAGAAACAAAGCGCGCGCCGCGCTCGGCCTCGGGCGTGTCATGTAACGCCGCGAGCAACTTGGCATTGTTAGAAGCGTCGTCCGCAGCATCCCCCGCATAGCGCGCGGAATAAATTCCAGGCGCGCCGTTCAGCGCATCCACTTCCAGTCCGGAATCATCGGCAACCGCAGGCAAGCCCGTCACTTCTGCTGCATGCCGCGCCTTGATGAGTGCGTTCTCAACAAACGTCAGCCCCGTCTCCGGAACCTCATGCACGCCCAGAGAATTTTGTGGCAACACCTCAATGGAATGATCAGCAAGCATCGCAGAGAGCTCGCGCACCTTGCCGGCATTGCCTGTGGCGAGAACGATTCGTTTCGGTGTCGTGCGCATACTGAATCCTTATTTCCGTACTGCGGTTTGGTGTTCGATCAATTCACCAATGCCTTTCTTCGCTAAACCTAACATCGCTTGCAGTTCATCGGCTGAGAACGGATGGCCTTCGGCGGTGCCTTGCACTTCGATGAAAGCGCCCTCGCCATTCATCACCACATTCATATCGGTTTCGGCGGTGCAATCTTCGGCATAGTCGAGATCCAGTACCGGCACGCCATTCGAGATACCTACCGAGACCGATGCGATTTGTGCGGTGAGCGGATTGCTGGTCAACAGCCCCTTCTCACGCATCCAATCCAGCGCATCCGCCAAGGCAACAAAGCCCCCAGTGATGGATGCGGTACGGGTGCCGCCATCGGCTTGGATCACATCACAGTCGATGGTGACCACGCGCTCGCCCAACGCCTTGAGGTCAACTGCCGCACGCAGGGATCGTCCAATCAGGCGCTGAATCTCTTGGGTTCGTCCGCCTTGTTTGCCACGCGCCGCTTCACGCGCCATACGCTCACTGGTCGAACGCGGCAACATCCCATATTCCGCCGTAACCCAACCACGGCCCTGGCCGCGCAGCCAACCCGGCACGCGCTCTTCCACTGATGCCGTGCACAACACACGGGTATCCCCGAACTCGACCAAAACCGAGCCTTCAGCATGGCGGGTGTAGTTGCGGGTGATACGAATTTCACGCATTTGATCAGGCTGACGCCCACTCGGACGGCTAGGAGAAAGACTCATGCAGGGCTCCTCAAGGTATGATGGTCGCTGTTTCGAGAGCGCAGAGTACGGAATCCTGACCATGATTCAAAGCATGACCGCGTTTGCCCGCAGCGAGCGAGATACATCCGCGGGCCGCCTGACCTGGGAAATTCGCAGCGTCAACAATCGTTTTCTCGATGTATCCCTACGCATGCCGGAAGAGCTGCGTGCAATTGAAAATGACGCACGCGAGGCGATTCGCAACGCGACCCAGCGCGGCAAAGTGGAATGCTTCCTGCGCTGGATTCCCCAAGCGGCCGCTTCGGTTGAAATTGACGAAGCGCGCGTCATTGCGATCGCTGATGCGGCACGCAAGGTGGGTCATCACCTCGATAATGCGGCACGCATTGATCCGATGGAGGTCCTCACCCTGCCCGGCGTCATCGTTGCCCAAGAGCAAGACGTTGAGCAGTTGCGCACGGAAGCGCTGGCAAGCCTTGAAGATGCACTCAACGATCTGGTGCAAACCCGCGCACGTGAAGGCGGGCGTCTCGCGGATCTATTGCGCGAGCGTTGTGATGCCTTAGAACCACTCGTCGCCGAAGCGCGCATAGCCATGCCGCGGGTAATGCAAGACCAGCGCGCACGCTTTAAAGAGCGCTTGTCTGAAATCCTGCACGAAGTCGATGAAGGCCGGCTCGAACAAGAACTCGCAATTCAGGCACAGCGTCTCGACATTGACGAAGAAATGGATCGCCTGATGACGCACATCACCGAAGTGCGGCGCGTATTGAAGAAGGGCGGTGCATCTGGACGCCGCCTCGACTTTCTCATGCAAGAACTGCATCGTGAAGCCAATACGCTGGGCTCGAAATCCTCCGATCTTGAAACCACACGCATCTCAGTCGAGATGAAGGTTTTGATTGAACAGATGCGCGAGCAAGTACAAAACATCGAATAATCGAGAACTTCTGTATGTCTGGTCGAATCTTTGTGCTATCCGCGCCCTCGGGTGCGGGCAAAACCGTGCTGGCTGATGCCGCGCAGGCACGTCTGCCGCAACTGAAGCGTGCCGTCACCCACACCACCCGCCCTCCACGTGAAGGCGAGATTGACGGCGTGGACTATCACTTCACCGACGTGGAAACGATGCGGGCTGAAATTGCCAGCGGCAAATTCCTCGAGCACGCGGATGTGTTTGGCAAGCTGTACGGCACCAGCGTTGCTGCTGTGGAAAAGGTTTTGTCGGCTGGGCAGCACGTATTGCTCGTCATCGATGTGCAGGGTGCAGCAGCGATTCGGGCCAAACGCCCGGATGCTCGGCTGATTTTCGTGCTCCCGCCCTCGCGCGCTGAGCTCGAGCGGCGCCTGTCGGGACGCGGCACGGACGCGCCGGAGGTGATTACCCGCCGTCTCTCCGAGGCCGCCAGCGAAATCCGCCACGCCGAGGAATTCGACGATGTGCTGGTCAATGACGACCTCGAAACCGCGATTTCCGAGCTGGTCGGGCTGTTTCAAGCGCCGGCCGACGCCCCAGCGCAGCGACCGGTCGATCTGGCCGAGCGCGTCACAGCGCTGGTGCAAAGCCCCTGATTTTCCTACAATACGCAGCCCTTTCCATGGAGCAAGCGCGCCCGAGCTTGGCGTGACTCCCTGACTCTCGAGATTCAACATGGCCCGCATTACCGTCGAAGATTGCCTGGAACAGATTCCAAACCGTTTTGAGATGACCCTGATCGCGAGCCGTCGTGCGCGTCAGATCTCGATGGGCCACAAGCCGATGGTTGAACTCGAAAACGACAAGTCCACTGTGTTGGCGCTGCGCGAAATCGCAGGCGGCCTGATCTCACAGGAAGTCCTCGACGAGATTCATGCCGCAGAAGAAGCCGAGCGTAATGCTGCAAAAGAAGCCGAGCTGCTGTCCGCAAACTTCGATATGCTGGCCGATGAGATGGATGCCGAGCTCGTCGATGACAGCGCTGTAGAAAAGCCTGCCGTCGTTGCTGCAGCACCTGACTCCGACGAGGAATAAGCCCTCTGATTTCGCGACCCGCCCCCATCCCAGCGGCACCGGCCGATCCGGGCGCGGATGCGGAGGCGGATGAGCATGCCTCGATTCTGCTGATCAGCGATCTGCTGACCCAGCTTGAAAGTTATCTCCCTCCTGATGATGTTGCGCTGATCTATGGCGCCTATCTGTTTGGCGCTGAAGCGCATGAAGGGCAGTTCCGCAAAACCGGCGAGCCCTATATCTATCACCCGATTCATGTTGCTAGCATTCTGGCCAACTTGCATGTCGATGCCGCAACGCTAACCGCTGCGATCCTGCACGATGTGATTGAAGATACCGATTTCAGTCGCGCACAGATCAGTGAAAAGTTTGGCGAAGAAATCGCCGTGCTGGTGGATGGCGTTAGTAAGCTGACCCGCATCCAATTCGACACGCCCGAGCACGCACAAGCAGAAAACTTCCGCAAGATGCTGATGGCAATGACGCAAGACATCCGCGTCATGCTGATCAAACTGGCCGATCGTTTACATAACATGCGCACGCTCGACGGCATGCGTAGTGAAAAGCGCCGCCGTATCGCCCGCGAAACGCTCGACATCTATGTGCCAATTGCTAATCGACTCGGCATCAATCGCTTCCGTATCGAATTGGAAGACCTCGGCTTTCGCCACTTGTACCCAAACCGCTATCGCATCTTGAGCGAGGCCGTGCGCCGCCGCAGGGGTAATCGCAAAGAGATTCTGCTCACTATTGAAACGGCAATTCGGCGGCGTCTGGAACAAGAAGGCGTTACTGCAGATATCGCTGGGCGCGAAAAACATCTGTACAGCTTATTCCGCAAGATGCGTGAAAAGCATTTATCGTTTGATGAAGTCCTCGACCTCTATGCCTTCCGCATCATTGTGAGCAATGTTGATGCGTGTTACCGCACGCTCGGGATCGTGCACAATTTGTATAAACCCATCCCCGGCAAGTTCAAAGACTACATCGCGATTCCCAAAGCCAACGGCTATCAGTCATTGCATACGATCTTGTTTGGACCGCATGGCGTTCCGGTTGAAATTCAAGTGCGTACGCAAGATATGCACGATGTTGCTGAAAACGGCATTGCCGCACACTGGGAATATAAGGCGGGTGAAAGCGACAACCCGACCAACGCCGAACAGCGTGTGCGCAAGTGGATGCAACACTTGCTCGAGTTACAAAAAACTGCCGGCGACTCGATCGAGTTCCTCGATAACGTACGCGTTGATCTCTTCCCAGACGAGATCTATGTGTTCACCCCGCGCGGCAAGATTCTTGAACTCCCTCGCGGCGCAACCGTCATCGACTTTGCCTATGCTGTGCATACCGACCTCGGTAACACTTGTGTCGCAGCACGTGTGAATCGCCGGCCGGCACCCTTATCGAGCCGTCTGAGCAATGGACAAACCGTCGAAATCCTCACCGCACCACATGCGCACCCAAGCCCAACATGGCTTGGTTTTGTCGTCACTGGTAAAGCGCGCAGCAGCATTCGCAGCTTCCTCAAGAATCTACAAGACCAAGAAGCCTTGATCCTTGGTCAACGCCTACTGGATCGTGAACTGGATCGTGTCGGCCTGCGCAGCAATAAACTGCCAGCAACACCACTCAAGGAATTACTGGCCGAATTAAATTTGCATTCCTTGGATGAATTGCGCACCGAGATTGGTCTCGGTCAGCGTATGCCCGCCTTGATCGCGCGCCGCCTGCTCGACAACAGCCCCAGTCTCCCAGGACAGACACACACACCGGCGCCGCTAACCATTCGTGGCACTGAAGGCATGGTGGTGCAGTACGCGCGTTGCTGCCATCCCATTCCAGGCGATCCCGTGATTGGCCACCTGAACACCGGCCGGGGCATCGTTGTACATGTCCGCGACTGTAGTAATGTGCGCGAATCGCATGATCGTCCGGACAACTGGATTGATGTGGAGTGGGCAGAGAGCATTCAACGTGATTTTGCGGTTGAGCTGCGCGTCGATGTCGACAATGCGCGCGGCGTATTGGCAACCTGTGCTTCGGCGATCGCCACCGAAAACTCCAACATTGACAACGTCAATGTTTCCGAACGCGATGGTAATAACAGCACCATCACCTTCGTTTTGCGTGTGCAAGATCGCGATCATCTCGCCAAAGTAATGCGCGCCTTGCGTGCCTTATCCGCTGTCCAGAATATTCAACGTAGTTACAACAAACGAAATCCAACATGAGCAAGAACGCAATTCATACTGACGCAGCTCCGGCTGCCATTGGCACCTACTCACAGGCGATTCGCAGCGGCAATACGGTGTACCTCTCCGGACAAATCCCACTCGACCCGACCACCATGCAAATCGTCAGTAATGACATGGAAGCGCGCATCGTGCGCGTATTTGAAAATCTTAAAGCCGTATGTGAGGCCGCTGGTGGTTCGCTTGCCGATATCGTCAAGCTCAACATCTTCCTGACCGACCTCGGTCACTTCGCACTGGTGAATGAAGTCATGGCCCGCTATTTCCAACAGCCCTATCCAGCGCGCGCCGCAATTGGCGTCGCTTCGCTGCCACGCGATGCTGGCGTGGAAATGGACGGCGTGATGGTATTGTCGAATACCTGATTTTCTGTGACTGATGCCCTCACGACACTTCCGGGCGTCGGTCCGGCGCTTGCTCAGCGTCTGAATAAGCTTGGCATTCACACGCCAAGTGATCTGCTGTTTCATCTTCCCTTACGCTATCAAGACCGCTCGCGTATTCAGCCGATCGCTAGCTTACGTGCAGGCATGGAATGCCTCAGCCGTGGCGAAGTCACCAGCAACAACCTGCGCTACGGACGACGACGCTCACTTGTTGTTACGCTAGAAGATAAAAATCGCGTACTGACACTGCGCTTCTTTCATTTCAATGACAGCATGCAACGTGCGCTGAGCGTTGGTGTGCGTGCAGAGGTGTTCGGCGAAGTGCGTCTTGGAGCCCAGGGGCTGGAGATGGTTCATCCGGAATTTCGTGTGCACCCTGCCCACTTCGAAACGGGTGAAGGGCTCACACCGATCTATCCAGCAACAGAAGGCCTGCGCCAACTTACACTGCGCAAGCTTGCCGATGTGGTACTGGAGCGGCATCTCAATGATCTGGAAGATCTTTTGCCCAACGCACTACGCCAATCAATTCGGCTGCCTGCCCTACAAGATGCGATTCGTACCTTGCATCATCCGCCTGTCGAACTCGAAGCCGAAGGATTAAAAACTCAGCTCGAAACGGCACGGCGTCGCTTAGCTTTAGAAGAGCTGTTGGCACAACACCTGAGTCTGCGTAAAGAGCGCTTATCCCGCACCGCACATCAGGCCATGGCCATCGATACCAACGGAACCTTGTCACAGCCATGGCTCGCTGCCTTACCGTTTCAGCCAACTTCTGCACAACAACGTGTACGCGATGAGATTCTCTTTGACTTGCAGCGCGAGCAGCCGATGCAGCGACTGCTACAAGGCGACGTTGGCTCAGGTAAGACTTGGGTCGCTGCGATCTCCGCACTGGCTGCGATCGAATCTGGTGCACAGGTCGCGCTGATGGCTCCGACTGAGTTATTAGCAGAACAACATCGTCGCAATTTCCAGCGCTGGTTCGAGCCACTCGGCGTTCAGGTTGCATGGCTTTCCGGTGCACTCGGAGCGAAAGCACGCCGTGAGACTTTAGAAGAAATTTCTTTAGGTCATGCTCAACTGATCATCGGAACACATGCATTATTCCAAGAGCACGTGCAGTTTCAAAAACTTGGACTCGTGATCATCGATGAGCAGCACCGCTTCGGCGTGCATCAGCGTCTAGCGCTAAATGAAAAAGGGCGCGCGGAAGGTCATGCAGCCGAACATTGGCCGCACCAGCTGGTGATGACCGCGACGCCAATTCCACGCACGCTCGCAATGACCTTCTATGCTGATCTCGATGTGTCCGTATTGGATGAGCTGCCGCCTGGGCGCAGTCCGATTGAAACCGTCGCGATTCCACAAGACCGTCGGGATGAAATGATTGCGCGTGTGCACGCCGCCTGTCGTGAAGAGGGCCGACAAGCCTATTGGGTTTGCCCATTGATCGATACCTCCGAGGTGCTGGAAGCACAAGCCGCCACAGACACAGCAGATGATCTGCGCACTCGACTGCCTGACCTCCGCATCGGGCTGGTGCATGGCCGCATGAAATCCGCCGAGCGTGATCTTGTCATGCAGGAATTTGCTGCACATGAACTCGATCTCTTGGTGGCGACAACCGTGATTGAAGTCGGCGTTGATGTGCCCAAAGCGAGCTTGATGGTCTTAGACAATGCAGAGCGTCTCGGTCTGTCACAGCTGCATCAGCTCCGTGGGCGGGTCGGACGTGGCTCGGTCAAAAGTCATTGTGTTCTGCTCTATCGCAGTCCACTGGGGGACATTGCGCGCAAACGCCTGCAGGCCATGCGCGACACCCAAGATGGTTTTGTGATCGCACAAAAAGATCTTGAGCTGCGCGGCCCGGGTGAAGTCTTGGGGACGCGCCAATCGGGCACCGCGCAATACCGAATTGCCGACATCCTACGGGATCAAGACCTGATTCAACTGCTTGGCCCGATCGCGCAGCAGCTGGAACAGGACTCCCCCGAGCTTGCTGAACGCCTGCGTCAGCGCTGGCAGGCCGGGCGACTCGACTACACCAAGGTCTGACGCTACCCTGCGCTGCCATGTCGTCCACTCATCGCTTCCACTGGCGTCCACTACGTCAACTCGCACTGTGTGATGTACCTCGTACATTACAAAATTGGTTGCGTGACGAAGGCTCATTAACGCAACGGCTAAAACAATACTGCCGCGGTCCAGCCGCGTTTCGCGTGCTGCCAAAATTTACCGGCATGGGTCGTGTGCGTGCTGACGAGGCCGAAGTGCTGGGGCTTCTGCCCAATCAGTGGGTCTATCGTCGCAGTGTCGAGCTGCGCTGCGACAATCACCGCGTAGTATTCGCACGCACTGTAATTCCCCTCGAAGACCTTGATCGCAGCCTACGTCAACTCGTACGCTTAGGTTCTCGCTCGCTCGGTGCAGTGCTGCATGCTGCGCGACGACGTGGACGCACTCATGGCGGTTTTATGCGTATCGATATAGAACAGGCTGCGCAGTTTGATCCGGCGCTACAACTTCACGATACAGCCTGGGCTCGTCGCGCGCTGTACCATATGGATGGTCGACGCTTATTAGTACAAGAAGTATTTTTGCAAATCCCAGGCTCGCTCCCACGCCGCCGTAGTGCGCGTGTTACTCCTGCTCGGTAAGCGTATGACGCGAATCACCCTTCCGGTTGGTCGCCTGCTGCTTACCCCGCAACCCTTGGTTGAGGTTTCACAAGCTGTACGGATTGAAGCATGCCAAAAACTTGGATTAATTGCGGGTCCGCTGCCAGATGCAGACGACCGCTGGTTCGCGGGCGAAGACTTTCTCGAACATGTGATGTTCATGGGCTGCTCGCCTCACATCGAATTTGAACCGCAAGGTGATGACCTACGCTTTTGCCATGTGCGCATTCCAGACAGCACGACAAAACCCACGATCAGTCGTGATCCGCGCAGCCCTGCGCCGCGCTGCGCCGCCTGCAATCAAGGTTTGGAAGACTGGTTTTCCGGGCTCACCAATGATGCAGCATGCGCGTTACCTCCAACTTGCCCGCATTGTGATCATATGCTGTCGATCGAAAAGATTCGCTGGCGCAAGCGCAGCGCCTTGAGCCTCAGTCGAATTGAAATCTGGAATATCTTTGAACGTGAAGCCGTTCCTTCAGAAGGTCTTCTACGACGCTTGCTCGACAGCAGTGGCGTGCATTGGAATATCAGCTACGCTTTGGGCTGAGGGCGATCACCACAGGCTGCACCGCGACTTTCAATAAAACACCCATCCACGGATGGACGTAATCTCTGGAATGCACTAAACGCCCACACAAAGCAGAGAATCCAACCGAGCACCGTAAAGCCGGACAACAGGTTTGCCAGCAATAAGAGCCAACGCTTCGGATGCTGGCGTCGAAACGCAATGATGCTGGGCACGAGATAGAGCATCAGCACCATCAACAGTGCGATCAGCAGCAGGAAATTCTCCATTCCTCACTCCGAACTGGCGGGGCGGTGTCGTTGTTCTCTCACCCCTGGGCACATCAATCGAATGACTAATCGTTGGTGTCGCACGGATCCGTACGCAAAAACGCCGGAATCTCTTCTTCATTCACAATACTGCGCAGGCCCTCGTTAATCGAACCCGCCGGACTTGTAGCGCTAGGGCCAACTCGCTGCTCTACTTTTTGGGTAGGCGTATGCGACTCCACAACAGGATTTGAGGATGCGACCGCATTCAAACCCACAGTCAGCAAACCCAAACTTATCATCCGTACAACAAAAACACTGCGAAGTTGGAGTGTGTTCATGGCTCTCCTCCTTGGCGAGTCCGCGCGCTCGGCGGAACAGAATAGTTGAGGATTAGACCATCCCGGGAGCGATTTACTCAACCGTAACGGATTTCGCCAGATTGCGCGGCTGGTCGACATCCGTCCCGCGCAGCACGGCAACGTGATACGCCAATAGCTGAAGGGGGATGGTGAATTGCATCGGTGTA
>JGI11705J14877_10001041_pt1 | contig 16198 bp, 7 predicted proteins | sample Etolaghawater15m_FD_14877 | JGI IMG/M metagenome (IMG submission 14877)
GGTACTGAATGCGTGGAGTTGGGATGATTAGGTACTGAGTGTTCGGCGTGGCGGATGTCGGGTTGATGGGGTACTGAATGCGTGGAGCTGAAAATGGGAGTGTAGAGTACAAATGAAAACAAATAAAAACGGAGCTAAGTGATGAAGGATACCAATGCGATGAAGGATACCAGAACTAAAAATGATACGATAAGAAATGCTGAATCTACCATAACACGAGATCGGGATGATGAGAGAGCGAGGCCCTTGCAGGATGTGGAGTCGGGGTGGCTCTCCTATCAACCCGAAACAGAGGAAAACGAGGGGGGCGGAACGGTGGAGGAGCGCAAGAGAATGAGTATGGCGCAGATCTGTTCGCATGGGGATCATCCCGAAAAGGATCCGTACCGATCGCATGTGATGCCTTTGTATCAGACGTCGACGTTTGGGTTTGAGACGGCGGAGGCGGGGGCGAAGTTTTTTGCGCATGAGGCGGGCGGGGCGTCGCATTCGTATTCGCGACTGGGGAATCCGACGGTGGAGCGAGCGGAGCAGGTGATTGCGGATTTGGAGACGTTTGGTATGGAGGAGCGTGGCGAGGGGATGTTGTTTGGTTCGGGAATGGCGGCGATTGTGACGGGAATGATGGGGCTGGCGATGGGGAAGCGGATTTTGGCGCAGGAGGCGCTGTATGGGTGTACGAGTCAGTTTTTACAGGAGCAGGCGGAGGGGCTTGGGATTCGGGTTACGCATGTGGATGTATCGGATTTGGCACAGGTAGAGGAGGCGCTGGCGCGGTATGATGACATCGCGCTGATCTACCTGGAGAGCATTGCGAATCCCACGATGCGGCTGGCGGATGTGGAGGCGATTGTTGCGCTTGCGCGGGGGGCGCGGCAGCCGATCCGCGTGATGGTAGATAATACGTTTGCGACGCCGTATCACGTGCGGCCGTTGGAGTTGGGCGCGGATCTGGTGGTACATTCGACGACCAAGTATCTGAACGGGCATGGGACGGTGGTTGGCGGGGCACTGGCGGCACGGGAGGGCTTTTTTGCATCGAGCGGCATGGCGGTTTGGCGGAAGAATTTGGGCGGGATCTCGGGGCCGTTTGATGCGTGGCTGACGCTCCTGGGCTTGAAGACGTTTCCGCTTCGCATGAGGAAGCACAGTGAGAATGGGATGCGGGTGGCGCGGTTTTTGGAGGGGCATCCGGCCGTGGAGCGGGTTTATTATCCCGGGTTGGAGAGTCATCCCGATGTGACGCTGGCGGAGCGGATGATGGAGAATGGGTTTGGGGGGATGATGGCGTTTGAGCTTCGGGGAGGCCTGGAGGCCGGGGAGGCGCTGATGAACCGAGTGAAGGTGCCGACGCTGGCCGTGAGCTTAGGAACGGTGGATTCGTTGATTCAGCATCCGGCATCGATGACGCACTCGGTGGTGTTGCCGGAGGTGCGAAAGCATGCGGGGATTACAGACGGGTTGGTGCGACTGAGTGTTGGGATCGAGGAGGCGGAAGATCTGATTGAGGACCTGCGGGAGGCACTTGAGGCTGTGGGAGGTGTTTAAGTCTGTGGTAGGCGGTCACACCCCTTCGTCTAATCTTCGAAATCGGTCGTGAGCTTGTACCGGGCGATTCGATTGTTGCCGCGGTCTGCAATGTAGATCACCTGATCGTAGTAGGCGACTCCGGATGGAGAGTTGAATTGTCGCGGACCGGAACCCAATTCACCGAAAGAGACGTTGAGGTTCCGGGTGCGGTCGACTGCTGCGGGTGGCGGGTCGATCCCCTCCTGTCCATTGGGCTTAAATTGATAGAGTTTGTGCTGCTCCTCATCCACAACAAAGATGTATCCGGTAACATCGCCGGCGACCGCCAGGCCCGACGGCTTGGAGAATTTAAACTCTTCGTAAAGAAAACCGTCGGCACGGGTTGTATCCTGTACCAGGAACTGTTGGTTGGGTTGATAAACCGTTCCGTCGGGTGTAACTACCACGTTGATTCGAAGCACGCGAAACGGTATCGAAACTCCCTCCTCTGCCTGGGCGATGAGGAAATCCCGGCTGTCGGGGAACTGATCTCGCTGTGGTGGATTGGTGAAGGTGGTGATATCGGACAACCCGATGGCGCTAACAAGCGATGGGGTTGATGGGTTGAGTGCCCGAATCTGAGCGGAGTTTACCATGGTGCCTACGCGGACACCGTCCACAAATTCCGGGACAAATTCCAGAACGGTGTTGTCGGGAGCGGGGAGTTCGTTGGTTCGGTTTCTTGGGCCGGTTCTCGAAACGTAGATGGCGTTGTCGTCCATGATCGCGACACCGGTGAACTCGACAAGCTCGTCGTTGTCGGAGCGGGTTCGGTCGAGGCGAAAGAGTTTGGATGCAGCCGTGCCGCGGCTTGCGTCATCGAATGGATGAACCAGGGTATCGACGAAGGTGATCGGGCCGGCGCCGTTGAGGTTTCGCATTTTATAGACGGCGGGCAGGTTGAAGACGGTTGGAGGCTGGTCGTTGGGTGGTTCCTGGATGAGGGTGTCGATGCGGGCTGCGACGTAGACGTTGAGGAGGCGGTCTTGGGTTACCGAAACGGCGCCGGGTAGCTCGATGGTTCGTCTCGGGGCGAGGTCGGCACGATCGAGGACATGGACCCCTACAGCATCCGTGACGTATACAAAACCGTCGAACCCTACAAATACGTCGGTGGGCTGGTCGAAATCACCCCAGAAAGGCAGTACGGGGGCGTAGCCGTCGGTGTCCCGCAATGAGGGGTCGATACGGCCTACTTCAAAGATCTCGTCGGTGGTGTCGTTTTGCTTGGATCCGAAGATAGCCTCGCATCCTGTGGCTGTGATTGCCACCATCAGGACGAGAAGCACGAGAGCCAGGCTTGACTCTGACCTATACCTAGACTCAGACTTATTCCCAGACTCAGACTTATTCCCAGACCCAGACCTCCCATCAACCCGTGNTTTGTTGTTCATTGGTTCTCCTGGTGTCTTCCCGTTTTGTATTCTCTGCGTGTTTGTCATCAAAATCTCAGCTTCAAAATATTCTTTCTCATTGTAGTGGTACGACTTCCGAATCTTTCACTGCACGGCCTTACTTTGCTACACTGTCTTACTTCTCTACACTGCCTTACTTCACTGCACGGACTTACTTCAATGCACGGCCTCCACCTACAGCTGAATTCTCAGCCCGATCCGGTGCAGATTCCCCAGCCGGTCGTACGGGGAAAACGAGTAGTCCGCCGCGATTAACTGCGACATCACCGGCAGTTTCACTCCCGCTCCAAAGGATGGGAAGCGGATTTCGTCGTAACCAAACTGATACCCGGTTCGAAGAAAAAACTGCTGCATGTACCCAAGCTCCGTCCCCATGCTGAACTGTTCGGCGTTGTCGCTTGGATTCGTGATCTGCCCAGTAATAACCGCTGAAAAGGTGTCGGTTTGCCACACATCATATGCTGTAGCGATGATAAATCGGGTGGGAAGTGAAACGTCCTCGAATGTGTCCTCCACTACATCGCCGTTCAGGGTGGTTCGCACTGTTTCCCCGGATGGCGACGCATCAAAACCAAAATTATTGAGTGCAACGGAGAACTTCAGTCCTGTATCACCTACCCGGTAGAAGAACCCAAAATCAAACGCAGGGGTCTGCAGTTCCACCTCCTCGATCCGCTCCATGAGATAGCGGACTGTGATTCCATAGCTAAACAGATCCGTAAGTTTTTGCGACACCGTAAGCCCGGCGGAAAGGTGTACCGTTCGAAAGGTGCGCCCCGTCCCGAATGGCATAAACTCGGTGGTTTCCTTCATGTCGCCGGAGTTGAGGTACTGCAGCGATCCGCCAATCGCAAACGAACCTGCGCGGTGAAGGTAGCTTGCGTACTCCATCGAAATGTCGGCAAAGTATTGCGTGTGGCTGAGCATAAATTCCGATCGCTCAGCTTCGGCAGCGAGGGCTGGGTTCCAGTAGAAACTGGATGCATCGTTTGCGACTGCCATGTTGGAGAATCCCATTCCGGCACTTCGTGCGTCGGCACCAATCTTCGTAAACTGAAATCCCGATGTACCGGAGCGTGCTTCTCCGAATGCAGGAATCAGGCTTTGGGCTTGTACGGGGTGATGGGGGAGCGTGATGACTGTGAAGACGATCAGGGCGGCCACGAGCCGAAGATGCGGACGNATCAACCCGAAAAGAAACCCAAAGATGCTGTCTGGAGTTACATAGTTTGGGCTTGCAGCGTTTGAGGCCTGGGTGCCGGTGCCTAAGATACCTGTGCCGGAGCTATTGGTGCCGGTGCCTAAGATACCTGCTCTGAATGTGCCTGAGGCTTGGGTACCGGTGCGTTTGTGGGATGGGGTCAAATTCATGCCTGCTTCTCGTTAAAAATTGACGGATATCCCGAATACGTATTGTCGCGGCTGAAGGAAGTTGGCCGGATTCAGGTAGGATGGGATGCCACCGTCGCGCGGATCCTGGTAGCGCGGGTCACGGGCACTGTTGGGAAGGTCGTAGGATCGATCGGATCGCAGTTGTTCGAGTTCTGCTGCCGAAAGTGGGTAGTCGGTGCGGTACTGCTCGCCGGTGACCGGATTGACGATGGCGGAGTTACGATTGTTGAGCAGGTTGGAGACTTCCAGGTAGGCGGAGAGTTCGACACCGGCAATTTCGAACCATTTTTCGAAGTTCAGGTCCATGTAGAACCAGGAGGGGCCGGTTTCGCTGAAGCGCAGCTCGGGATCCTGGACTTGCTCGTACAGGGGGCGCCAGTCCTCTTCGCCCGTGATGGGGTTGCGGGAGAAGCCAACGAATTCCTGCGGGGTGTAGCGAATGCCGGAGCGCCAGACAGCTGAGAGGAAGAGGCGCATCTGATTGAGGGGAGCAAATCCGAACATTGGGTTGGTACGATCGTACGTGAGGATGATGTTCCCTTTGATGTCCCAGGGGCGGTCCCAGGCAAGCGGGGTTTCGACGTTGCTGCCAATGACTTGCTGACCGCTGATCGCTTGTAAATTATCGTTGTTGGTGGAGCTGAGTCCTTCTGCGCGAGAGTAGGTGACGGCTAGTTGCCCTTGCGCCCAATCTTTGTAGCGTTTCAGGTAGGTCGCTTCGAGGCCGCGGGATCGGGCGAAGTCGCCGTTGATTCGGAAGGAGCGGTTGACAGGCCGCCCGGTGGGGTCGTTGACACGGATCTGCTGGGTGGTGACAAAGTCGTATTTGTCGCTCCAGAAGGCGGTGAGGTTGAGGGCATCGTTGGTGGTTACCTGGTAACGGAAGCCGATTTCATAGGAGATGTCGACTTCGGGGTTGAGGTTGGGGTTGCCCAGATCGGCGAAGGAGGCCTGGTTTTGGTAGAATGGGTCGAGGCTGGAGTATACGAAGGTGGGGTGCGGGATCCGGGTGGAGTGGCCGTAGTTGAAGAACAGTACCTGGTTTTCACGCACTGGAAAACTGACGCTCACTTTGGGCAGGATACGGAATTTGTAGCGGAGGCCGAAGAGTTCATAGCTGGAATCGCGATACTCTTCGCGGATGAAGTCGGGAATGGGGGCGGCGGGGTTTTCGACCAGGTCGTCGACGTATTTTCCGGGGGCCCAGTACTCGAATCTCGCACCGATGTCGGCGATGAGTCCGTTGTAGCGGATTTTGTCATTTACGTAGACGGCTCCGCGACGGGGTTTCACGCGCCAGGCATCGAAGCGGTCACCTACGCGGTTGGTTTCGGAGAATTCACCCGGAGCTACTTCAATCGGTGCGCCGATCCAAGGGCGGGTGATGTCGATCCACTGGTAGTCGTTGAATTTTGCATCGAAGCCGACGGTGAGCTGGTTGGTGCGGCCGGCAAAGAATTTGTTGTAAGATCCCTTGAAGGTGATCTCTTCGGCGAAGTGATCGTGCCAGAGGGTGGCGACACCGCCATTGTTGAAGAAGCCGGGGCCTGGAAGTACATAGGTGAAACCGTCGGTGCCGGGGAATTCTCTTGCTGGGAAGGTGACGATACTTCGCGGGTCGTATTCTCCCTCGACGATTTCGGGGCGCCAGTCGAGACCGTTGGCGTCTGCACGAAGACGGGTGAAGAGACGGCTTAACTGCAACTCATAGAAGGACGTCTGATCGATCGTCTGGGTCCATTTGAGGTAGGAAAGGTTGCTGTCGTGAGAGTAGGTNTTNGCTTTGTCGAGNTCTTCCTGGAACGGAAACTGGTAGCCGGGNCGGATCTGNACATCGGCGCCGGTGATCTGGAGCATCCGGGTGTTCTGGTTTACGGTGAGGGATCGCTGAAAGGCTCCCTCCAGGCGCATGCCGGGTTTGATCCGATAGGTGAGTTTCATCATCCCGTTCCATCGGTTGTCCTGACGCGGAGAGAAAAAGTCGGTGCTCACGATGGAGGAACGAACCTGGTCGGCTGCGTTTTTGGTGAATTCGTTGGAGAGGGAAAGTTGTCCGGTAAAGTAGAAGTAGATCTTTCCGGGGATGTTGAGGCCGGCAAAGGGTAGCAATGCCCCGGTAAGGGGTTCGGGGCCGCCAAGCGTGAATTCATAAATGTCGCTGTAGAAGTTGCTGCTGCGGTCGGTGTCTTGGCCGAAGTGGTCGCGTTTGTGGGTGAAGGAGCCTTCGAGTTGGTCGCTTCCGTCTCGGGTTCGGACAGAGACTACGCCAGAGGTGACATCGCCGTACTCGGCTCCGACACCGCCAGTGGTGACTTCTACCTCGCTAAATGCGTTGGCACCGAGATCGAGGCCAAAGCCGGTGCCGGCAAGCGGATCCTGTGCCGAAACTCCATCCACCACGAAACCGGTTTCGTACGCACGTCCGCCTTTGATGTAGATACCGGTAGGGTCTTTCACAACACCGGCCTGCATGCCCACAACGTCATCGATTTTTCGCACCGGGGCCGCTTCGATCTGCTGCCGGGACATGAGTGTGCTGGATTTTGACTTTTCCACGTCGAAGATGGGAGCGGCGCCGATCACCACGATCTCCTCATCGGAGGTGTAGGTGGTAGGAACAATTTCGGCATTGAGTTCGGTGGTTTCGCCTGCGACCACCCGGATTCCGGTAAACAGAAGTCGTTCGAAGCCGATGTAGCTGATTTCGATGGAGTATTCGCCCGGCCGGATGTTTCGGATGGTGTAGCGCCCGTCGAGGTCGGTGGAAGCGCCGAACGAAGTTCCACGAATGATCACGTTTACGCCAGGAAGGGTCTCTCCGTTTTCTTTATCGGTGATGACGCCGGAGATGGAGCCGGTAGTTGACCTTGCGTTTTGTGCCTGAAGTGTGTTGACCAGCGTGGAACTCCAAACAAGGAACAGCGCACAAAGAAGTATCCGTCCCGGGAAGGCCGGCAGCTCAATACTCAGGGATTTTGGTATGAATGATCGGTATTTCATGGGTTTCGCGATGGTTTCCTTGGTCTGACCTTGCCGAGCCCTTGCAACAGGCCCAGGGGTATCAGGGCTATGGCGATGCAAATTCGAGCCGCCCAATGAGCAACTCCTCCATCAATTCGTTCAGGTTGCCGCTGCCGTTTAGGTCCGCCAGCGGAATTCCAAAGTAGATCAAATTTCCCTCGGGATTCTCTGCGGCCACAACCGAAGGCCCTTCAAACGGAACCGTGAATCCGGTAATAAAACGTTTTCGGAAATTGCCCTCAAATAGCTCCTGCGCAGCGGATACCGCTTCAAACGGGATGATGTTCGGATTATTCCCGCCGTTGTAACGCATCGTCAATTCGATACCGCTACCCTCCACTGGTGTGACATCAGAGTTGTTTAGCAGCAAAAATGAGGTTTCCCCGGCGGACGGATTCAATGGCATATAATTTTGCAGCGGGATGAAATTGAACAACGGGCTCTCTTCGTCAATTTTCGTGACCGGTATCGTAGCCAGCATCGTTCCACCTCGTGCAAAGAATCGATCCAGGATCTCCTGAGCATAGTTGATGTTTCGGCTGAGGCTACTGGAGAACCAAAAAATGTGATCCCATTGTGCCATCATCAAATTTACAGTAGGGTCAATCACGCGCGGGAATGCTTCGGAGATCGGTACCACTCCACCTTCCAAGCCGGTCCCGTCGGAAATGTTGATCACATCCACATCAAACCCAAGTTGTATAAACTGCTCCAGATAGAGCGCAAGATTCTCTGCAGAGCTTCCTGATGCATCGTCGTTGAGCATGAGGATGTTGGATTTGCGGGATTTCATATACCAGGAAACGGATTGCATTTCGCTGATGGCAAGTGCCTTATCGAGTGTACGGACAAAGAGTTTGTTATTGGCATCGCTGTTCAATGTTTCGATGATGATACCGGTTTCCCGAAGTGTTCTCCCCAGGAAAAGTTCTGATCTGGGATTCACCGGGTCATTATCGGATACCAGGGTGATGAACACTTCCTGCTGTCCCTCTTCATCGAGTGGGATCGGAATCCAGCCGCTGGTGGAATCATTGAAAGTGATCTCCGTACGGAGTAGTGTGGCGGCACCGTCGGGATCATCAAAAGACCAGCCAAAGCTGACAACGCTGTACGTAGTGTCGGGCGGAAGTTCCAGCGGGTTCAGCTCTGTGATCGGGGGCGTGTTTTTGATGGGAAATACGAGGGTGGCCGGATTGGGATCGCGCTGCTGATCGTTGTCTACGGCACGGACAGCAAACAGTACATCTTCGGTTTCATTACCCTCGGAGATAGGCAGTACGAACGTGCTGTCGGTTCGTGTTGTAAAAATCCATGCATCGGCGGCCGTGGTATCCTGGATCGCTACCTCATAGCCAACAATGTAGCCATCCGGATCGTCACCCCACCAGGAGATAGCCACACTACTGGATAATCGATTATCTTCGTCGATATCGATGGCATCTACCGTGAGTGATGTCCGAGGAGGTAAGTTTTCTTTGATGGTGCCCGTGGGGCTGGTATTGCAGGAACCCAGCAGGCCGCCCATCATAATAACCAGCAAGAACTGCACAGTGCTGCGTACTCCGTATGCCTCTGATATTCCGTGTTGTTTGCTTCGCACGGGCGTATGCTCCATGTTGATTAAACTGCTTCTGCAGGTTATGGTTGAAAGTGTTTCCGGACGGATCCTGTAATCGGTTGGTTTCCGTAATCTGAACCATCCCGGATCGTATTCAACAAAAAAGAGAAGATGAGGATTTTCCAATCCTCACCTCATAAAAACGATTGAATGAACTAAGTCTTACTACTCAAGCTACGCCCTACTTCACAAGCATCATTTTGCGTGTGAGTTGCACGGAGCCAGCCTGTAACCGGTAGAAATAGATACCGCTTGACAAGGTTGATGCATCGAAATCGATGGAGTAGTTGCCAGGCAGTTTTTCTTCATTCACTAGTGTTGCCACTCGCTGCCCGATCATGTTATACACATCCAGACGCACTTCTGAGATCTGCGGAACCGCATACCGGATCTGTGTGGACGGGTTGAACGGGTTCGGGAAGTTTTGGCTCAGCTCAAATGTTTTTGGCATGAGATCCTCTTCGATGGAGGTGGCTGTCCCACGAGTCAATGTTACACCGTAGTACAGNTCGATGAATGACGCGCTTGAGAAGCTGTAGAATTCGGCCACGTTGTGCTCGGACGTTCCATCCGATACAACCACATTCCAGAGTGCTTCAGCAGACTCGCCTACTGCCAGACCCAGACCCGAGAGAAATCCGTCTACCGTCTCATAAGGAAGTGTGATTTCAGGGTCTTTCCCGTCGTTGGCGGATGGCAGTGACAGCAGGGTCGTTGTGTCGGCGGCCGCAAACAGGTTCCAGGTGTAGGTTACCTCATCGCCATCGTAGTCGGCCGGATCCAGTGCCTGCCAGCTGATCGTGATATCGTCGGTAACCTCTACTTCGGCCATGTCTGCCGGTGCAAGCAGATCAAATTCCGGCCGTGGAATGGTGAAGTTTTCTCCTTCCAGATCGCCAAGATCCCGCGGGATGATTTTCGGCGCACCAAACGTGTAGGTTACCAGTCCGCTTACTTTGGTCATATCGTTTCCATAACGAGCATGGAGATTCACGTTGCCTGGGTATCCTGTTTCGCCGACGGCACCTGCTCGTGTGTCTTCGTTCAGAATGATGGTACTCTCCTGGACCGTGGTTTCATCCACAATGGTGGAAACACTGAGTTCGCCAAATCCTTCGTCGGCAATGAGTCGTACATTCGGGAAGCTTACCAACATCCCTTCCCATGCTTCTCCCGGATCGGACACAGCGTTAAACTCATCGGTTGTAAGTTCAGGAACCACGGCAGACAGATCGCCACCCGTGGACACAGGTGTGAATACCAAGTTCGACAGATATGTGTAGGTCACACTTGAGTTGCTGGCAACGGACGCTTCTTGTACAAGGGCACCGGTGATGGTAATCACATCACCCCGATTTAACGATGCTGTGCTTCCAGACAACCCAACAAACACGCCAGACCAGGGTCCTGTACCGTCCTGCACAGCAATCACACCATCCACAGCACCAGATACAACCGTCGCCGTAATGTCAAATACAAGATCTTCTAAACCAGCAATTGGGCTGGGACCGGCCATTTCATCCGATGTTTTCTGGATCTGCTCGATCGAAGTGATTGCACCGCCATCCACGAAGAAGGTGATTGCACCGGTTACCGGGAAACGTCCGGTGAGGCCATTATCTCCATAGGCTTCAACGTACAAACTCGGGCTATCGAACGCAGTCAATGCCGGTAGTTCCACAGAGTAGTTTCCGGATCCGCCATCCACCATTGGGATCGCTTGCATTCCATTGGCATCCGTGTAGATCACATGCACAGAGTCTACCGTGACGGTTGGGTCATCTTCTGGCGCTGCGACGATCGCATTCACCGTAACCACGTCGGATGCGCTGTAAACTCCACCCTGATCCGGGCTCAGTGTCACATCCACTACTTGTGGCGGAGAGGCCACGAAGATTAGGTCATCCGGCCATACAAATCCACCGACTCCATTCTCCAGCCGCGTACCTTCCAGCCAGAGTACACCGTCTTCCATTGGAGAGATGTGTAAAGCAACCCCATTCGTGTAGGTAAAACCGGTCGTAAAGCTGTCAATCACTAGAAACCCGCTGATGTCCACAGCGGAGCCCGCCGGTGGACGCTCAAAAAATCCATCTTCGGTGGATCGAATAAAATTATATCCGGTTTTGTACCCTCCTGCAGCGTCCGAGCGGTCGTTACGATACCGAAGACCAATATCTCGGTTGGCGACGAAAACACCATCTTTGTTCACGGTAAATCCGGGTCGTCCAACCACATTTTCGCCCCCAATATCCGTCACATCACCGCTGTAGTTGGCCATAATTCCGTTGGTGATCTTTACATATTGCCCATTGTAAATCTGATAGGCATCCAAGTCCAGATCGATCTCGCTCGGCCCATTAGAGATATGAAATGCGGACGGGCTCACTTCCCATGGCTCCAATAGCGACGCATATGCGTCTAGACCAGAGATTCCGTCATTCACATTACCAAGGTTGGTCACGATCTCATCGATTACAAACTGCCCAACCGAATTAAAAAAGGTAAGAGAACCGATCACTTCGATCACATCTCCGCGAACTGCATTCTCAAACTCGGCAAAAGCAGAGGTACTACTCCCCTGTACGATTTGAATGGCCATTCCCTCCCGCCCCATACTCAGTGCAGTGGTATCCATCACAAACACGTGGATACGGCCAATCGCATCATTCGTTGAGTTATAGCTGGCAAGGCCTGATGTTTTCGGGTTGCTGACCACCACAGCGGTAAAAGTTACCGTTTCACCAACCAGCGGGTGGTTCGGAATATCATCCGCAGAGGTTAGATCCTCATAAGTATTCAGATCTTTGATCGTCACAGGCAGAGCATCTTGCGCCGTAACTGCTTCAGACACTGCGAACAGAGCCAAAAGCGATATCAGTAAGATAGATAGTACGTTTTTCATCATAGTAATGGGTTTGTGTTTCAGGTTTGTTTATTTGGTTTGATGTTTGATGTTTGATGTTTGATGTTTGGGTTGATCCATACAGCTTCTTTTGTAGCCTANAGCCNTTAATCTATTTAATGATGGCAAACTTGCCGGTTTGCACATGCCCGGAAGCCATATCTTTCACAGAAAAAAGATACAATCCCGTGGTCAGGTTTTGATTCGCATTGGATAACAGGTCAAAAGCATATTCACCCCCGGGCAGAATTCGGTTTTCCGTACTAAACTGATTGTACCATTGGATGTCCCCGAGTGAATCACTGGTATGTTCCGCTTCGGCTACAATATCACCGGATAACGTATACACTCGGATTTCTGCACGAGCCGGTAGATTTGTAAACATTAACTTTCGTGTCTGATCGGTCGTTCCATCCCAGGCTGCATTCAAACGATAGGGGTTTGGATACACACCGACTTCAAACTGCTCACCCGAATCGGAAAAGTTGAGATTCGCAGGTGTTCCGGGGAACACGCGTACTGCATTCACGTTCGGACTGGTTTCCAACGGCCCCAATTCAAAGATCTGGCTGCCAAAATCGAATGAAGTTACTGAAAACTGATACTGCCATCCGCTCAAAAGGCCGTCAATCTCAAACCGATACCAATATTCCGTCTCATCACCGGGAAAGGTTGCCGGCTCCTCCAAAAGGATATCTTCCAGACCCGTGTTAAATCCAACCTCATTGCCACGGCGATCCCACTCACGGATCAGACGAGGCGTCGGATTCAGATCATCCCCTAAATCTGTGCGGTAGACCTTGTATCCTTCGAAATCCTGCTCATTGGTGACGGGGTCCTGAGAGGCTTCCGCAAGGCGGTCCCAGTAGAGAGTTGCCGTTCCTGCACTCAGTTCTACCCGAAGTTTGGGTGCATCCGGCGGAGTTGGAAACAGAAACCGGTCCAGTTTGCCATTTCCATTGATATCTTTTTCGGCCGTGTAAATTCCCGTACTGTCGGCATCCTCGCCCAGGAACACTCGGTACATCGAATCGATACTATCCTCAAATAGTTGCCGGCTTTCCTCGTCATCAACCGCTTTTCCTGCAATCCCGCTCACATACGGCTCTGTTTTTTCTGCCGCAATAATCCCAAAATAGATGTGGATCGTCTCTCCAGGTTCTACACGCCGAAACGGTCCCATGGCAATCATTGAAATGTAGTTGCCTTGAGAGTTCTGTCCGTCTGTTCGAAGCTCCTCGCGAATCGTTCGACCGTCCGGTGAGTTGGGTCTCACCTCGTCCAGAGGAAACACAGTTGACATTCGGTCATACCGTTGCTGATCTCCGGCAGAACCTCTAGGCGGCCCCTGATACACTCCGGTTCCGGCACTGAAAAGCCAGTAACTTGGATCCACTTTGGGGACTGGCAAAGTAGACACCCGATTGTGTTCGGGGTGGGCCGGATCAAAAATGGGGTTAGCGGGGTGATAAAAGACCGAATTACCCGTTACCGGATCGGTGATTTCAGAGCCAAGAATCGTAATTCCACCGTAGGTATTGATACTGGAAGCATCATTGGATCCTGCATCGAAAGCGTAGGTCGTATAGCGACTATCCAAATATCCGAGACCGTTTTTGTTGAAGAAGGCGCTCCCCTGATCCTGCGCTGTAAACACATTCCGAACTACGATGTCTGCATACTGCCCAACGTAAAGACTGTCCCACGCAAATCCACCGGCCGGACCATACTCGTCACTGCGATTGGTAATACTGAGTTTCAGAATCGAGAAGTTTTCCGTAAACGGGAATGCCCAGTTGTAACTGGTTTGCTCTACATCTGCGTAAAGTGGATCGGAGTGTCCTGCAATTTGCGTTGTAGTGCCCGGGATGATAAGATTTCGATCTGTGAATGTGGTGATCAGATCCTGGTCACTGATTCCGAGACCAGTTTGTGGTCCCTCGTACCGAATTGGCCCGTCAGGAGTAAATTCATATCCAGACTGCCCGCGACTGTATCCAGAAGGATTGGTGACGGCTGCAGTGGATACCCTAAGTCCTCCATCCACAAAAGCTCCCATCCAGAGACCTGCTTCAAAAAGATGTTCGGTTCCGGTATTGATGGGAAAGCGCATACTTACGCCCGCATCTGGATTATTGCGAACATCCGCTTTACCAATCACTCCAACGTTTGTAATGGAGAGGCCTAGATTTCCGGCGTTTGTTTCACCCCGCTCGAACAATGCCTGTCCATTCGCAGAATAGAGACCCGTAAACAGGAAGACAATTCCGAGCGTTACTCCAGATTTCATCATACGCCGCTAAAGCTATGTCATTCACAGAAAGTGTGCTAAATCATTTCACAGATCCAAAAGGTACCATTTATTTCGAAGAATTTCTCCCTCCCAGACCAAGATTTACAGAGAAGTAATGTCTCTATGTCTCTTCCGATGATCCCTCTTCGGTCCCACTACTGAGCTTGTTTATTTGAGTATCCAGTCGGACAATTTCACTCTCTTTTTTCTCTATTCTTTTCTCCGTATCGCTAATGTTCTTTTTCACATCGTCGAGCAGAGAACTTCCGGAACTACTAGGTTTGAAATAACTTAGAGATTCTTTTTTCTGAATCAACTCCTGACGCATTCGCTGTACCTCCTTTTGAAGTTTGCCAAGTTTGATCTTCAGATCCCGGATCTTACTGATATCATCGGTGGAAACCTTGTCGATGTTCTCACGTCCAACCACCTCTTCTGCATCTCTTGCTGCCCGAAAACGCTCATAAATTTTATCACACGCTTCGCGGTATTCCTGCCAAAGTCGGTTTTTATGCTTGATAGGCACATAACCAGTCTCTTTAAACGCTTCTTGCAGGGGCTTTGCCTCTTCTACCGCAGCAATCGGATCCTCGTGATCTACCAGTTTATTGAGCGATTCGATGATCTGTTCCTTCTCTTTCAGATTCTCCTTTCGCTCTTTCTTTGCATCTTTAAAGCGATCTCTGCGACGATCATAAAAATGATCCATCGCTTTCTTAAACTGATTCCAAATCTTTCCGGTTTTCTTTCGAGGTACTGGTCCAATCTCCTTCCACTCCTTCATAAGAGATTGCATGACATGATGTGTCTTCTCCCATTCCTCGGAATCCTGAAGGGCCACTGCTTTTTCTATTAATTGTTCCTTCTTCGATAGATTTTCCTCTTCCTGGTCCCGAAGGTCATCGATATTTTCCGCTTTTTTCTCGTTGAATGCATCCGTGGCTGCTTTGAAACGATCCCACAGCTCATTTTCGTCCTTTTGTGGTAGATTACCAGCTTTCTTCCACTTTCTGTGAAGCTTATTTACTTTGCTTGCTGCTTCTGCCAAATCGTCAAAATCCACCAACGCCTCAGCCTCATCAATCAGTTTACGTTTCTTTTTGAGGGCTGATTCAATCTTTTGCTTGTACTTTTTATCATTTTTGAAGCGCTCTGATGCAAACCGATCCTGAAGTTCATGATACTGCGACCAGATTTCCTGATTTTTCTCTGCCGGAACTTTCCCAATTTTCCGGAACTGCTTAGACAGCTCCTCAAATTCATTTTCCAGTTTTTCCCAATCGCCTTCTGTATTCAACTGATCCAAAAACTGCTTCATTTTACTCAGAATCAACACCTTCCCAAGCAGATTGTCATCTTCACGCTGTCTCTGCTCTACAAAGCGCTCCACCTCATGCTCCTTGAACTCTTTCAAAAGAGCGGAAAACTTTTTCTCCAATGATTCTACGTGCTCGGAAGGAATTGCTCTGATTTTCTCCCAACGGTTCCGGATACGGCGCACCTCATCCGATTTACTCCACTGCTTCTCTTCTATAATCGAGCGAAGAGAGGCAAGCAACTCCTTCTTCTTCTCAAGATTTTTTTCCCGGCGTTGCTTTTGCTCTTCATAATGCTCTTTTTTTCTGCGCTCCAACTCATCTCGGCTCTCATCAATTCGCTTCCGATAAACTGATATTTCTGCACCCTCCGGGTCGGGCCCTTCCGACCACAAATGATTGATATCCCCAAATTCGACCGTTGCCTGAGCACGATCGCTCAATTCCAGTAGACCCTCTGCTCTCTCAGCTAATTTTTTGTAGTAACCCTCAGGTGTTTCAACTACTTCCGTTGCCTCCGCATCAGCCTCTGTCACCTGCGCATCAGCCTCTGTCACCTGCGCATCAGCTTCTGTCACCTGCGCATCAGCCTCTGTCACCTGCGCATCAGCCTCTGTTATCTCCACATCAGCCTTAGTCTCTACCTCAGCTTCAATCTCTACTTGT
>JGI11705J14877_10001043_pt1 | contig 16188 bp, 13 predicted proteins | sample Etolaghawater15m_FD_14877 | JGI IMG/M metagenome (IMG submission 14877)
CTATGGATTAGGCCTTTTCTGCTTTGTGGCGCTTTTGATGATGACCATCTGCACGGCCATCAGTTTGGATGAACACCGTTACTGGTCGCTCATGGAATGAAATGGGAAGGGAGAACCTTTTGGGTAGAACCGCCATTACCGCTCGGCAGGCAGGATTTGTCCTGTGCCAGAAATGCCGTCTGCTCTGTGATCAAACGACGGTTTTGACAAATCATCACTGTCCCCGATGCGGCGCCCGGCTGCGTCAGAGGAAATTCGAAAGCCTGGCAAGAACCTGGGCACTCCTGATCACCAGCCTGATTCTGCTCTTTCCCGCCAATCTGCTGCCCATCATGACGGTCACCTATCTGGGTGAGAAAGAACCCAACACCATTTTGCAGGGGGTTGAATATTTTATCCAATCGGGCACCTATGTGATTGCGTTTCTGATTTTTTTTGCCAGTATAATTGTGCCGGTATTCAAGGTGGCGGGCATTATGCTGGTGCTGTTGTCCATTCAGCGGAAATGGAAGGGATGGCTCAGGCACAAGACCCTGATGTTCAGAATGATCCGGTTCATCGGGCGCTGGTCCATGCTGGATATCTTCGTCATTGCCCTCATGGTGGCCATTGTGGAGTTTGGCACCCTCAATTCCATTCATGCGGCGCCCGCTGCCACCTATTTTGCGGGGGTGGTGGTGTTTACCATGCTGGCGGCCAATACCTTTGATACACGGCTCATATGGGAGGAAACAGATCAATGACCGATGACCTTATATCAGGCTCAAATATCGACGAACCGGAGATCAAAAGCCGTCGCGGCATTTCACCGGTATGGATTCTGCCTTTGGTGGCGCTCATCATCGCGGGATGGCTGATCTATAAAAGCGTCGTGGATGCGGGTATTCCCGTGGTGATTACCTTTGCAACCGCCCAGGGGATTGAAAAAGGAAAAACCCGGGTCATGTTTCGCGGTACGCCGGTGGGGCTGGTGGAAGACCTGGTGATTAACGAGGATTTTAAAGGGGTGGATGTGCGGGTGAAATTTGTCAAAAGCGCACAACGTCTTCTGACCCAAGGTACCCGGTTCTGGATGGTGGAACCGCGCATTTCTGCCGAGGGGATCACCGGACTGGAAACCATTTTAAGGGGCAATTACATCGCCATGCGGCCGGGAGAAGGGAAAGAGACCCGGCAATTTACCGCCCTTTCAGAACCGCCGCCCATGACCTCCACTGAACCCGGACTCCAGATCCAGCTGACCGCAAGCAATCAGGGGTCCTTAACCACCGGCAGCATGGTCTATTTTAGAGGGATTGAGGTGGGCCGAATCGAGAGATGCGCTCTGGGAAAGAACAACGATGTGGTGATCGACGTCTTTATTAAAAAAGAACACGCTCCGCTGCTCAGGAAAAATTCACGGTTTTACACCGTGAGCGGTATCACACTGGAGGGGGGGCTTTCCGGCTTTAAGATCCAAACGGAGGCGCTTAGCGCGTTGCTTAAGGGAGGGGTTGCGTTTTTTACGCCTAAGGACGTCCCAAAGGGGCAAAACGCTCGAAACGGCGATACATTCAGACTCTTTGAAAGCAAAGACGCCGCTCTTCAGGAAGGGAGCATGATTACCCTTGTCTGTGAGGACGGCATGGGAATTTCCGGTCAAACCCTTATCAAATACCGAGGCCTGGAAATTGGCAGGGTGACCGGTGTGAGCCTGGATCGGGACATGATTCATGTGGTGATCAGGGCCTCCATTCAGAGAAAATTTCAAAGTCTCATGAGGGACGGCACAGAATTCTGGCTGGTGAAACCGAAGTTGGGTCTTGCGCAGACCAAAAATCTGGAAACCTTGATCACCGGAACCTATTTAACCCTGAAGCCTGGTACGGGAAAGCCCAAAGACACCTTTACGGTAATGGCCAAAGCCCCTGAAACCATCGAGGTCAGAACGGGTCTTCAGATCACCCTGGAAGCGGAAAGACTCGGTTCTATAAAGCCGAATGATCCGGTCTACTATCGACAGATCAAGGTGGGAAAAGTAACCCGTTGCCGTTTGTCAGAAAACGCCACATCCGTTTTGGTGAACGTGGATATCGAAAGCCGTTACGCACCGCTGGTGCGAAGTGATTCGAAATTCTGGATGGCATCGGGCATCAACATGCGCTTCGGCCTTTTCAGCGGCGCCGAGGTAAAAACCGAAAGCCTCGAAGCCCTGCTGGAAGGGGGTATCGCCTTTGCCACACCTTCCCAGCATTCTGAAACAGAGGCTTACTCCAGTAATATTAAAGGCAGAGGCGTAGAACTGAATGAGTCCGTAACCGAGAAGAGACCTTCCCCAAAAAGCCCACAGGCATCATCTCCCTCGGGCAGGCCCGCTCGGAAAGGGGACAAATTCGTACTCCACGACAAGCCTGAAGACGCGTGGCTCAAGTGGCGGCCGATCATCATGCTGGCCAAATAGATGCACCATGAACCACTGAAAACCATCTTTTCCCGGGACCGGCTTATTATTTTCGGGCGATACCCCGTACCCGGAAATACCAAGACCCGCCTGATCCCGGTTCTGGGACCGGTTGGGGCCGCCAATCTTCAGCGCCATTTAACGGAAAAGGCCCTTCTTGCGGCAAGAGCGTTCGCCGCCCGGCGTAAAACCACCATTGAATGCTGTTTTGAAGGGGGCACACCCCGAAAGATTCGTCGGTGGCTGGGACCCATTCCCAGGGTCACTTTTCAGCGGGCAGGTGATCTGGGAAGCCGCATGCGCACAGCGATCTTTGATGCAATAAATGAAGGATGCAGGCGGGTGGTGCTGGTGGGGACAGACTTACCGGATTTGAGTGCTGAAATTTTGGCAGAAGCCTTTGATGCCCTTTTGCAGCACGATGTTGTTTTGGGGCCGAGCATGGACGGCGGGTATTGGCTCATCGGGATGAAACGGCCCGTTGACCTTTTTCAAAATATCGACTGGGGGAGCCCTCAGGTTTTTGCCCAAACCCAGGCAAAGGCCCGGCATGTGGGCGGTGCGGTCCGTGTCCTTAAATGTCTTTCGGATGTGGACACCGCGGAAGATTTAAAGAATTGGAAGGGGGCAGAAAATTTCCCTGAGATTTTTTTGACCGTTGTGATACCGGCTGTTAACGAGGAAGATCATATTCAGCAATCGGTATTAAGTGCCATCGGCCGGGAAGTGGAAGTGATCGTGGTAGACGGAGGAAGCACGGATGACACCGTCTTTAAGGCCGAGTCTGCGGGCGCTTTCGTCACCGAAAATCTTTTGGGTCGGGCCGAGCAGCAGAATTGTGGCGCGGCGTTGGCCAGGGGCGAAAACCTCCTCTTTTTACATGCGGATACCCTTTTACCCAAGAGCTATTTGGCGGAGGCTTTTGAAATCCTGATGGCAAAAAATACGGTGTTGGGCGCTTTTCGTTTCAAAACGGACTTTCATCATCCTTTCATGCGGCTCGTGGTGTGGATGACCTACCTGCGAAGCAAGTATTTTCAGCTTCCCTACGGAGACCAGTCGCTTTTCATGAAAAAGGCCGTTTTTGAAAAAGTAGGCGGGTTTGCTTCTGTCCCCATCGGTGAAGACCTCTTTCTGGTGCGCCATTTGATCAAGCGCGAAAATGCTCACGTAATGATGGCAGAGGGTTCGGCCATCACATCGGGTCGCCGATGGAAGACACTGGGACCGTTCAAAACCACTTGCATAAACCAACTGATGCTGCTGGGAATGGCCCTGGGGATTTCCCTTAAAACCCTTTCCCGCCTTTACCGAAGGTCTGCCACCTAATGGATTTTCTTGACTTAAAAAGGGCCGTCGGCTTAAATGGTTGTACCGGTTCAGCGTTTCAACTCTCATCTGGCAGGTAAATTTTTATGGAAACTCCCCATGCGAGCACGGAATTTGAAGCCCTCTATGAAGCCCTGGGATATCAATTTGAAGATACGGATTTGGTGGTTCAGGCATTCCGGCATTCCTCCTATGTGAATGAACAGGTGGGGGTTGGTCTTGAAGACAACGAACGCCTTGAATTCTTGGGGGATGCCGTTCTGGATCTGGCCGTCAGCCATTTGCTCATGGAGAGAAACAGGGGGGCCAATGAAGGGGAACTTTCCAGGTTCAGGTCCATGGTGGTCGATGAAGCAGGTCTTCATGATGTGGCTTCAAGGCTTGAACTGGGACGTTATTTGCTTCTTGGGAAAGGGGAAGATCAGAGCCTCGGCCGCCAGAAACCATCCATTCTTGCGGATGTGACCGAAGCGCTGATCGGGGCGGTTTATCTGGATGGCGGATTTGACCTCACCAAAAAGGTCATCGAGAGGGTGTTTGCACCTCTTCTGGAAAAAGTGGGGACAGATGATCTGGTTCAGGATTTTAAGAGCCTATTGCAGGAATTTACCCAACAGGCTTTCAAAAGCCTTCCAAAATACCGGCTTACCGAGGAAACGGGGCCCGCGCATGATAAGGTGTTTCGCATTGCGTTGGCCGTTAACGGCATTGTTCTGGCTGAGGGAATGGGAAAAAGCAAAAAAGAGGCTGAACAGCATGCGGCAAAGGAGGCGTTTTTGCGTCTGAAAGAAGATTGAGACCCTTGATTGTCCCCATATTCATTTCCCATGCGGGATGTCCGCACAGATGCCTTTTCTGCGATCAGGAAAAGATCACCGACCAAAAAATCCAGTCAACGGGCCCTGAAGAGGTGCGAAAGACGCTGGACGCGGCCATTCGGGCAAAAAGCTTTAGGTCGCGCCAAAACAGAGAGTTGGCCTTTTATGGGGGAACCTTTACGGGTCTTGAAAAGGCCCACATGGAATCCCTGCTGAAAGCTGCGGAACCCTATGTGCGAAACGGCACGGTACAGTCCATCCGGATTTCTACACGCCCCGATTCGCTGGATGCGGAACGGCTGGGCATTTTGAAGGCATATCATGTGGCCACGGTGGAATTGGGGGTTCAATCCATGGATGATCGTGTTCTCTCGCTTTCTCAAAGGGGCCATACCGCTGATGACACCGTAAAAGCGGTCCGAATGTTAAAAGACCACGGCTTCAGGGTGGGCATCCAGTTGATGCCGGGTCTTCCCGGTGATTCAAAGGAAAATTTCCTGGCCACCATAGAAAAAGTGCTGGCCCTTGAACCCCACATGGCGCGGTTGTACCCTGCCCTGGTGATCAAAGGAACCGGACTGGCCCGAATGTATGCGAAGGGGGCTTACCGGCCTTTTTCTCTTCATGAAGCGGTCAATCTCTGTGTTGAAAGTGTTATCCGATTGGAAAAGAAGGGGATTCCGGTCATCCGGATCGGTCTGATGAATTCGCCCGCCCTTACCGAAAAAGATCGCATTGTCTCTGGGCCCTGGCACCCCGCTTTCGGATTCCTGGTCCGCTCGGCCATTCATATAAAGGGTATTGCCGGTGGCCTGCCGGCTCCTGGCGAGGCTGAGCAAATTGGAGTTTATTCACCCATGCGGGAAATTCCCCTGGTAAGGGGCTACAAGAATCAAGGGGTTCAGAAGATTGAAAAAATAACAGGGGCGAGGGTCATGGGCGTTTTTCCCGATGAAACGGTTCCTGGGGGAAGGGTTCGGTGGGAGAAGCTATGAGCTTTAAATCGGGTTTTATCGGTATTATCGGTCCACCCAATGTGGGAAAATCGACCTTGTTAAACCGCATCATTGGGACAAAACTGGCCATTGTTTCCCCAAAACCCCAAACCACGAGGAACCGTATTTTGGGGGTATTTCACCAGGATGACTGCCAGATGGTCTTTATGGATACGCCGGGGATTCACCGAACACGGACGGCGCTTCATAAATCAATGGTGGATGCCGCTTTTGCCGCCTTTCATGAAGTGGATATTATTTTGATGATGATTGAGGCGGGTTCCCGCGAGGATCCCGCGGTCCCCTCCATTGTTAAAGGCTTGAAATCAATTGGAAAGCCCATTTTTCTGGCCATTAACAAAATCGATGGGGTCGAAAAAGAAAGAATTCTCCCCCTCTTGGAAGATTACGGTCAGAAATTAAACTTTCATGCCATGATTCCCATTTCCGCCCTCAAGGGTCACGGGGTGGATCAATTGCTCAAGGAATTGGAAGGGTCCCTGAAACCGGGGCCTCAGTTTTTTCCTGCCGATATGAACACCGATCAATCGGAAGCGTTCATGGTCTCTGAAATCATTCGGGAGAAGATTTATCAGTACCTCAGCCAGGAATTGCCCTATTCATGTGCCGTAACGGTTTTGCGAATTGAGGATGTGCCTCAAAAAAATCTGGTATCCATTGAGGCCAAAATCCACGTTGAAAGCGATTCCCAGAAAGGCATCTTCATCGGCCGTGGGGGGGGGATGATTCGGAAAATCGGGCGCTCCGCCAGACTTGAGCTGGAAGCGCTGTTTGGAGCGAGGGTCTACCTGGATCTGATGGTCAGCCTGGAGAAAAACTGGAGCAAAGACACCCGCGCGTTAAGACGGCTGGGATATTGAGGCCGGATGGCAGAATTGCTTGGCCCCATAAAAAAACCAACCCCGCAAAGCGAGGTTGGTTTCTTAGGAGGAAAGAGTAATTTTTAGACTCTATATGGCCTTTCTTAGATGCAATTAGCTTGCCAAAAAAATAGAAGCCCGCAAAGTTTTTCATAACCCATTGTTATTTATGGGGTGATTTGGGGTTTAGCAGCATTTTTCCGCGTTAGATGAAAAGCCGAAATAGTACAACATTTTGTACTCAAAATAGGCGCCAAAGCGGGTGTTTCTTGTAACTTATTATAATAATGCATAATTTCATAGTACAAAACCTTTTACCATTAAAGGGTGATGTTGTACTTTTTCATTTTATGCTGAATCAGGCTTTTGGTGATGCCCAGGTTTCTGGCTGCGTGGGACTGAACATTGTTACATTGGGCCAGAGCTCTTCGAACCAGCCTTTCCTCAATCTCTTCCATGGCCTTGGGCAGCGGAATGTGCGACGGAACAAATCGCTCCACATCAAATTCGGTTTCCGTGTCGATGAGCGTTTTTGGCAGATCATCGACGGTGATAACACCACCCGTATGCAACACCATTGCCCTTTCAATCACATTCTCCAGCTCTCTGACATTTCCCGGCCACGGGTGTGTGTAAAGGGCTTTCCACACCTCAGGGCGAAGCTCGATTTTCTTTTTGTGGTCTCCCTCTTGAAATTTTTCAATGAAATGGTTCACCAGCAGCGGGATATCTTCAGCGCGCTCCTGAAGTGATGGTGCGTCAATGTGGATCACATTCAAACGATAGTAGAGGTCTTCACGAAATATGCCTTTGGCCACGTCTTCTTTGATATTCCGGTTTGATGCCGACAGGATACGGACATCCACTTGGAGGGTCCGGGTGCCTCCCACCCTTTCAAGCTCCATTTCCTGAAGGACCCTTAAGAGTTTGACCTGAAGGGCCGGCGGCATCTCTCCCACTTCGTCCAGGAAAATGGTGCCGCCGTCCGCCAATTCAAATCGGCCCTTTTTCATGGCGACAGCACCCGTAAAAGCGCCTTTTTCGTGCCCGAACAATTCGCTGGCCAGAAGGGTTTCCGTGAGCGCCCCGCAGTTGATGGAAATCAAGGGCCTTTCTTTTCTGGGTCCCTGGTAGTGAATGGCTTTGGCAATGAGCTCTTTTCCGGTACCCGATGGCCCGGTGATGAGAACCGAAGCCTTGGAGTTGGAGACCTTGTCGATGAGATCGTATACCCTTTTCATCGGTTTGCTCTTCCCCACCATATTGCCATATCGGAACCGATCGGAAAGGGCTTCTGCCAGAAGGCGGTTGTCTTTTAACAATCGGCGATTCTCTATGGCCTTTTTGACCGTCAGCTTAAGCGTTTCGTTTTCAAATGGTTTCTGGATATAATCATAGGCGTGCTTTTTCATGGCTTCAACCGCCATTTCGATGGTGCCAAAGGCGGTCATCATGATGACAGGAATTTCCGAATTGATTCTTTTGCATTCTTCAAGCAGTTCCATACCGCTCATGCCCGGCATTTTCATATCCGTGACAACCAGATCGAGATCCGCTTCACGGAGGATGCTGACAGCCATTTTGGGATCACTGGCGGTTACAATTTCATACCCCTCAGCGCTCAGAAGCGCTTCCAGAACCACGAGATAGTTTTTTTCATCATCAACAATCAGGATGGTTTCCATGGTTTTTCAATAACTCCGTACTCAAAAGACACTGAATTATCCTTTTGGCAGCCGAATAAAAACCCGTGTACCCCGTTTTCGATGGGTGGATTCCAGATTCTCAAGCCAAATACGGCCCTTATGGCCTTCGATAATGTTTCGGACGATGGAAAGCCCCAGTCCGCTGCCCTTGTCTTTGGTGCTGAAAAAGGGATCGAAGATCTTTTTGAGATTCTTTTCATCAATGCCGCCACCGTCGTCTTCAATGACCACCTGGTAATGATCATCTTCTTGAGAAACAGTGAGCGAAAGGGTTCCGGAGCTTTCCATGGCTTGAACGGCATTCATGAATATGTTTAGAAAAGATCGGTAGAGCAATTGCGGATCCGCTCTTAGCGGTAAGGGCTGCCGTGGCAGATTGTTCAGCAGCAAGATGTTTCTTGTTTTAAGTTCTGTTTCCAGAAACTGTAAGTTTTTGTGCAAAATTTCACCCAGATCACACTCCTGAAAATGAGGTTCCTGCGGCCGTGCAAAGTCCAGGAATTCTGTGACAATATTATTGAGCCGACTGGATTCTTCAACGATCATGCCGGAAAGCTTGGCTTGAGAGTCATTGCCCGTCGACATGCTGCCCATGAGCTCGGCAGTGCTGCGAATAATGCCCAGGGGGTTTCGGATCTCATGGCTGACACCTGCGATCATCTGGCCCAGCGTCGCCAGCCGTTCCGCCTGGTCCAGCTGGGTTTCAAGTTCTCGTTGTTCTCTGGCCCTTTCGGCAATGGTTTTTTCTGCTTTGTGCACGATAAAGAGAAGCGCTATAAAAATCATTCCCATGATGAGGATGGAAAGCCCAAAAATCAAATACTGAAAGCGTACCAAAGATTCATATTCCTGGGTAAGGTCCTGTATTAATTCAAAGACGCCCAAAACATGCCCGGTTTCCCCCAAGAAAGGCCTGGCGCCCTTGAAAGGAATGTAGGTTCTCAGTTTCTTTTCGCCGCCAATTCGCTGAATGCCGGTGCCCCAAATGCCGTCTCCCCCGGATACGAGCCGCGAGGAATTTTCACCCATGATCGCTTTTTTGTAGCCAAGGCTTTCCCGTACCTTTTTTCCAATGAGACTGGGGTCGGTGCTGTACGCAATGACACCCTGGTTGATGTCGTAAATGTTCACCAGATCGATTTTGAAACTGTGGGTGGTATTCCGCACAATTCGATCCATTAATTCCTGCTGTCGTTTTTCCCGTAATCGCATTTTCCCAAACTGCTGGGTGACAGGGAGTACAAAATTCTGAAAAACCTGGTGGTTCAGGTTTTCGCCCAGCAGNAGCGCGTAGGTTTCATGGCTTTTCATGAGNATGTCTTTGGCCCGTTGCGAGATGACCATGGAAAAGGGCAGGCTGAAGATGATGAGGACCACGAAACTGGCATAGGCAAAGAACTTAACGAGCCTGAATTGCTTTGTCTTTGTTTCGGTTTTTTTATTGAGAAACGACATCTATTCCTTCTGTGGACCCGCAGGGCCTTTTTCTAAGGATTCTTGCCGGGATATAAAATTTCTGCTATTTTAAGCACTCACGCAGATCGGAGTCAATAAATTAGGTATCAGAAAAGGCAACCTTTATGACAGCCCCAAATTTGAAAGACCTACCCTTAATGCTTTATGCAGACCCAAAAGGGCGAATTTTTGAACACCCTTATCTTAAAATGGCCGGGTTTTCCGGATCAAAGCTCTACACCATTAAGCCCGAAGACCTCATTATCATGCCGGAATTCAGCAAACTTTTTTACATTCCCGCTTGCCCTCCCATGGGCATTGACCCCAATACGGGGACTCTTAGAACCGTTCATGAGATGGATGTGGGCGGGCGTTCCGTGCCCTGTTTTGCAGTTGCTGCGTTTCTTGAGCCGGGATTTGTCAGAACCCATCTTCCCGCAGCGGATTACCATAAGAAATCCTTTGTGCTCCCCTCATGGGCCTACAGCGCCGTCGGGTTCAGAGATGATCAATACTGGTCCGCCGGGTTTGAGGTGGAGTACAATAAACGGTGGGATCCCCGCCATTATGACGACCGGGAGCTGATCCCTGCCATTTCGAGCTTCAAGAAAAAAAATCCCACCGGCCCCCTTGTTCATCATTTAACCGCCTGCGCAAAAGAAAACCATTGCTTTGCCGCAAAAAATCTCTTTTTAAAAAGGTGGGAGGCCCCATTACCCGTGAGCCGAAAATGTAATGCCGCATGCCTGGGATGCCTTTCCCTTCAGCCGGGGGCATCCTTTGAAGCATCCCATGAAAGGATCCGCTTTACCCCCAAGATGGATGAAATCGTAACGCTGGCCGTGGCACATCTGGAGTGTGCCCCTGAGGCCATTGTGAGTTTCGGACAGGGTTGTGAGGGAGAACCCCTCACGGAGCACCAGTTGATCGCGGAGAGCATTCGGGAAATTCGAAAGCAGACCCTAAAAGGTACCATCAATCTCAATACCAACGGCAGCTTCCCTGGCAGGGTTCAGAAATTGCCCAAAGCGGGCTCGATTCCATCCGCATCAGCCTAAACAGCCCGAGGCCGGAGTTTTATGGGGCCTACTACCGGCCCAGGGGGTATGGATTTGATGACGTAGTGGAATCCATCGGTCTGTCGCGGAAACTGGGGCTGTATACCATGATCAATTATCTGGTATTTCCGGGAATTTCGGATCAGGTGGCCGAGATGGAAGCATTGACCGCGTTAATTTCCAAAACCGGTGTGAACTTCCTGCATCTAAAAAATCTTTGTATCGATCCGGCCTTCTATCTGGAAAAAATGCCCGTAAGCGATGATAAGGGTATCGGAATGCGAAAAATGGCGGACGGCCTCAAGAGCCGCTTTCCGGATCTGAAATTAGGCTACTTTAACCAGCCGGTTCGGTAAAGTTCGGAACACCTGATTTCCTCGGACAGTAAAACCCTGTTGGAAGATGCCCTTGAAAAACGGGAATGGGTGTGGAAATCTGCGATAAGTTTCATCTCAAAATTTTTTCCTCTCCGTGGAAAATACCCAAAGCCTGATGAACATTGAAAAAGCCGGGTTTTCGAAAAAAAACAAATTAAAAAAATGAAATTGGTAAAAAAACAAAGAAAAATGGATTAATCAGAAGAAATGGCTTGTGGAAATTTTTTTGAACAAATAGTGTATAATATATAAGCAATTGATATTATAAATCTTTTTAGAATAAAAAATGCACCGCGTTCTCAGTACCTTAGAAACACGGGTCTGAATTTTACTGTAAACGGAATAGGTTAGCCGATGTCGAAAAGCAACGGGCCCCTAAATATTGATTGCGTCAAAGCCTCTTTGACAGCCCCTTTGCTTTTGCTGTAGGTATTTCACCATTCATTTTCGCCATGACCTTTCACTTCATCTTTTTTCATTTCAGCAGGAGCAAACCATGAAAGTCGCCTGGGGCGAAATCAAAAACCAGATCAAAGCGCGGGTTCCCGAAAATACCTTTTCTCTTTGGATAAAACCCATTGAATATCTGCAGGCCGAAAAGGGTGCGATCATTTTGGGGTGTCCCAATCGATTTTCCAAGGACTGGGTTGCAGAAAATTACCTGGACCTGATTCGGGAAAAGTTTAACGCCCTGGCCGACAAGCCCATAAATGTTCAACTTAAAGTTCAGCGCCAGAAAAGAGAACCATTTCCCGCTACCCTTCCCCTTCATCCGGAGCAGATGACCCTTCCGGGTATACCGCAAAAAAAGCGTCCAAGGAGTCTGTTGTTGAACAGTCAGTTTACCTTTGATCGTTTCATCGTGGGGCAATCCAATGAATTTGCCTATTCGGCTTCAAAAAATATTGCCCTGGGAGATCGTTCTGATTATCACTCGCTTTTGATGCTGTCCAATACCGGTTTGGGAAAGACCCACCTTTCTCAAGCCATCGGGCATACCATACTGGCTTCCAACCCGCGATCCCGTGTATTTTATATGACGGCGGAGGACTTCACAAACGAAATGATCGCATCCTTGCGAACCCGGCGAATTGAGGAATTTAAAAGCCGATACCGGCGATCGTGTGACGTGCTCCTTTTGGAAGAAGTCCATTTCCTGGGCGGAAAAGAAAAAATACAGGCGGAACTGGGCTATACACTGGATGCGCTGGCACAGGATCACAAAAAAATCATCTTTACCAGCTCTTTGCCGCCAAAGGATATTCCACAGATGTCCAAAGAGCTTTCTTCCCGCCTAACATCGGGTCTGGTGACCACCATCGGAGGGCCTGACTATTACACCCGCGTGAAGATACTGGAGGAGAAAGCAAAGGGGTATAGCGTCCTTCTTTCAAAGGATGTGGTGCATTTTCTGGCAAGCCGGCTCAAACGTGACGTTCGACAGATGGAAAGTGCATTGAAATGCCTTAAGGCACGCGCTGAACTGGTGGGAGCGGAAATCGACATGGATCTGGCCAAAGAGGTTGTGAGTTCTTTGGTATCGGGAGAAAGTTCATTTACCACCGAAAAAATTCTGACCTTGGTCTGTGAGCATTACAAGGTCGATTTCGAGATGCTCAGGTCCAGATCTCGAAAGAAAGTGTATGCCTATCCACGCAATATCTATGCATATCTTTGCCGAAAGCATTCCGACGAAACCCTGGAGGCCATCGGCAGGAGCATCAACCGCAGCCATTCCACCGTGGTGTACGCCACTGAACTGGTGGAGAAGAAAATGAAGACGGACCGCAGTTTGAAACATCAGGTGGGGTTGCTTAGCAAACGCCTGGATGACAATTTGCAGTAATTTTCAGGGCCCGCCGTGCGAATCCTTCACATCGGGAAATACTACCCGCCTTACGCGGGCGGAATGGAGATTTTTTTAAAAGATCTTCTGAGGGCGCAAAAAGAAATTGGGCTTGAGGTTGCGGGTCTGGTCCACAACCAAGACAGGTCATCATTAACAGANACCATTGAAGGGATCCCCATCTTTCGAGCGTCGTCCCTGGGGCAGATCCTGTACGCGCCTGTCAGCCTCTCCTTTCCGCTAATCCTCAGAAAAATANTGCGATCCTTTCGCCCCCATCTCCTACATTTACATTTTCCCAACCCATCAGCGTTCTGGTGCCTGGNCCTTCCAGAAGCGCGCGCTGTCCCCTGGGTCATTCAGTGGCAGTCCGACGTGGTGCCTTCAACCATTGATCGTCGCTTGCAGCCGGCGTACCGGTGTTATCGGCCCTTGGAACAACTTATGCTGAAGCGTGCTGAAAAGATCCTGGTTGCCACAAAACCCTATTTGAACCACAGCCTCCCTTTGAAACCCTGGATTTCAAAATGTGCCGTTGTTCCGCTCGGTGTTGATCCTGAGCGCCTTCCAATGCCTGAAAGAGATGCACTTGAGGAGGCGGAAAAAAGTTGGCAGCCGGGCAGTTTAAGGGTGCTTGCCGTGGGACGTCTTACTTATTACAAAGGATTCGACGTTCTTATCAACGCAGCTGCCAAGACAAAGGGGGTTGTGGTGCAGATTGTGGGGGATGGTAATCTCGCGGCCGATTTGCAGAGAGCCATTTGTCAAAAAGGTTTAGAGAGGCGCGTGCGGCTTAGGGGGGGGCTTTCCAACGAGATTCTTCAAGCGCTTTTTGCCACATGCCATGTGTTCTGCCTTCCTTCCCTTGAAAGGACCGAGTCTTTCGGCGTGGTGTTGCTGGAGGCCATGCGGTATGGAAAACCAATTGTTGCCAGCGATATACCCGGTTCCGGCCCCGGATGGGTGGTGAGAGAAGGGGATTGCGGGTGGCTGGTTCCCCCGGGGGATGCTGATGCCCTCTCCGCCCAATTGAAAAATCTGGCAGCAAACACTGATCGGTGTCGGGAGATGGGTGAGAAAGGCCGCGAAAATTTCGTCAAAAAATTTCACATTCGTTCAGTTGCGGAAAATATTCAGGGTGTTTATAAGGAGCTGTTGCCATCAGCGGGTTTATGATTATCGGCAACAGGTTTGTTCTCTCCATCTGCCCCAATGGAGTCTTTTAGATTTTTTCCATGGCTGGGGTTTAAATGATCCTTCCTTTCTTCTTGCAGCTCATCCACTAGTTTGTTCAAAACCGCCACTTCCTGAAGCAATTCCTTGATTCGGACTTCGTTTTGGGATGCAAAAATGAACAGGTAAAGGTTTTGTATCAACAGCACGCCCACGGCAATCACAAAAAGCAACGCCGGGGCGTATGAAACGCCAGTAACTTTAGCGATTTTATCCAGTATCACCGGAAACACCCCCAGCACAACCACCGCAATGCCGATGGCAAACCAGGTCAAAGCGTATTTTTCCTGAAGTTTTCCCCGGCGAACCAGACTAAAAATGATCAGGAAAATCGCGATACCGAGAATACTGGTGGTGATTTTGTAGGAGATCATAGCCTTCTTGCAATAATGAACGTCAAGGTGATAAAAAGATATCGCATGACGCTCGCGAAATTGGGAAAAACCTTGGATTTTTCTCCCACCCGTGTTTCCATGCTGACCGGTACTTCCACAAGTTTAAGACCTTTCTTTTTGGCCATGAACAAAACCCCCAAATCCTGGTAATCGAGGTTCAGAAATGGGTCCTGGATCAAATGGCTCATGGCCGTTCGGCTGTATCCTCTAAGCCCGGAGGTAAAATCACTGATGTAAAGTCCCGACATTTGGTTTAAGACTCCACGGCAAAATTTCCTGGACCATCCACCCCGGTCGTTGTCCTTTCCGATGACCACATCAAAGCCTTGCTCAAGCAAAGGAACGAGCCGGAGGGCGCTTTCAGGCAGATGTTGTCCATCTCCGTCAAACGTAATGACCCCTTCAAATTTCTTGTTAAGCGCGTACTTGAAACCCGTCTGAATAGCCCCCCAGTGCCCCAGATTGAATGAGAGATCGATAACTTCAAAGCCATCATTTTTTAGAAGCCTAAGGTAGCTTTTGTCATCACTGCCGTCATCAATTACCAGAATTTCGGAAAAATGAACGCTCAGATTCTGCAGAACCGGCAGAAGATGGGGCCATTCATTAAAAACGGGTACCAGAATGAGGGGGTTCATATTTCCAAAATTTGAGCAAAAAATTTTAGCGGTGCGATAAAGAGCACAATGACTTGAATTGTGTCATTTAAACCAATATGCTGTCAACAAAAACACTGAAATGGTTATAAATAGATGCTTTGGAAAACTATTTTTGTACCTCTCTATGAAACCAAACACCTGCACTTAAATATTGTTGAAGAACATTACTAAACGCAAAGAAAGAAGATGAACCCTTTTTATTTTTGAGGTTGATACAGATGGAAAAGTCAATTGAAATTGAAACAGAATCGGGAAAATTTTTTATTCGCAGGTTCCGTGAAGATGACGAAAAAAAAGTTTTGAAATTATGGGAGCTTGTTTTTGGTCAAAAAATGAACCATGCGCTGTGGCGGTGGAAATATTTTGATAATCCATACTCTCAGGCACTTCTTTTATGCGAATCTGATAAGGAAGAAGTCCTTGCGCTATATAGCGGCATTCCATTTAGAGCATCGAGGAAAGGGAAGGATGTCCTTATTGTTCAACTAATGGATATTATGTCCCATCCCGATTTCAGGGGTAAAGGGCTTTTTGCGAGGACGGGCAAGGCATTTTTTGAGTTCTTCTGTGACAAAAATTCCGCCGAAATCTTGTATGGTTTTCCAGGCAAATTTCATTTTGATCTTGGAAAACGGATTTTGGGCTATGCTCCCTTGCAAAGTCGAGTTGTCTATTTGAAAGGTGAAACAGACGTACTTGCCTCAAAAAACAGGGCCTCGTTTTTAAGCATTAAGCGTGTTGAAAATCCGGGAGAAGAATTTGACAGGTTATGGAAGAAATGCGGTATAGATTATCCATACGCTGTTGTAAGGGGTTCAGAATTTCTGCACTGGCGGTTTTGCAGGCATCCTGAAAGAAATTATGAAATTTTCTGTCTGAAGGGTATTTTTTCACCGGAAATTCAAGGGTACGCGGTTCTTTATATCGAAGAGAATGCTTCGATTCTTGTGGACATGCTTTTCCCCAAATCCGAAAAGACAATTGCCGTTTTTTTTA
>JGI11705J14877_10001044_pt1 | contig 16185 bp, 27 predicted proteins | sample Etolaghawater15m_FD_14877 | JGI IMG/M metagenome (IMG submission 14877)
ACGATGGCTACAGCAGAACCTGCACCTACGTTACCGATGGAAATGTCACCTGAGTAAGCATCGAAGGGTGCAGCACCTGAAGCAGCATCTTGTGTCTTCTCTGTGCCACCGATGGTCATATCTTTACCGACCATACCGAAGGTAGTTGTTACCATCTGGTTAGGGGCAAGTGAGATACCCATAGTGGAAACTGACATACCTGTGAACACACGAGCTTGGTCAATATCAGCAGCATAGTCTTCGATAGAGAAGAACTTAGGTGTCGTACCAACCTTCAGGACATTAGTAGCCCATGTGTTGAGCATAGCTGATTCAAGGAAGGCGTCATAGTCAGCATCACGAAGATCAACTACAATGTCACCAGCTACTTGACGGTTGCCATGACGGTCTACACGAGGCATACGGTCAGCTTGGATGTCGTTACCAGCTACACGGTCTTTGGTAAGGTTCAAAGAGTGAGTGCTGAAAGGAAGGTTAGTGAAGTTACCAGCAGGTGTCGTACCAAACGTAGATTCTACGATGTAGGACAGGCTGGAGCGTGAACCCTGTGCAAAGGCCATATTAAATTCTCCTGTGGGAAGTTATTTGTAGATGTACCAGCCGATGTCTACCCGAACGTAGTACCAAGGGCTGTCTAAGATGCCTTGCTGTCGTTCTGCGTAGTCGAGAGATACGTTGATTGTTTCAAGGTCAGAGTTAGTAAAGGAAATATCTGTAGTTGCCTCAAATGCCTCTAGCAGTGTGTTAGCATAATCGTCAGCTTCCTTTGGCCCTTTGCCCTCTGGGGTATGTACCAGAATGGAAAAGACACCCTGATACCGTTGTTGTGGATTTAAGCCCCGTACAGCAGGTCTACGTTCCGTAGGGAGAAACATTACCTGAAGGAAGCTAGTGCCTGTCTGTGGCTCGAATGAGACGTTCTCATAGGCTACTGAGGGGATACCAGACACATTAGAGAGGTGAGTCTCAAGTGCGGCACGAATGTCGTTATAGATACTAGCCAAACTTATTCCTCACTTTCGTAAATACTGACCAACCATGTTTATCCTCTACCTCACGGGCATGAGGGGCACGGTTTCTTAAGGTCACTTTATCAGATGTCTCTAAGCTAAACTTCTCAATATCACTGTAGAGGTTTGACCTAGCAATATCAGTGAACTGTTGGCGAGAAGCTGTACCCTTCTTAACGCTAGTCCTACGAGCACCAGAGCTTTTAGAGCGACCTCCACCCTGACCAACAGGTAACATGGAGAAACTCTCGACCCAAGCACCAGAGTCTACAGGAGAGATTGCAATAGCGTAGTCAGCAATAGAAAAGAGTTCATCTTTAACCCTTTCTTCCGCTGTTTGTTGTAAAAGCAGCATCTTGTCATCAAAACTCTTATTGACCGTGATTGTAGTTTGCTTAGCCAAGATGCTTACTCCCTTACGTCACAGAGGTAACACACTGGAGTTCCGTTGCTGAAGATAGTGACTACAGAGACAATCTTAACATCATCATTGTTGCCAGTGACAAGATCGTTAGTTTCAGGCTCTACAGCTAGGTTAAGGGCAGGAATGACGCACTTACGTACGCCCCTAACTACCATATCCATGTTACCTGAGATACCTGTATCGTAGTTATAGAAGTAGCCAGTGAAGGCATAGTTAGTTGTAGCTGAACCGTCTACCTCACCTGTGGCTGGGTTATATGTACCATCAGAAGTAACTTTAGATAGAGTTAGGCTCTCTCCGAAGTCCCTGACAAGATGAAGTAGGTCGTATGATCGAAAGGACATAATAACCTACTCCTTATTCGTACTCAGGGGTTTGGTAGCTCGGAGGGTTCTTGAAACGGTCTCTGCGGAAGGAACCTTCAATACGGTTAGTGTTAGCTCTTACAGCCTCTACACCTGACTTAGTAATACCACCAGCTAGGACACCAATGACAGCACCTGAAGTCTTACCCTGATACTCAAGGTCATCAGCCAGAACCTTATACTGCTTAGCTAGATCACTGTAGTCTGCCTTAAGAGCACCATCAAGTGAGGTGTTGACCTTACGAGAGTACTTAGAGGCAATGGCACGAGCAATCCATGCACCAGCATAATATATGTTGTCACCATTCTCAGACAGACCAAAGGTAATCTCTTCGTCCTGAACCTGTTGGTCTAGTGTTTCAGTATCTCCTACAAGGAGCCTGACCGTGTTGAGACGACCTGAGGCCGTAGTTGTATCCAAGTCTGTAGGATCGTATGACCAAGCCATCTAGTCGTCTCCAGTTATCTAGTCGTTCAGTATTTTATCTCGGATTGTGTAGAAGTCTTCCGTTACCCAACGGTTGTTGTTGAGGAAGCGACGAATAAGACCACGTTGCTTATCGTCAATCTTAGACTTCTTACACTTCTTAGTCTCAAACTCTGAGGTGCTTGATGTACGAGCTTTAACTTCAGCGTTAAGCAAGTTGACTAGAGTTTCTAGCTGTTTTCCAGATAGCTCAGATAGTCGATCACCAACCTTAGTTTGGACTTCTAATTCTTTATTGTGGTGGATGTAACCAGAAGCATATAGTGTAGCTACCTTGTCTTGGTCGATACCACGTTCAAGCCAATTAAAGTGTTCCCCTTGGCTCCATGTCTTACTGTCTGCCATGAGGGGTCGTTTAATGAAGACAGGCCAATCTACCTGCCATCCCAAGTATGTGGGGTGCATAATTCTATTCCTATTTCACTGTTATGGTATTTTATAAGTTGGGTTGAACCCCAAGCCGAAGCTCAGGGTCCACCTTTGTCTTAGGAAGCGGTAGCTTATGCTACAACATCTTCGAAGAAGTAACCAAGGTCAGCACCAACAACTTTCATGTCGTATGCCATTTTCACTTGGATGTGCTCTGCAACTTGCTGACGCTTCAGAGCATCGTCTGAGAAGCTCTCAACTGTGATACCGAGGTTGTTTACGCTTGGGATGTTGTTCCATGCGAATGTCAGACCAGCAGCAGGTGTCATAAGACCTGAGGCACGTGGTGTGTGTACCAGAAGGGCGTTCTTACCACCGATGAAGGCGTTAGCTTCTGCAAGACCTTCAGCAGCACCGTTCTTGACAGCTTCCATGACGTAGAAGTTTTCTACCTCAAAGATTTCAGCAAGTTTGGCGTCTGTGATGAGTGCTGTGTTTGAAACAGTAGCACCACCATTGAGGCGAGCAAGTACGTCTGGGTGGTTGATAAGAATGTCACGGACTTCTTTACCGATAACCATTGTGTTTGGCTTGAAGCCACCTGACTTAAGCTGCATAGTGCGGCGAGCAGTTGTCACATCAGTGATTGGTGTTGAGTTCGTGTAGTCTGACCAGAGGTTAGCTGGTGTAGCGTCTGTACCCCAGATACCAGCAGCGAAGAAAGCTGAAGCGAACTGCTCTTCACGTTCAATCAGAACACGGTTTACGAGAGTTTGAGCGCCAGCGGCACGAACTTCAAGCATTGCATCTTCGTTAGCAAGTGTTTGCTCATCGAAGTCCATGCCGATGCCGTATACGTCAGCAAAGTAGCTGTCGTTTGACAGAGACATACCGATACGGTTGACTTCTGTGCGTGGGGCAAGTTTCTTAACATCACCTGAACGGTTCATTTCCGCACGGTCGTAGATGTAGTACTTGTCTGACTGACGCTGTACACCTACAACAGGGAATACTTTGTCAGCAATAAAGTTAGTTTGCTCTTGTACATACGCCAGTGTCAGGTTTGACAACGGTTGGTCGATATGTACTGCGGATGGGGTCAAAAGAGGCATTATATTATTCCTTTAAATGCTAGGGTTAGGCTACGACGTTACCGCCTTGGATAAGCTCGATTTCGATGATTTGACCATCGACAGCAGCTTCCTTGGCATAACCCATAACAACGTCACCAGATGCAGCAGTAAGTGCATCGCCAGCAGCGTCTGTTTGAACAGCAGCACCAGCAGCAATAGTGCCACCAGCAGTTACCATAACCGAACCTGAGACACAGATAGTTGTAGCAGCACCAGCAGCAGCGCCGACCAAGCATACACCGTATGCCTGCTCACCAGCAGTACCTGCAACGGTGACAGCGCCACCTGCGTCNAGAGTTACGAATTTGAATTGAGTAGTTCCACCGACACCAGCGATTTCAGTGCGGTTGTCACGTGATTGCATAACAGCCATGATTATTCCCCTTTATAGGATTTGTTGATAAGTGATTTGCCTTCGTCGGTCTTCGCTACAGCAGCGTAAGCCTTGGCATATTCACTCTTTTTGAGTTGGTTATCGTCCATGTAGGACTTTACGAGAGCATCCAGTTTGTCAGCAGAAGTAGCGAACTCACCGTCTGCATCGGACTTACCAAATTCTTGCATGGCTGCTTCAAAAGCTGCATCAGCGGCCTTAAGAGCTTCCATAATTGCTTCTTCTTCAGCGAACTTAGCTACGAGAGCTTTAGCTACATCAACAGAGAAGTGTGGGAGAGCTTCACCAGCACGTTTCGTCAGTTCAATGTCAGCTTTCTCAATAGCAGCAGCTTCGAGAGCTTTGAGGACTGGAGCAGGGATGTCTGATTTAGAAACCATCTCACCTTCAATTTCCAGCATCTCAACTTCAGCTTTCTTTTCGATAGCTTCAGCTTTAATTACGTAGCCATTCTCAATGAGACCTTTGCGGAGCCGTTCGTTCTCTGCCTTAAGTGTCTCAACGTCAGCCTTAAGAGCTTCAACGTCTACTTCAACAGCTTCAGGGGCTTCTGCAACTTCTTCTTCAGCTTTGTCTACTTCGACAGCTTCAGGAGCTTCAACAGCCTCTTCTTCTGATTTCATCATGTCGTAACCAAGAGCCTTCATAGCTTCTTCTTTACCACACGCTTTCTCTTCCATGTACGCCTTTACTTTGGCTTCCATTTCATCAGTCATCTTTGTAATATCCTCGTGGGAAGTGTCACGCTTAAAGAGGCTAACCATTGCCTGTGCATTGGCAGGGCGATCTACAAGAGATAGCTCTTCAAGGTGCAAGTTTTTTAGGAGATTAGGCAAGTTAGATTTCCTCCTTTTGAGCATCGAAGGTGTTGTTCTTCGACAGGTTAATATCCGCTGGTAGAACCTGTAAGTTCCAAGGGACATGTAAACCACAGACGTTCTTACCCCTAAGAGGTACGATATGGTCTACGTGGTATTCTTCACCAGTTATTACTCTTAAATCACGAGCTAACCAGTAAAATTCTTCTATTTCTTTCTCATAACCAGAGAATGTAGCTTTAGATTGAAGCGACCTACGTTTAGCCTGATTGGCGTTTCGCTTATCTCTGTTGAGTCTAGAGTATTGCCTGTCATACTCTAGTTTAGATAAACCAGAATAGACTTTGCCAACAAAACTCTCTTTACTTCTAACATAAGTATGATTGTACTTTTTCACACAATCTCTACACTTAGACCTAACCCCAAAACGCTCGGTTTTAGATTTAGCGTAGGCTGTGAGGGGTTTTTCGACGAGACACTTGGTGCAAACCTTCATATCTCTTCCTTTTGCGCTCGCCCACCAATACTGAAGGCCGCAAGTTCGCCAGACTTCACCATAGCCCAGATGTCATCGTCGAACACTTTGTAAGCGACAACCCATCCTTCACGGTCAGACTGGATTCCTAGAGCTTCACCAATTTCCTTAGTGATAGGGAGTGAGTGTACAACTACACCAACTTGTTCCCCAACGTGCATGGCCTTGCCGACCCTTACGTGCTCCATAAATTCATTCACAGCTTTGACTAGCGTCTCAGCTTCGATAACATCCCCTTGGCGGTCTACTACAGGTTCACCATTTTCGGTTACTACTGAGGCCCAACCAAAGACCATACGTTGTTCGTCGTCGGTCTTGAGGATTTTACCTTCTATGTTCGTCTTTGTCATTTCACCCACCGATGTATCTGCTTCCCACATACGACATGACCAATAACCAGCCGTTGTCTTATCTTTCTTAGTGTCGCAAGAATGTCGGGAGCGAAAGTTTGCCCTAGCCTTAGGGTCATCCCTACGGATTTCCATGTTAGGATCACCGAAGGTAACTCGTTTAACTCTGTCACCGTCTTGTACAAAGACTTCAAACTTCTTGTTGCCACCTTTGATACGGCGAGGCTTGTTCAGAGTGACTTTCTCACCTTGATACTCAGCCTTAGCGAAGTCTACCTTTAGTATCTCCTGTACAATGGCTCTGAGAGCCTCTATACGGTCCACTGAGGTGTCTTCTTCCTCTTCGGTAGGGATACCTGCCACTTGCTCATAGTAGGCTACGTATGCGTCCTCTGAGGAGGCTGGCATATAGACAGCTTGTTCGTTATAGTCCGATACATGGATGTCACCGTTAAGGCCCATGTCCATGCTACGTGAACGAGCTTCTTCAGGGGTAGTGAAGATGTCATTGGCGTATTGTGCTTTTAGTACTTTATTCATTATCCAACGACCTTTGCTAAATATCCTTTGAAGCTACCAAATACGACAGCGCCTTGAGTGCCAGTTTCACAAGTGATCCTTATGTCAGAGTTCTTGGGGATGACGATACATGGATCAAGTTCAATCTGCCACGACCCACCAGTAGAGCTTGCACTGACAGCAGCGCCTTGACGGAAAATCTTACCTGCGGTTCTCACTTCAAGGTAAAAATCAACACTTGCTGCTTGTTTGTTTGATACAGAACCAAACCCACCCGTGAGAATATAGTAGTCTTCATTACTAAAGGTTGTTGCAGCCTTGAAGGACTGTTGGAAACCTTGAGGGATATGTGCGTGGACTTTAGTTCCGTCTTGCGGTACACCAGCTACGATAGCTGTATCTTCGTAGACATAGGCGCCACCAAGAAGTTCTGTACCATTATTATTGTATGCCCTTGAGACACGAGCTACAGGAATAGGCAGGAGAACTCTGTTTTGACCATTAAGGGTGACCGTCTGTGTCATAAAGGTAAACTGTTGGTCCGTCCCAGTCCCTGTCACTGTGTGGCACTCAAGGTAAATTTCTTGGGTATCAGAGACATTGGAGGAGGAGATGCTATCAATCAGGTTGTCATTGACGTAAGTTTCGTGTCCACCATATGACCAAACAGTTTCTATAGTGTCGGCACTTAGTTCAGCAGACTTACCGAACTTCAGTAGGCTCTTAGCTTTTTTGTCGATAGAAACTACATCACCAAAGGTGGATTGTATCTCACGCTCAGCTTGGACAAGTCTGCCATCTGGCACTTCGTATATTCGTCTATTCCAACCGCCAAACATCTGTTGTAGTTCCTTAATCTCTTGCTCTATAATCTGTTGCTCTAAGAGTATACGAGAGTTATCCTCCGATAGAAGATAACCCCCGTCTTGATTTAACAGACCCTCTGACATATCCTACCTCTTTCGTTAGGGGTTGGACCGTCACTCTTGATCTTGAGCATTGCCCTGTGTTTCGTCTTTACCGACTTCAGGATCATATTCCAACTCAGCAATGTCCATAAGGTCTTTGATAACCTCTGGGTGGCTACTAACATCAATATTCGCACCGTTAAGGTTACGAAGGAAGGCAGCAATCTCACGAAGATCGTGGGGAGCTACATCACCAGCTTTAATAGTTGGCATGAGGTCATAGTCCAGACCGTTCAACTGCCAAAGACGTTCAACCAACTGTTTGTTGAGAACATCAACGATTGCTTGGATGTAACTCTCAAGCGCACGGAGGAACAGGTCTGTCTTCGACTTGGACAGGGCGTAGGAACCACCACTTGTACCAAGAAGAAGAAACTCAGAGAGGACAGAACGAGCAATGTCATGTTGGTAGCGGTTAATGATAGGGTTAATATCAATGTTACGCTTACCGTTAGATGCCATCAACTCAATATCTACGAGACGTTGGTTCGTTGGAGCACCATCTTTATCTGGGTATGTATCCGAGGGAAGGATGATGTAACCTTGTTCGTTAAACTTAACGTCACGAAGGATTTGCTGTAGGTTGTTTACGAAGCCAGCTTGTGCTACAGAAGCATCACCTGAAAGGTATTCAGCAGGGATACGAGCTACAGGGATACCTGCAAGCTCACGTTCAACTGCGATAGCCTCAATGGCCTGTAGGTTGTTCAGGTACTCATAGGAGGTATAAGCATTACGTAGGATAGACCGACCTGAAGGATCACCATTAAGGCTTGTAGTACGATAGTAAAGTGACTTGTTGGTGGGGATGTAATTCTTACCCGCCATAAGGCCAACTGACTGCTCAATACCAAGTACGTCACCTGTCTTCTGGTCTACATCAAACTTGTTGATAGTCCAAGGAGCACGTGAGGCAATCTTACGGATACCAATACGACCATCAGTGAACTTAGAGTGCTTCTTAGGTGATCTCTCAGTAGGCCCAACACGGCGCTTGTAGATAACCTCAAACCAACCGAAGCCGTATGACAGATAACCTAGAGCCTCAGCAATGTGGTCATCAAGAGTGTGATCCATATCCACAAGGATACTCTCAACAAACTCTTTCTCTACTTTAGCTGCATCACTATCGTTAGCAGGATGAACGTGAAGGTCTACATCACGAAGGATTTGCTCAACAGAATACATGACAGCACCAACAGTACTATCGTTGTCCCGCATCTCACGATACTTACGGACAGCTTTCTTGCCACGAAGCTCAGGCAGAAACTCATCAGCACGGATTTGACCGTTATGTGTATTGTCACCAGCTACACCAAGGGTTGCCTTGGCCTTGGCCTCTGAGAGTTTCTTTACCATTGTCTTATCGCTTCTCTAATTAGCGTGAAAGCCCCTTAGCACTTGAATAAGCGAGGGTCAGTTTTGGTTTGCTATATCCGTTGAGTGAGAGGTCTGTAATAGCCCATACAAGGGCATCAAGTCTATCTGGGGAACCAATCGACCCTAAGGGTTCCCATGTTCTCATTTGCGTCTCTAGTTCGTTTAGTGAAGAGCCGTCAGGAGGGTTTGCAACGTGCTTAACAAGACCACGCTCGTATAGGGCAGATATAGGTTCAGCACGGGCATATTTACCACGAGAGGCACGTACAGCTTTGTAAGGAATTGTTTCATCTTCACCATGTATAGTTGTCTTGACCATATCACCGCCTTGGTTTACCTCAGCGACAATACGATCTGCTTGATATTGGTGGTAGAGTTGAATAGCCTTAGAGGCCCAACCCTGTGGAGATAGCCTGTCAGTGTAATCACCTAAGACGTAAGCTACACCATTAACATCTATACCAGCTACAACAATCCCTGTCATGTCACTCTCAGCATTAGAGGTAACAGCAGGGTCAAGTGCAACTACAATACGGGCTAGGTCAGGGACAGCTTCATGCTTAACTGAAGCATCATCCAACATTGCTGTAGTCCAAAGAGCACCTTGTGCTTCCTCCAAGACCTCAGCATAAAGTTCTTGCCTACCAAGTCTAGTTCCCTCATACTGCTCTTTAACAGCCTTAAGGTATGTACCAGCAAGGTTAGCGGAGTTATCAAAAGTAGACCCTGTAGTAACTACAGTCTTAGGGTCTTTGAGGATTTGACGGATCAACTTAGTTGGTTTAGGTGTAGTTGTAACCATGATACGAGGATGTTTTCCGAGACGCATACAGAACTGCAACATAGACCAAGTATCCATGTCCTTATTCCAAGCAGCAGTTTCATCACACCAAGCTAATTCAAACTGGGGGCCACGGAGACGCTCAGGTTCCTCAGCAGAGAAGAACTGTACTTGAGCACCATTCTCCCATGTGAGTGTACGCTTAGTAGGTGACCACTCAGGGAACCCCATCTTCTTACCTGCGTAGGTCTTATCACCCTTCCAGCAGACAGATAGGAAACCACTCTCACCCTTAACCATAACCCGTTCAATATCTGAGTTAGTAGAAGCTACAGCAGCGATACGTTTGACACCACGCTTAACATTCTCTCTTACCCACTCAACACCTGAACGTGTCTTACCGAAACCACGACCAGCATTGATGAACCAAGTGTTCCAGTCTTTACCCTCAGGCTCTAACTGATTGTCTCTAGCCCAGAAGTTCCAGTCATGCTTAAGCTCTTCTAGCTTCTTAGGACCAAGCTCTTTGAACAACTCATCTACTTTAGGCTTAGGTAGCTGACGTATAGTATCAGCCGTTATCTTCCTGTTCGGTCGGGTCATCATTCATTCCAAGCAGCGTCAGTAGGGTGTCGGCTGCACTTTCATCTAGGTCAGGGTCAGTCTCTTGCTCAACTTCAATGTTAGTCTGAGTTGGCGACCATCCACCTTTACTACGTAGAAAGAGTTCTTGTGACTTGAAGTCTCCCTCTAGTGCTTGGTCAATAACCTTCTTACCAACCATACCGTTGATCTTAGCTCTCTCAGTCTCAATGAAGCTACCATATATCTTGTACATAGTAGACAGAGACCTAGGTGCTCCCTGAAGGTGTTGCATAGAAGCAAGCATCTGACGAATAGCTACACCACCTTGGATACACTCCAAGATGTGTTTCTCTACGTTCTTACTGTAAGGGAGCTTCTCAGCCATAATACTATACTTCTTTATTCTGTGGGAACTTGGGTGCTTGCCTATCGGCAATAGCTACATCAACTACAATAAGAAAAGTAACTTATGTGGGTAGCGCAGATTCCAAGACAAAGTTCATCGGCAAGACCTGTAAGCAAGAATTTTCTATGAACTCATACGTCTTGGTTGAACTTAGTGCTATAATCTGGAAGGGGACAACTATAGTTATAACTTAAGTTACTTTACTCAGTTATTATACTTACTAGTTGAAGAGCTATGAGAAGAAACTTTAGTTATAACTTAAGTTGCTCTCTCTCTCTACTATACTATAGGAATATTTTTCAGAGTTTTAGACATAGTAAATAACAACTATTTTGTAAGTCATTGATAACTAAGCAAAGAAAGTTTAAGTATTTTCTTATTTTTTTGTAGTTTGTGACACATTTGTCACTTCATTGGTGGGTAGCACATGTTTGAACGTTGCCAGATAAAGTTCCGCCCTCGCTAGCGCAGCGCAGCAAGCTGCTATTGTGACATTCTGCCGCACCCCAAAGTAAATCTTTGTTTTGGATTCATAGGTGGATACCTGACCCCACCGAATCACCTGCGTATAATACCAAGGGTCCCATCCCATGTCAACATGAAATCGGAAAGAGTTCCTCCGAAAATAACATAAAGTGACGTAAGGTAACGCAGAGGTAACATTAGTGTTGCACATTGGTCACACATTGGCTTAAATGTGCGTATTTACTGAGGAAAACGAAAGTTTTTACTTGACTAGGAAGGCGGTGGGGCCGTCCCACCACGATTGATTCGAATGTCTTAAACTGGACTCATACCGCTACCAAACTGGACTCATCTCATATCTAAGATATTGGACTCAATCCATTATAACGGATTCAATAGTGGCGGACTCTGGCCTGCCTTTATCGGTGGAGAACCTATGCAATCCCGCTAGCACTTGCGCCTTGAACCTTTCGGCTTGCTCCAATGTGTCGCAATATCGTTGCCGTTGCTCAAAGTTATAGGACTCACCATCAGATTCCCACACACAAGCTTCAAAGGTTACTAGATAGGCCATTAGGTCGATTCCCTATTTGAGTGATATTTGGTTACATATGCGACCGCCCTAGATAGGGACTCGCCTTGATTGCCTAGGAATGTGGATCCTTTCCAAAACCCTATGACGGGGCCGTTAGCCACTAAATGCCAAGAGTCTTGATTACCCCAGAGAATAGCTTGCGCCTTATTATACCCGCCTAGATTTGCCATTAGAAAGACTCCTTGATTGCGGTTGAATATTGGTAATGGTAGCCAAGATCACCTAGGCCAAAACTCACGCCACCTTGCGTTGGATATACCCACGCTTGCGACATTGTGTAAACGATGAGTGCGAGTGTTGCAATAGTTTTCATTGTGTTGATTCCTTTTGTTGCGTTGTTGTTTATGTATTAAGAGTTAAACCAAATTGCAATGGCGGTTGGAATTGATACGGCTACAAATAGCCAGACAAGAGCTAAAACCATTAGACCAATGCTCCCATTACTAGCAGCGCTGCTACGGTAGTTGCAAAAACACATGCGGCAATACACATTGCAAATTCTTGGCGATTGCGGCGGGCGATTTTTTGGCGGTTTGTCATTGTGTTGTTTCCTTGTGTGTCTGTTTATACAACCTTTATAAGCGATTCGTTGTGTTGTGTCAACAGTTAATGCTTACGATATGACACATTAACAGAGCTAGTCCAACAGTGGCGGCATTCACCACAATTACCGCCTTGATCTGGGGCGGGGCATTGGTGGCCAACGTAAGACTCGCCCTTGCTATGCACTGTTGAGGTTGAGACCCCTAGTCTCTTGGCACTTGCAATAGGCTTGTCATTAACCATTGTGGCCGATAGGCGGATTCTAAGGTTGCGGGGAATTGAACCGCCTTGATCCCGATATTGTTTAACGATTCCCGACTCACGGGTTGGCAACCAATGTTTGATCTCTGGGGTTGCTTTTGCGACTTTACAAATAGCGGATAACATATCAACAGAGTCCAAATCCCCAGAGTCAAACCACCTATGGAAAGGTTGACCCGATTTGATTGCGGCTTTCTGCACTTGGAAAACCATAGCGGCAACCCATTTGTGAGGGGCGCTTGCGATTAGGTTTACGGCTAGTTTCTGATTGTTGCCCCAACCTTGATTCACGCTTGGGCGTAGCTTTTGAATCTTGCGGGCATAACATGAGTGGCAAACAGAGCCTTTCACCTTGGCCAGCTTGTCGCCTACCTTGCAAGCGAATGCATCCGTTGCGAATGTTGATCCTGGCATTTTGCCGTTACCTAAGGAAAGTTTGCCAGCCGATTCCTTGGCGGCTTTGAGTGTCATTGTATAGGGGCGGGTTTTTGTGAGTGTCATGTTATTCACCTTGTTTAATGTGTTGCGGTTGAGTCCTTATTATAGTGAGTCGCAGAGTGTGTCAACCCGTAAGACATATGCAATTTGTGCATATCTGTTATGCAATATTAGCATTTGTGCAGCTAGAATCGCACTTTGCTAGATTTAATCAAGAGCAAGCCGAATCAGTCGGTCGCTGCGTTCACAGATTCGCAAGGGAGTCAAGCTATGCCGTAACGTCACTTCACATTTGTAACATATTGTAACATTTCGTGATGTTAGCCATAACATAGTGAATTTTGAATGTTAGCCATAACATAGTGAATCTTGAATGTTTGCGATCACATGCAAAAACTGGAATGTGTTATATTGTAACACCCCCCCAGTGGAAATAAGGAATACCCCCACCAGTGGAAAATGACCGCCAGCCCCACCCCACCGTGGGAATTAGAGAGTCACCCCTCCAGTGGAAATATAGATTTATCAAAGGGTTAGTGGGTAAAATAAAAAAGTTATTGACCCCCACGATGGAAATATGTAGTGTGATTCTCAGAACAGCAACAACAACATGAACAGACGGAGACCCCCGATGGAAATTATGATTAAAGAGATCGAAGCTATTATGTACGATGTGATTGAAGTTTCTTTCCGTGCAGGAGAGTATAGGAGAGACATTGATCGTGGCATCAACGCAAACAGCACAGCAGAAGCTGAGGGATACCCAAAAGCCAAGACCATTGAGAACTTGCTCTCGTACCTCACGGATGCAAAGCATGACATGGACCGTGTGCAGGATGACCTTAAAGAAATAAAAGATAAACTTGACGACCTGCTTAATGTAGTGGACTATGAAGCAGTAGCAAAGGAGATTCGCAAATGACACAGGAACAAGCGTTGGAAATGCTCAGAGAGCTAGGTAACATCTATGCTGTAGCACTGGCAGAGAGAGGACATAACGTAGACAACAAGTCAGACCTGATGAACGGTCTTGCAGCATACTATATGCTCGACCTCAAAGGTGAGTTTGATGAGCTTGACGAAAGTGTTGACGCTGTAGTGAGAATCGTTTACGAAGAGGTCAGACGTAAACTTAGCCCAATCGGAATAGGGGAATAATGATGTTGTATGTAGTATACTTGAAGCCAAACACCATTGACAGTGGACCATGCCTGATAGGATCGTTCCTGATGAAGTCAGATGCGGAGAACTTTATGAAAAGTCACAGCCTAAAGAGTGAATTGGTGCTTGTAGAAGTAGACAATGTGTGGGACAACTGGACTGCAATCAGAGAAGAAATGGAAAAAGCATAATGAAACAATATATTGTAGCGATGGTGAACATGGAACGTCCAGCAGACCCACGGTTCGAGGAACTACACACAGGTAAGCTGTACACACGTATGGAAGCTATGGCTAAAGCTGAAGAGCTAAATAAAACTTGTCAGGGCGAGCTAAAAGCACTTGACTATGATTCTTTTGTAGCTTATTCAGTATGTAGTGAATAATTAGTCCGACAGGACGTAGAGGGCGCAGCCCGAAGGAGAACGACAATGACAAACACACTCACAACAGAGCAAGTTAAATGCCTCGTAAAAGGTAAAGGCTCAAAGATCGCCACAGTATCTTTCATCAAGGCTGATGGTAGCATCCGCACAGTAAACGGCCTGTTCAAGCCAACAAGCAAGATGGTAGGTTCAGATCGTGGTGTAGCTCAAGGTGAAGCTATGAAGGCACGGGGTCAAGTTCCTATCTGGGAGATAGCCCAAGGGAAATGGAAGAGCTTCAAGGTTGACCGTGTAGTGGAAATACGATAATAGATGGTAGGGAGAGTGACAGAGATAATCCTCTCCCATTACTAGAACATTTAGAAAGGAATGAATTATGGCACTAGCACCTGATGAAAGAGCTTGGGAAGTAAGCTACAAGAAAGTAGAGGATATGTGGTATGCTGAGTTTATGTTTGTTGACCTTGAGTATGATGGCTTTATGGTAAAGATGTTTCTTGATGGTTGTGGTGGTTACGAACTCAGATTTGATACAAATGGTTGTGGATACTTTATGATGGCCGATGGCGAGTTAAGTTTGCTTTGTACGTGTGTCGATATGGCTTTCGAGGGACTCCTTGAGCTAGAGAAGTTAGAGGAAGCGGCATAATGATGACAGCAGCCACCGTATGCCTAGCAGCCGCAATCTTCTTTGAGGCTAGAAGTGAACCAACCTTTGCTCAACATATGGTGGCTGAGGTTATCCTCAACAGAGTGGGACATAGCTCATTCCCTGATGATGTGTGTAGCGTAGTCTACGAAGACAAGCAGTTTTCATTCACACATGACGGGAAGTCAGACAACCCTAAGACACACACCTCAGAGATAGACCGTAGAGCCTATAAGAAGGCCGTAGAGATAGCATCTATGTTCCTTGATGGGTACGAGGTAGGATCAAGCTCTACCCACTACCATACGACCTATGTACGTCCATCTTGGGCTAAGGTATATAAAGTAGACGGTAAGGCTGGGGATCATATCTTCTACACTTGCTCGAAGGAGAAAAGAGATTGTTAGCCTACCTACAGAGGATCGGTATTGCCCTTAGTGTGTTGCTTAACGTGATATTAGGGGGGCAGAGTAACCAGACCTTTAGCGCAAGAAACTGGAGTTGGAAGAGAAATAGTTGGTATAATATGGTTTTTCTTATTGACTTGATCTTCGGTAAAGGTCATTGTATGGTTAGTTGGATATATTGGAAGGTAAGAAAATGAGTCTAGAACTAGAGCAACATTTGATTGAGATGGGTGTTATCCCTGCATCCCCTCTAGCGGAGTTATCCGCCATGCTCGCCCCAAGGGGGCTGTGCGAGGAAATTGGTATTGTAGCTGTTACAAGAGAGAGTTACAATCAGCTACCATCATATGACGAAGAAACACAGGAGTATATGTTCTAATGACACAGATCGCAACAACATACATCGACCACATGGGGTCAGACCTTTCGGTAGTCAACGCAGCACGGGTTAGCTTTGGTAAGAAGGCTGACTGGGAATACCACGATAGTCAGACCATGCGTCTATCAGATCGTGACACTAAGCTGGTCAAGTACTTAGCTAAGCATAAGCACATCAGCCCATTCGGTCATGCCTTCGCATCCTTCCACATCAAGGCTCCTATCTTTGTAGCACGACAACTAGTGAAGCATAAGTTCCTGCGCTGGAATGAGATCAGTCGTCGTTACGTTGATGATGAGCCTGAGTTCTATGTGCCTGACGTATGGCGTGGCCGTAGTGCTGACAAGAAGCAGGGGTCTGAGGGTGAGGTTAAACTTG
>JGI11705J14877_10001046_pt1 | contig 16155 bp, 16 predicted proteins | sample Etolaghawater15m_FD_14877 | JGI IMG/M metagenome (IMG submission 14877)
TTCAAAGTCTAAATATGTTGCCAAATTAAATCCTCAACTTAGATTTTTTTAAAAATAAGAACGCCATTAGTCCCGCCAAAACCAAAAGAATTACTCATAGTAACATTTAGTTCTGCTTTTCTTGCACCCTCTGTAACATAGTCTAAGTCGCAGTTTTCATCAGCGGTAGTATAGTTTATAGTTGGAGGTATAACCCCATCTCTCATAGCCATCAAACATGTTACAGCTTCAATTCCACCAGCAGCACCTAAACAGTGTCCAATTTGTCCTTTAATAGAACTCATTGGAGGACAGTTTTCTTTACCACCCAGTAACTCTTTAACAGCAGCAGTTTCATTTTTATCATTTATCGGAGTAGAAGTTCCATGAGCATTTACATAGTCAATCTTTGGTTCTCCTGCCATTTTATAAGCTGCTTTCATCGCACGAGCTGGTCCATCCAAAGACGGTGTTGTAATATGGTTTGCATCACCACTTTCACCAAAACCAATAACCTCACCATAGATATTAGCACCACGAGCAACTGCTGATTCATACTCTTCTAAAACCAATGCTGCTGCACCCTCACCCATTACAAAACCGTCTCTATCTGCATCAAATGGACGTGAAGCAGTTTTTGGAGAATCATTTCTAGTTGAAAGTGCTTTCATAGCAGCGAATCCACCAATTCCAACACCAGTAATTGCTGATTCAGCTGAAACTACAAGCATTTTTTCTGCACCATTACAGATAATTGTCTTTGCAGCTTCGCTAATTGCATGTGTTCCGGCAGCACAAGCTGTAACACTAGAGAGATTTGGACCTTGTGTACCGTGTTCAATTGAGACAAATCCACCAAGCATATTCACTAATGCACCTGGAATAAAAAATGGAGAAATTCTTTTAGCTCCTCTAGTCTCTAAAATAACAGAGCTCTTTTCAATTGACGGAAGACCACCAATTCCAGAACCTGCACTAATTCCAAAACGAGTCATATCTGTATCTTCAGGAAGTGCAGCATCAAGCATTGCTTCTTGTGCAGCTTTGAGTCCAAGATGGATAAATCTATCTGCTTTTTTTACTTCTTTTGGAGACATAACAGTAGAGGGGTCAAAATCTTTCACTTCACCGGCAATTTTAACACCATACTCTGCAGGATCAAAAATCGTGATAGTGTCAATACCGCACTCACCATCACAAATCGCTTTAAAAGATGTCTCTTTATCATGACCTACTGAGTTAATCATACCTAAACCAGTTACTACTACTCTTCTCATTTAATTCTCCAATATAGTTTATAAAATATTTTTAGTAAAAAATAAAAAATTACTTACTAAAGATATTTAAAAGTTGAGGAAACCCTCAACTTAAAGAGACAAATGAAAACTATTTGCTCTCTACATATGCAACTACATCTGCAACAGTAGCAATTTTTTCTGCTTCTTCATCAGGGATTTCAATATCAAATTTTTCCTCTAAAGCCATTACTAGTTCAACTACATCAAGGCTATCAGCACCTAAATCTTCTACGAATTTTGCATCGTCTTTTACTTCATCTGCGCTAACGCTTAATTGCTCAACTACTACTTCTTTAATATCATCGATAAGTGCCATTATAGCTCCTGTGTTTTTAATTTTATCGTGTTATTATATCAACTCTAGCTTAAAAAAGCCATTATGCCATATTCAATCCGCCGTTAACTTTTAAAGTTTCTCCCGTGATATAACTAGAGTGATCTGAGAGTAGAAATGCCGTAGCTTCTGCCACTTCACTAGCCTTTCCAAATCTATTCATTGGTATCTTTGAAGTAAAACCTGCTTTTATCTCATCACTGAGTGCATCCGTCATTTCAGTTGCTATAAACCCAGGTGTGATGGTATTGTATCTGATTCCACTTGTTGCAGCTTCTATTGCAAAACTTTTACTCATAGCGATAACACCACCTTTTGATGCAGAGTAATTTGTTTGTCCTGCATTTCCTGTTTCACCCACAATTGAGGCTATGTTAACCACTGCACCAAATTTCTTTTTACGCATTACTTTCATTGATTCACGACAACCAATAAAACACGATGTGAGGTTTGCATTGATTACAGACATAAAATCTTCTGTTTTCATGCGAAGTGCTAGTTTATCATTTGTAATTCCTGCATTATTTACCAAATATGAAAGCTCTCCATCACTATCTACTATAGTCTTAATGGCATCTACAAATGCAACTTCATCACTTACATCAAAGCCAATAACTGCCGCACTTCCGCCAGACTCTTCTATCGCATCTTTAACAGCATCTGCCTCAGATGCTCCATTTCTATAATTAATCCAGACCTTTAAACCGTACCCTGCTAAAGTTTTTGCGATTTCTGCACCTATACCACGACTTGAGCCTGTAACTAAAACATTTTTTCCACTAAACTTCATTCTTTTAATTCCTTAAATTGTATTTCTATATTAAACTGTGATCCATCTCAGATGGAATATTTAAACCCATAAGCTTCAAAACAGTAGGTGCTATATTGTTCAAGCCACCTGATTCTACTTTACTTACTCCTGGGGCCTCAACAAAACACCAGACTTTTCCAACTGTATGGTTAGTTAGAACATTCCCGTCATTATCCACCATCTCTTCACAATTCCCATGATCTGATGTAAGGACAAAAGCATACTCTTTCTCTTTTGCTTTTTCTAAAATTTTCCCAATCTCTATGTCTACGGCGTTTACAGCAATTTTTGCTGCTTCAAAATTTCCAGTATGGCCCACCATATCACCATTTGCAAAGTTCACTACGATAAAGTCATACTCAGCATCCATAGCATCAAGTACTGCAGAACCAACTTCAGCAGCACTCATCTCTGGTTTCATATCGTAAGTTTTAACATCAGGTGATGGGATAAGAACTCGTGTTTCATTTGCATAAGGCTCATCTATTCCACCATTGAGAAAAAATGTAACATGAGCATATTTTTCAGTCTCAGCGGTATGTAGTTGTCTGAGTCCTGCATTTGAGATAACTTCAGCTAAAGTGTTTTTTGGTGCATCTTTTTTAAAAAGTACAGGATATTTAAAACTTTTATCATACTCTGTGATTGTTGCAAGGTTTATATCCAGCTCATCACGATGGAAACCATCAAAGTCTTTTGACCCCAAAGCGGTTACCATCTCTCTCATTCTATCACTTCTAAAATTTATAGTAAGAACACTATCGCCATTCTTCATACCATCATACCCATCAAATGCAACTGGCTCTACAAACTCATCCGTCTCTCCAAGGGAGTAAGAGTGTCCAATATATCCTGCAGGGTCAAAATGAGCCTTTGGTTTAGCATAAACTATAGCTTCATATCCTCGATGAATTCTCTCCCATCTATTGTCTCTATCCATGGAGTAAAAGCGTCCTGAAACTGTTGCTATAGATATATTTTCATTTAGGTGTTTTTGCACTTCTTGTATATACTTCTGTGCAGATGTAGGTGAAACATCTCTTCCATCAGTTATAAGATGCAGAAAAACTTTTTTTCCATGTTTTGCTGCTATATCTGCTATACCCATGAAATGATCAATATGGGAATGAACCCCTCCATCACTCATAAGTCCAATCAAATGTAACCTTTCTGACTTACTCAAAAGATCTTGTAAAACTTCATTTTTTTCTAAAGTATTCTCTGAAAGTGCAAGAGAGATTTTGACTAAGTCTTGATATAATACACGGCCACTTCCTATACTCATATGTCCTACTTCTGAATTTCCCATCTGTCCCTCAGGTAAACCAACACTTAAGCCATAAGTATCTATAAGAGAGTGTGGTGTTTGTGCAAAGAGCTTGTCATATGTCGGTTTTGTAGCATTATAAAATGCATTGCTCTGCGTTTTTGATGAGTAACCGATGCCATCAGTAATGACTAAAATTGCTTTTTTGTTCAACTTCATTCCTATAGTATTTATTTTTATTGCTTCGATTATACTATAATGTCGCTTTTATTTATAAATGACATTAGATTTATGAGGACTACTATTGCTTTATTGGTTACATCAAACACTAGACATAAATATTTTAGGCTACATTACAATTAGAGCGGGTGTAGCATTTTTCTTAGCACTCTTTTTTACTCTTTATCTTCTTCCAAAGTTTATCCGTTGGGCACAAAAAACTTCAAGTGTACAACCTATTAATGAGTGGGCACCAGATAGACATAAGGAGAAAGCCTCTACACCAACAATGGGTGGAATTGTCTTTATAGGCTCTACAATTATAGCCTCTCTTCTAACAATTAAATTCACTAATATGTATGCTATTGGGGCACTTCTTACACTGCTGTTATTTTCTCTTATTGGTTTTCAAGATGACTTTGCAAAAATCAAAAAAAATGCAAACTTAGCAGGTCTAAAAGCAAGAACAAAACTAGCACTCCAAATTCTCTCAGCTCTTGTTGTCTCTGCATTTTTATGTTTTTTTGCTGATTTTAATACTGACTTATATCTTCCATTTATCAAGTCTCCCGTTATAGATATGGGTGCATTTGCTCTAGTCTTATGGATTTTAGTCATAATATCTACTTCAAACGCAGTCAATCTTACAGATGGACTCGATGGCTTAGCAACTGTCCCTTCTATCGCTGCTCTTGGATCTTTTTCGATAATTATTTACATCACAGGTCATGCAAAAATCAGTAATTATCTTCTTATGCCAAACTTTGATGTTGGAGAAGTTGCAATTATCTCAAGTGCTTTGATGGGTTCTTTGATTGCATTTTTGTGGCACAACTGCCATCCTGCAGAAGTCTTTATGGGAGATAGCGGTTCACTGACCATAGGTGCATTCTTGGGCTACTTAGCTATCATCTCAAAGAGTGAAGTACTACTTCTACTAATTGGTTCTATTTTTGTTATTGAAACTCTTTCTGTTATCTTGCAGGTTGGTTCTTTTAAGCTACGTAAAAAGAGAGTTTTTCTTATGGCTCCTATTCATCATCATTTTGAGATGAAAAACTGGGCTGAAAACAAGATTATCGTGAGATTTTGGATTATTGCAATTCTCTCAAATATTTTAGCTCTTATTAGTCTCAAGATAAGATAATGGAATCAATTGCAATCTTAGCCTCTCATAATGGGAGTGGGTTTGAAGCTATACAAAATGCTATCATTTCAAAACGTTTAAAACTTAAAATAGAAGTTCTCATTTCCAATAACTCGGATGCCAATGCACTTAAAAAAGCTCTTAACTATGGTATTGAAACCTTTGTAGTAAATAAAAAAAATTTTGAAAATCCCGATGAAAAAATCTATGACATACTCAAAGAAAAGAGATGTAAATACATTTTTCTATCAGGTTATATGAAAAAACTCTCACCACTGATTACACAAAACTTCTTGGTGATAAACTCTCACCCTGCTCTTCTTCCTAAGTTTGGTGGGGCTGGGATGTATGGTCGCTTTGTACACGAAGCAGTTCTAGAAGCCAAAGAGTCTCAAAGTGGTGTAACAATTCATGAAGTAAATGAAAACTATGATGAGGGGAAGATACTTCTTCAAAAAAAACTTCAAATAGCTGATAATGAGACAGTAGACACACTTGAGCAAAAGATAAAAGAGCTTGAAAAAGAATCAATTGTTAGGGCACTAGAACTATGTTTGAAATAGCCGAATATATAGGAATAATAGCTTTTACCACAAGTGGGTTTTTTGTTGCGGTGCGCAATAAATTAGACTTACTTGGCGTTTTGGTTGCAACATTTTTAACTGCACTTGGTGGTGGAATAGCCAGAGATATTGCAGCAGATAAAACACCGTTTACATTTTCTCATGATTATCCTGCCACAGTTGTTCTTGGTGTTTTAATCCTTCTTATACTTTTTAAGTTTCATAAACGCAACTCCATTGAAAACAAACCACTCTTTATATTAAGTGATTCCATAGGTCTTATCTCCTTTAGTATTTCTGGTGCACTTATCGCCATAGAAAGCAACTTTAACTTAACAGGTGTAATGTCATTGGCTTTTTTAACCGCGGTAGGTGGAGGTATTGCAAGAGATGTAATCCTTAACGAAGTTCCTTTTGTACTTAAAACAGGTTTTTATGGAACGATTGCACTTTTAATTGGTCTGATTTTATATCTCCTAAACCTTTACTATATAATCTCTTTTACAAGCATAGCTATCCTCTTTGCAACAGCATTAACACTGAGAATCATTGCTTACTATAAAAAGTGGGCTATTCCTTTTGTATAGGCTTTATTTACATAAGCTACAATTCAGCACTAAGAGAGTATAATTTCGCTCTTTAAAAGTATGGCCAATTAGCTCAGTCGGTAGAGCAACTGACTGAAAATCAGTGTGTCCTTGGTTCGATTCCGAGATTGGCCACCACCCTTTTAAAGACGTTTACTTTATTACAAAATTTACCGTGGCCAATTAGCTCAGTCGGTAGAGCAACTGACTGAAAATCAGTGTGTCCTTGGTTCGATTCCGAGATTGGCCACCACCCCTAATGACTCTTTTTCCTTTATACTTCGTTGTTGATAAACTCACAAACAGTAGTTTGCTTCGTTCATCTCCACCTCGCCTAAAGAAAAAATAGCCTCTAGAGGAGACTATTTGTTAGTATCTGCTATAATTAAATTTCAAATCTGGGGACGACTTGGCTTCGACTGGAGCTGATGGTCTATGACTGCATGTCGGACTGAGCACTTCCGTTATACGGCTCACAATTGCTTAAATGCAAACAATACAAATTACCGCCCAGCTTACGCAGTAGCATAAGTTTTACCCCCTCGCAAGAGGACGGGCTGCTTCACCTATGGACTCTAGATAAATAGGATTCGAAGTATAACCCCCTATGTAGATATATCTTGAGTCTGTCTCAGCTCATGATGAATCCCGAGACTCGTCTTGTGTAGCTTTGCAAGTTGTGTGAAGCAAGATTAAACTCAAACGGCTTTTCTAAGCATGTAGACGTCATNGAAACTTAGTTTTAGGACTGCGGTTCGATCCCGCACGTCTCCACCAGCTAATNACAATTGATACTAACTAAATAACTACCCACTTAAAATCTAGTTTGCATANTCTGTAATCATTTTTGCAATATTGTAATCAGGAACTACTTTTACAACTGCACCAGCTTCCAATGCTTTTAATGGCATTCCATACACAACAGATGTCTCTTTATCTTGGGCAATCGTATATGCACCACTGTCATGCATATCCTTCAAGCCTATTACACCATCATCCCCCATTCCTGTCAAAATAATTCCCATCGCTGATCTACCTAGTGAATTGTTTGCACTTCTAAATAGAATATCTACACTAGGTTTATGACGACTTATGCGAGGTCCATCTAAGAGTTTAATAGAATGTTTCTTTCGAATCGACTGGAACAACATGTGTTTATTTCCGGGTGCGAGATATACATGAGAGGATAAAATTTCCTGTCCATCTCTAGCCTCACACACTTCCAATGATGATAAACGATTCAATCTTTGTGCAAAACTACTAGAAAAACCATATGGAATGTGAAGTGTAATTAAAATTGGTGGTAAAGGTGGCTTTAACTCTTTAAATATTTTCATTAATACTTCTATACCACCTGTCGATACACCAATAAAAATAGCTTTTTCTCCTGTATCTTTTGCGGGTTTTGGCATCAGGAGTATATCAGGATGATTTTTTACTGTTTCTAGTTCAGATGATACAAGATGCTTTTTAGAGGGTTTCTTTTCATTATAATGTTTTACTAAAAATGTGAGACGCAGCATAATATCTTCGATGCGCTTAAAGAAATCATTATCATCTTCACCTATCGCTCTCTTCTTAATAAATCCAACAGCACCATCATCAAAAACATGATGATGATGAGAGACATCACTTGATATAACAACTGCAGGCATGGGATGCAGACGCATTAAATTTTTCAAAAATGTAACACCATCCATTTTTGGCATATTTATATCAATAGTAACCAAGTCTGGCTCATGCTTTTTAATAAGTTCTCTAGCTTCATATGCATCTGAAGCTACACATATAACATGATAGTCATCAAGACGATTAATCATATCTGATAATATTTTCTGCATTAGAGGAGAATCATCGATTACTATAACTTCATACATTTTATACCTCTCTCTCCCAAATTGAGTAAATTTCACATGACTTCATTTTATTTAGCAATTGCTCTTGGGCAACTTTTTCTTCTTCAATAATTAGTCGGTCTTTGAGGGTATTTTGAAAAGTTCTTGCAATTGTTTGAAAATCACTATCTAAGACAACAGCACGACCATGATTACCAAAAACATGCTCTGAGAGAACTTGAATCTTTTCTTTTAAACAAAACATACGTGCGAACTCAACATTTCTCTCGCCAATCTTATCTTTAAAATTCTGAAAAATTGTAGCACCACCAGCTATCTTCGCTACAAGGTTTTCCTTTTGGACACCCAACTTGTACATCTCATTCATCATCATTTCCATTGCATTTAATCCGTAACGTAAAGACATGCCTTTTTCCATTGCACCAGGTAATAAAAAATGATTCATACCTTTTATTTTAAGAACATTGTCATAAAGCATTACAGCAACACACGAACCAAGCATTGTTGCGATTGGAACTTCATCAATATCATATGTTATTGCAAACTCTCCCCCTGTAATATACATTGCTTTTTTTTTACCAATATCTTTTATTGAGTCAGGTTTTCTAAGTATTGTAATATTTCCGTGAACATCTCCTTTAATAATCTTCATTGATGTTCCATTTTCTTTACAAATATATTGTGTCCTAGTCGTTCAACATATGGGGTAAGACCGAGGGGACTCTCTGCATGACCCAAATAAAGTGTTCCACCTACTTTTAGTGTAGCAAAAAGTTTTTTTAATATCACATTTTGATCTTCTACATTAAAATAAATTAACACATTTCTACAAAATACGACATCAAATACACCTTCATTAAATGGGTATCTGTCACTAGTAAGGTTCATTTTTCCAAATTTTACTTTATTCCGTAGTGAACTTTTGATTTTTATTAGATAATCATCTAGTTTAGGTGATTTTTTACGTCGCTGAAAATATTTAGCAGGCTGTATCCAAGCTGGAAAATCACCAACACTTTTTTGCCATTCATAGATACCTTCTTTTGATTTAGCTAAAGCAGAAGTATCAATATCACTAGCAACTAATGAATAATCAAAAAATTGATTCCCATACAATTCTTTAGCATACTCCAATGTCATTACAATAGAGTATGGTTCTTCACCTGTAGAAGCAGCAGAACAGTACACATTTAAAGATTCCCCTCTATCTATTGCCTGTAAGGCAATTCTATCTCGTAGATCATCAAAATGAAAACCTTCTCGAAAAAAATGTGTTTTATTTGTTGTTATACTATTTACAAAAGTATCAAGATGCTCACCTTTATTAATTTCACAAAATAACTGTTCGAGGTTCTCATATCCAAGAATACGTTTAAGTTTATCTAGGCGATTTGAAATCATTGCATCTTTATTTATACCAAGTGTAATTCCAGTATACTTATAAGCAAGAGCACGTACATAATCAAGTTGTTCTTTCGAGTACACCATCGTTTTCCTCTGTAGAGTATCTTGAGAGTTGTTGCATCTCATTCACATCCAAGATTCTTTCAACATTTAATATGACAACCATTTTATCACCTTGACGAAAAAGCCCTTTAAGATACTCAGGAGAAATAGATGTTCCCATCTGAGGTGCTGGAAACAAATTATCTAAATCTACGGTTTCCATATCTGAAACCTCATCAACTACAAGTCCAATCATCCGATTATCTTCTGTCTTAACTGCTATAGTTATTGTACGTTCATTGTATTCAGGCTCAAGTTGGACTCGAAAACGAATGCGTAAATCAATAATTGGTACAACTTCACCTCTTAAATTTATTACACCTTTGACCCATTTACTCGCATCTGGAATATTAGTAACAGTTGAATATGTTAATATTTCTCTTACTTTACCAATCTCAATTCCATAAGTATCTATTCCAAGTGTAAATGTTAATATTTGGTTACTCTCAATTATAGTGTTCACTGGGTCATTCCTCTCTATTTTTGTTTGTACTCATCAAGTTCATTGTGTCGATGACTAGGCCAATAGAACCATCACCAAGAACTGTTGCACCACCTATACCTTTTGCATTACGAAAATTTTTATCTAAAGGTTTAATTACAAATTGCTGCTGATCCATAAACTCATCGATTGCAATTGCAACCTTACTAGTTGCTGAACGAACTATTATTAATATACTATCACAAATATTCATACTTTTTGGCTTAATATTAAAGATATCGTGCATTCGTATAATAGGAATAAACTCTTCACGCAGCATTAGCATCTTAGAGCTTTCATCTCCAACATGTTTTATCATATGAGGCTCTGGATTAATTGTCTCTAAAATTACTGAAATAGGTAGAATAAACTTTGAATCTCCAACTGATATATTAAGTCCATCAAGGATAGCAAGTGTCAAAGGAAGGGCAATAGTAATTATTGTCCCCAGACCTATTTCTGTATCTACACTAATCACACCACCTAGGTTTTTAATATTGGACATGACTACATCCATTCCAACACCTCTTCCTGATAGACTTGTTACCTCTGATGCTGTACTAAGGCCAGGAGAAAAGATAAGCATAGTTTTTTCTACCTTCGTCATGGCATCTAGTTGTTTTATTCCCAACAACCCATTTTCTATAGCTTTTGAACATATCTTATCGATATTTATTCCTGCACCATCGTCTTGAATTCTTATAATTATTTGACCATTTGCTTGTTCAGCATGCATATTGACTGTTCCAGATTCTTGCTTCCCGACTGCTTTACGAATATCAGGTAATTCTATCCCATGATCAATTGCATTTCGTACAATATGCATCAATGGATCTGTCAATCCTTCAATCATAACCTTATCAATTTCAACACCTTCACCTGAGCAGGTAAAATTAACATGCTTATTTATTTTAGAAGCTGTGTCTCGTACTATCTTTGGAAACTTTGAAAATATAGTCTCTATTGGCACCATTCGCACACTCATAACTGACTCCTGTAGTTCACGAATGTGGCGATCTAACATTTCAAAGCGTTCTAATAGGTCTGACTTTATTTTCGAATCTTCAACTGATGTTGCATACTGTGCTAACATTGAATGTGCTGTAACTAACTCTCCAATATTATTCATCAAATTATCAATTTTATCAAGATTTACACGGATTGAAGTTGATGATTTTTTTTCTCGTTGCATCTTTGCAGGTTTATCTTTTTGCTGACTTAACTCAGTTTTTTCTTTTTTATCATCTATAGAACTAAAAACTATTTGTGAGTCACTTAAATTATCGAAAAATCCGAAGTTTTCATCATCAGACTTACTGCTTTTTTCAGTTTCATTTTCAGTTTCCAAATCGAAGAATCCGAAGTTTTCATCATCAGTCTTACTGCTTTTTTCGGTTTCCAGATCGAAAAATCCGAAGTTTTCATTATAATCAAAATTATCTTCTTGATTGATTGTTAATTCCTCATTTTCATCAAAGAAGCCAAAATCATCATCTTCAGATGGAATATAGCTCACTTTTTGAATTTGAACAGGACTAGAATTAACATTTTTAGAAAAAGAAGAAAGTTTACTTAATAAACTTTCTTTAATTTCTGTAAACTCATCGTCGTTAAGCATTGCATCAATTTCTAAATCTAGAACTTCTTTAAGGGTGTCTACACCCTCGATTAAAACATTTGACATCGATTCTTCAAATATTAAATCACCATTTCTAAGTTTATCAATAAAAAATTCTAGTTCATGAGCTAAAGCGGCAAACATATTTAGCTCTACAGATGCAGAATTCCCTTTTAATGTATGTAAAGCGCGGAAAAGTGGATTAATGCAATCCTCATCAATTCTCTTGCTTACCTCTACATCAAGCAGTATTGTATCAATTGTCTCGAAGAGTTCATCGGATTCTTCGAAAAACATATTCCGATAATTTTCAAGATCAAACATAATATTAATCTATCGTTTCAATATAATTCCGACTGCTTTAAGAAGCTGATCAGGAACAAAAGGCTTAACAAGCCACCCATTAGCTCCAGCAGCTTTGCCTTTAGCCTTCATTTCGTCTGTCTTTTCAGTAGTAAGTGTCATAATTGGTGTTTTTTGATGCTCCGGGAGTTTACGTAATTCTTGAATTAATTCAAAACCATCCATATTCGGCATATTAATATCAGTGATTATTATGTCAAATCTCTCTCTTTTAGCCTTAAAAAGAGCATCAAGTCCATCTATAGCTTCCGTAACATCTGGATAACCACCTTCATGAAGAGCAAATTTGACCATATCTCTCAACATATTACTATCATCTACAATTAATATTTTTGCCATTATTTTTCCTTTTATTCCTAAAAAAGTGTGAACTCATCTAAGTCTTTAGAAGCTTCATCTTTTATATCGCAAGATTGTGAAAATGCATCACTTACACCCATTGCATAGTCACGCTGCTCTTGAATTGTATAATATTGCACCAGCTCTTTCTTTATTGTAGCAGCAACTTCTGAATCTATAAATATATCATCAGCAGCAACACCCCTGATATCCTTATCCATGATTTTAGTAATCCCGTCTATCATCTGCGACATTCTATCTTCACACTGTAAAGCACTAACAAAGCCATACATTGCTTTGATTACTTCGTCAGTGCGTACCAGTATAGACTGTGTCATATTCCATGAATCATCAATCTCAGCGAAGACTTCTGGGCTCACTTTTTCCTTGAGGGCAGATAGTGCTACTAATGTCTTCCTAGCATCTTCATGAATTTCCTTCATTTCATTAACACGACCCTTAAAGATAGTTTCAATTTCTTTTGTACCCATCTGCATCATAAATTTTATTTCATTCAGATTCGCCATATGCACTTCAGTATTTACAAAAAAACGCTGCATCCATAAAGATGAACTATCTTTCTGATTAGTTTGATTATGAGCACTACAAGACATATTTGTATTCCCCCTCTCTAGTTTTCTCTACAGAAACAATTAAGCACATTGTTTAAAATGTTTCCCAGGTATGTGAATCATCCTCTTCTACTTTTAAATCTTTTTTATTATTTTTTTCTGTAGGTGTAGCCAATACTTCGCTTGCTTCATAATGATTTCTTGAAATATTTTGTACATCTTTTTCCTTACAATTCTCGACCTTTAATATGTCGAGGTATTCAAATACATTATGTGTTGCCTTTTCAAGTGTATGTCCTAAGCTCATAAGTTCCTGTGTACCTACTTCTGATATACCTGCTTCTACAAATTCTTGTGTAGAGATATGCAACTTGGCATGCTCTTCAAGAAGTTTTTGCCACTGAGCAGTTTTAGCATAAGGTTTATCAGAATTCATTTCAATCCACTTTCCCAAATTACAGTCATTGTGAGAAGCAACCTTCCAGACTTCCTTAGTATTTTTAAGTTTAGTATAATTATCCTCTTTAAATGCAATATGGTCAAGTTTCAATTTAGCCATTTCAAAAAGTAATCCTGCATCACAATTCCCACTTTCATAAGACTCATCATATTTCACTTCAGTAAGAATTGACCCAAACTGCTCACTTTTACCAAGAATTTCTCCCCCTATTGTTGCAATATTATTTGCACTCTTTGCATTTTGTTGTGTCATCTGATCAAGCTGTGCAACAGCATCATTAATTTGACTTATCCCAGACATTTGCTCTTTACTAGCATTAGCTACATCACGCACCATAATATCAGTTTTGTCAATTGTTTCAGAGATAAGCGAAAAGCTCTCCATCATCTCTCTTGAAGTATCTAAGCCGCCTTGGGATTTTTCTCGAGCATCTTTAGCAAGGGTTTGAATCTGCTTAGCTGCTTCAGCTGAGCGACTTGCTAGGTTTCTAACTTCTTGTGCAACAACAGCAAATCCTTTACCGGCATCCCCAGCTCTAGCAGCTTCAACGGCTGCATTCAGAGAGAGAATATTCGTTTGAAATGCTATATTATCAATGATAGAAACAGCCTCGTTAATAGCTTCTGTAGCTTCAAAAATTTCATTCATTGCTTTTAAGCTAGCATTTGCAGCATCATTGCCACTATGTGCTGCACTAAGTGATTCTTTAGCGACTATCGCCATCTCATCTGTTTTTGAAGCATTTGCAGCAACATTTGAAGTAAGTTCTTCAATTGCTGCTGCTGTTTCCTCAAGTGAGCTAGCTTGTTCATTTGCAGATGTAGAGAGTTCCTCGGCTAATTTTGCTAATCCGCCTGCATCTACTTTGAACTCTTTTGAGAATCTATCTATAATGGCGAATATTTCACTCGAGCTTACAGAGAGTGAGCCTAAAGTATTTACGACTGAAGCAAATGAACCATTATATGAGGTAGCATTATTTATTGATACCGAATAGTCACCTTTAGCATATGAAGAAAGAATATGAAGTAGAACTGAAAAAGTTTCTTCAACTCTATCTATTAGCATGTTAATAGTTAATGAAAGTTCCTTGAGCGCAACATCACTATACTCACCTTCTACTCGATCATACAAGAAACCATTACCGGCACGATCACAAATTATTTTAAAATCATCAAGTGCTTCACGCTGCTCTTTTACTTTCATTTGCAACTCTTCAATATTCTTATCAATCATTTTCGCCATCTGCCCAAATTCATCTGTTCCTAGTGAGCCAATCATCTCTGCACTTTGTGTGTTTCCCTCCAGGAAACTAAAAAAATTCATCAACCCATTTTGTGTAGTTTGAAGCGAGTTTTTAATTTGTGCAGCAATCAACATAAGTATAAATAAGAGTATAACGATAGCAAATGTGCCACCTATCCCTGCTGAAAGTTCCCAAGTATAAATATTCCCTTTAAATGCTTTTTGCTGAGCATCAGCTTCATCCATTTTCGAGCTTACCAGTTTATTCATATGCTCTCTTGAGAGTTTTGCCAATGGAGAGTAGTCTCTTTTATAGTTCTGGTATATTTTACTTAAACTTATTTTACCCGTCTTCACAGTTTCAAGTAGCTTAATGGATGCATTTAGAAATTCCATTGTACTTTTATGAGCATCTTCATATAGTTGTTTTTCTATACTATTGCTACTAAGTTTTTCCATTATCCTAAAATGCTGAATAACTTTTTCTCTAGTTTCCTTTGCTTTCTTAATGTTTGTCTTAAAGTCACCGCCTAACATTATTTCACGAGAAAGCCGACTAAAGTAATTTAAATCCTTTTCTGTTTCTAAAACTGTCTTTACTCCCGTAAGACTTTTTTCTTCAAAAACTCCAAAATCATTTTTGAAAGTTTTTGAAAGACTGTGCAGCCATAATAAATGCGAATGTTGAGAATCCTATAATTGTAGCCAACATTAAAATAATCGCATTCATTTTTTTTGAAACGGAAAAGTTTTGTAACCATTGTTGCATTGTTTTACCCTTTTTAGTTATTTGATATCACTTTTAAATTAAATCCTACAATAGGAAAAAACTATCATCTTCTGTATCTTCTACTTCCTGAGTAGAGTGTGTTCTTAGCATAGCAGTGAAACTATCAAGATCAGCAACCAAAGAGGAAGATAAATTTGAAGCTACAGCATAACTGTTTTCATGCAAGACTAATGTTTCTACCCATTCCCGCATAGTCTGAAAAAATGGAAATATTCTTTCAATTAATTCTGGATTATCTAAGAAACACTCCTTAGAAGTGATAATAGTTCCACAGAAAAAGAAAATCTTAGACATTACAAGTCGAACACCATCTTCGTTACCTGGATTGAGAACTGCTGACGCAAAAGAGAGTCTTGATGCAATCGATGTAATAGTATCCGTGCATTGATATGTAGATACTGTATAGTTTTCTTTAGCTAATCTCATCAACTTCAGACCATCGTCTATACTATCAATAATGAACTGAGTAATTTCTTCGTCACTCATTACATCAGTCTCTGCGACTTCAATTAACTCTTCTATTTTTTCGTTATTTTTCTGATTAATCATTTTCCCACTGTTATTCAATAGCATTTGAGTTTCCTCTGCTTACTTAAAAATTAGTCCTCATCAAAAGTATTGAAGCTTATATTACAGTTTTTTTACTAAAGAAATTACAAAATGTAATAAGCCAATAAACAAAACTGCTATTTAATTTAAGCTTTTGAAGTAACTTTATAC
>JGI11705J14877_10001048_pt1 | contig 16137 bp, 16 predicted proteins | sample Etolaghawater15m_FD_14877 | JGI IMG/M metagenome (IMG submission 14877)
GTTTATTTAAAAGTGTATATTTCTTTCGTCTATGTATCGAGAAAGTGCATGGTAGTTGTTTAGGTAAGGTGAAGTAACTTTATATAATAGTGGACGATACTTAAGATAGTTTTTCCAGACTTTTTTACCTTGCTCTGTTTTATTTTGTTTTCTAAGTTCAAAACTCACAGAAGCGTTGATGAAACCTTTGAGTAGTCTTATCTCGTCTGAATCTTCAAAACGTCTTGGAAACCAAATCTCTTCGAGGGCTTCATGTGCATCGTAGTATCTTTGTTCATCTAAACAAAGAACAAACTCATTGAGTTTTTCTATATGTTTGTTAGTTGTTATCATTGTTCTCTTCTTTTTTGTCAAGTATCATCATATTTTTTCTCCAATATCCACGGCCACCTTTGAGTGATATACAGTGTTTGTCTGGAAACTTTTCTTTGTACTCTTTGAGACGATCAAGCGTTGCTTTTCCAGTGTCGCAGTAAAAGACAAAAACACTTCCCTCGGGTAAACTTTTTAATTCATGTCGGTTATACACAAGAGTGTTAGCTTTATCTATGGGCGATAATATTGTATCGATCAAAAAAACTTCTATACCTTCTTTTGCAAGGTTTTGTTTGTTTCTTAAAAATTCTTCTTGTGTCCATTGATCTGGGTATGTATTCATGAGAGGATTTTAACATAAATTGTATTACTTTAGGCTACAATCTCGCATGGGAAAAAAGAACAAAAAAAACTCTAAGATTAACCAAAAAATAAGAAAGTATTTTGATGATGATCCATTTGATGTAGGGGTTGAGAGACTTGACTCACAAACATTAAGTGAGCTTTTTCATGCACTTGGTGTGTACGATGTAGAGTTTTCTAAAGATGTGATGGTGAAGAAAATAAGAATGCTTTGGAGTCAAGCAGAGAATGATTTTCGCTCACATATACTTGATTTTTTTATTGCTAATGAAAAAGTGTATCTCTCAGGCAAAGAGAAGCCAATACCTCTAGAGCGTTCAGAAAAGCTTGATGAACTTTTAAGTGGTATAGAACTCACACTTGAAGAAGAAGTAAGTTTACGCGAAGCTTTTATGGATACACGTAGTAAGAAGTTCACTCTACAAAAGATAGAATCTAAATTACGTCATATCCGTTTTGATGTAAAAAAAGAAAAACTTCAAAAAGCACTTGATGGTACTTTTGATATTGATGATTCTTTTGAGTTTAATGCCTCTCTTCGTTATAAAATTTATGAGCATCATTTTCATAAAATACTTACCTTAAATACAAAACCATATAGCTACGAATATCTTTATGAGACACAGAGTGAAGAAATAATACAGAGAATTTCAAAGGATAAAGAAGATGTGATAGAGGCAAAACAAAAAAGTATAGATAACTTTATAGCCTCACTTGCCAATCCTCATGAATATCTTACAAAGCAAGAGATTGTTTCTGCCTTAAGAGTCTCTCCTCCAAAAACAAAGTTACAATTTCCACCTTTAAAAGCTGCGATATTAAAGTCGCTTATTTCAGTGCATTTGGATGTGATAGATTTAGTGCTTCATGAAGAAGAAGTGCTTGTGAAGATAAATGAAAGAGTAGATCTTCCTTTTTCAAAAAGAGACTTAGAATATACTTTAGAGTTGCATATAGAGCTTGATGGGCTACTTGAGTCTATTTGGAATGCTCAGGCGCTTGATTTTTCTGAAGTTGTAGCCTTATCTAAAAAAGAGAGTGAAGAGAGCTTCTTAGAAGAGTTAAATGACTTGGTTCTCTCTTGCGGTAACTACGCTTCTTTACTTCACCTCTCTAATGAAGAACTGCATGAAAAGGTATATGAATACTTTATTGAGTTAATGCCAAAAACACTGAGTATAACACCAAAAATAGCAAGAAAAACAACACGTATTTTTATCTATAACATTCAAGAAGAGGTGCTGAAGAAGCAACGTCATGCTCTTTTAGCAAGGACTATCCGAGACTTTAAAAACCTTTTTCCTCTAGCAAGAGGAATGCGAAGAAAACTAACACTTCATATAGGACCGACTAACAGCGGTAAAACATACCAGGCGATGCAAAAACTCGAAGATGCAGATACCGGATACTATCTTGCACCTTTGAGACTTTTAGCCTTAGAAGGCTATGAGGGCTTACAACAGCATGGAATTGCTGCATCACTGATAACTGGTGAAGAACAGATTTTAGATGATGATGCTACGCATATAAGTTCGACTATAGAGATGTTAAACTTTGATGTGGATGTTGATGTTTGTGTTATAGATGAGGTGCAGATGATTGATGATCGTGACCGCGGTTGGGCATGGGCAAATGCTATCATAGGTGCTCCGGCAAAAGAGATTATTATGACAGGCTCATCTAACGCTAAAGAAGCGATAGTCGCCTTAGCTGAATACCTAGGTGAAGAACTTGAGATTATAGAGTTTACTAGAAAAAATCCTTTAAAACTTTTAGAAGTGTCCACTGAGGTAAAAGATGTAGAACCAGGAACTGCCATTATTGCCTTTAGTAGAAAAGATGTGCTCAGACTCAAGCAAAACTTTTCAAAGAACTTTTCTGTAAGTGTAGTGTATGGAAATCTTTCGCCAGAAGTGCGACGAGAAGAAGCTAGAAGGTTTCGTAAAGGAGAGACTGATATATTGATAGCCACAGATGCTATTGCTATGGGGATGAACCTTCCCATTAAAACTATACTTTTTTCTAAGGCTGAAAAGTTTGATGGAATTTCTCAAAGAAATTTATATCCTAGCGAAATTCACCAAATATCAGGACGAGCAGGCAGATTTGGACTTAAAGAAGAAGGTTTTGTAGGCGCTCTTAATCCTGAAGCCTTAAAAATTATAAAGAAGAATTTTTATAAAGAAGTAAAGGTTATAGGAATTCCCTTTAAGGTTATGGCAAATTTAGAGCATATAAAACTTGTAGGGAGTATTTTAGAGGAGAATTCTTTACATGAGATTTTGATGTTTTTTGCTGAAAATATGGAGTTTAATGGTCCATTTAATGCATCAAATCTAGATGACATGATAGCAGCCTCTGAGATTGTAGATAAATATAATCTTGATATTGCAACAAAGTATCATCTCGCATGTGCACCGCTTACTTTGAAGTCGCCTTATATTATTGGGGCATATGAGAGCTATATTGTCGCTTTAGAAAAAAAAGAAGCTGTGCGTTATACTTCTCCTGCTTTATATGGAAAATTTGCTCAAACTACAGACGAACTGTTACGTGCTGAAGATATGGTAAAAGAGATCTCTTTGTATCTTTGGTTATCCTATAGATTTGATGAGTATTTTGTAGATGAGCTTAAAGCACGTACTTCGCGTGGAATTTTAAACAAGTATATTGAAGAGTCTCTTCACCAAACCCACTTTGTACAAACATGTAAACTTTGTTACAAGCCTTTGCCACTCAATTCAAAGTACAGTATTTGTCAGTCGTGCTTTAAGAAAAATTATACAGGAAATAAGGGACGCAGAAGAGTAAGACACTCTTAGAGCTTCGTAGACTTAGCTACGGAACTCTTCGATAGTTGCTTGAAGTGATTTAGCAATTGAAACAAGTTTGCCTAAATCTTCTTCGATATGTATAGCACTTGTCTCATTTGCAGCTGAAATTGCTTCGATATCTGCTATATCTTTGATAATATTTTCAATCTCTTTAGACATAATATCTCCATTTTCTTTTGCTTTATGGGCAGCTTTGTTTGAGTTTTCCATTGCACTAGAAGTGATAGCGATTTTTTCTTCAACATCATAAGATATTTCTGTTAGCTTTTCAATATTTTTCGCGTTTTGGTTCATTTTGTCNCTTACATCATTGATAGATTGAACAATAGTGCTTACACTCATTCCTATCTCTGTAAGAGACTTCTGTGTTCTCTCAGCAAGCTTACGAACCTCATCAGCAACAACAGCAAAACCACGACCATGTTCACCAGCACGGGCTGCTTCAATGGCCGCATTAAGTGCTAAAAGGTTAGTTTGCTCTGCAATATCTTTAATAACACCAAGGACATTTTTTACTTGGTCTGCATCTGTTTTAAGGTTTGAGAGTTGTTCAGATAAATCATTTTCTGTCTCAACAAAAGTACTTACTTCACCAGAGAGTGAGCTTAAGGATGTTCTTGCTTGTTGGAGATCATTGTTCGCATCTTCGATCATTGTTTGTGTTTCTTCAGAAGTTTGGCTAACTTCAAGGAGTAAACCTTGAATGGACTCGCTTCTTTGCGTTGTCATTTGAACAAGTCTTTGTTCTTTTTTCGTACTCTCAACTATAACATGACTTGATTGTTGTAACTCTTGTGCAATCTCACAGTTTTGTTGTCCTAAGTCTTTTACATTGTGTACTGTACCTTGAACCATCCCAATAAAGTTATTTACTTCATGCGCAGCTTCACCAAACTCATTTCCTTGTGTATATGCAAGTCTTTTAGTAAGGTCTTTATCTCCGCTTACTAACTCCGAAGTTCTTTTTTGTAGAGTCGTTAAAGGATTAAATATTTCTCGTGAGAAGAAAATAGACGATAAAACAACAAATATCAGCAAGGAAATTAAGAGTGCAACAAATAAAATAAGTTCAGTCGTACCTATATCCTTGTCAATTTTATCTAGAGAGATGATGATTTCCATAGCACCGAGTACGTCACCAGTTTGTGCGTTATAGTGACACGATAAACATTTATCTTCTGCAACCATAGGGATAATACGCTGGATTGTGTGGTGACCATTTTTATTCTTTTCTATGACTTTGGTAGTTTTATTTTCTAAAACATCTCTAAGCAAAGGATCGTTCGTATATCTTTGTCCTTTACCATAAATTTCTAAAACTGCGCGAGACTGAGTGATTTCTAAAGATTCTATTCCATCTATAGCTTTAGCTGCATCAAAAGCTTCTTCAACAACGTGAGGATCTCCCATCATCATACTTCCGGTCATTGTTTGAAAGATGGAAGTACTTAACATCTCTAAAGATTGTTCAGTTGTTTTTTGAGAAAGTGCATTGAGAGTGTGAGAGAGATATGAAGATATACCAACAAGCCCTAAGATACTAACACCAAGAATAGAGACAATTACTTTAGCTTTTACAGACTTGAACATTTGGAACCCTTATCTAAATTGATTAAAATTAAATTATTATAACGAAAATATTCTAAATATTTTAATAAAGAGTAAAGTCATTTTCAAGTACTAAAAGATTGTTTGCTTTTGTCTCCTTGAGAGTTTGTGCCAGTTTTAAAATTTTCTCTTCTTCATTTGCGATAGAGCTTTGGGCATCTAGGTTGAATTTTTTTATATTTATATCCAAATAGCTTGTGTCAAATTTTCCTTCTTTAAACATCGCATCTCTTGCAATCTCTCTATGTAAAGATATATTTGTTTTAAATCCTTCTATAGAGTATTCATCTAAAGCCCGCTTAGCTTTTGCAACTACACCTTTCCAGTCAAGTGCCCAAACTATGAGTTTTCCAAGCATAGAATCATAACAGGTTGGTAACTCATAGCCACTGTAAAGACTTGTATCTAAACGCACTCCGGGTCCACCGGGAGTTAGATATTTTTTAACGGTCCCAGCTGTTGGCATAAAGTTTTGTTGAGGGTCTTCAGAATTAATTCTAAACTCTATAGCGTAGCCTCTAAAATGTATCTGCTCTTGTGTATATATGAGTGTATCTCCAGCAGCTATTTCTATCATTCTTTGGATAATGTCTATTCCTGTAACTATCTCAGTGACAGGATGTTCTACTTGGACTCTTGTATTCATCTCTATAAAGTAAAAATTATCTTGTGCATCTACTAAAAATTCAATTGTACCGACACTCTCATAGCCAAGCTCTTTCATAGCATCTACAGATATTTTACAAAGCTTTTGTCTTAGGGTATCGTTTAAAAGCGGTGAAGGTGTTATCTCGATCACTTTTTGATGACGACGCTGAATAGAGCAATCTCTTTCGCCTAAGTGAACTACATTTCCATGACTATCTGCAATCACTTGAATCTCTATATGTCTAGGATTTTGAACGTATTTTTCTATAAAAACTTCAGCTTTTCCAAAGTATTTTATAGATTCACTCGTAGCGGCATCAAACATTTTTGAAAATTCTTCATCTGCATGAACAATCCTCATACCTCTTCCACCACCGCCAAAGGCAGCTTTAATGATGATAGGATATCCGATTTTTTGAGAAACAATCTTGGCTTCTTCTTTGTCGGTTATGGGATAATCTGTTCCTTCCAGTACAGGAACTCCAATCTTTTTCATAGCAACTTTTGAAGCCATTTTGTCTCCAAAAAGCTCTATATGATGTGGTTTTGGACCAATAAAAATGATACCATTATCTTCACATGCTTGAGCAAACTCCGCACTTTCAGATAAGAAACCATAGCCTGGATGAATTGCATCACAGTTTGCTTGTTTCGCAATATGGAGTATCTTTTCATATTTTAAATATGCCTCTATAGGATTCCCAATAATCGGATAACATTCATCAGCCTTGGCAACCCACACACCATTGATATCCACTTCAGAAAAAGCCACTACAGATTGAATCTCAAGTTCCTTGCAGGCTCTTATAATTCGTAAAGCTATTTCACCGCGGTTTGCTATTAAAACTTTAGATATTTTTTTCACTGTTGATCCTTACTTCAAACTATTGACATTATTTTAGTCTATTTATAGTAAATACTTTTTACTTTAGGGAAGAAGGCGGAGCTTCTTTATTTGTGCCTAGAATTTCTTTAACCTGATTAGCAAGCATGAGTGCAGATGTACCTCTTGGTAAGAGCTTTTGTATAGCATAGAGGTCATATTTTTTCGCGTTACCTAAAAGTATAATTTTTGGAATGACGACAATATATTTTTTGTAATAATATAAATAGGATTCTAAACTCATTTTTGCTAAGTCATTTTCAACAATTAAAACCTTTACACTGTTTCTTAATGCCCATTTTAGGGAGGACTTTTCATCTATAAAGGCTTTAGCTAAAAATGAGTTATCTGCTTTATTTATAGTGGACTCAAATTCTATCGCATCACCTGCATCACTTAGCATAATCATAATGTTATCTTTTTCAAGTGAAGCCATATACTTATAAAGTTCATACAAGACTTTAGTTTCCTCAGATGCTTTTTTAGTGTCTTGACTATCTAAATAATATTTTAAATACGTTTTAGTATTAAACTCACCGCTTATATTAGCCTTATGAAAGTGAGCATTCACTGCTTTTGAAAGTTTAGCTTGTTCCCATAGCTGCTTGTCTAATGTAAAGGCTTGAGCACTTAAGATATCTAGAATGCTTTTGTTATGTTTTTTTGCAGACTCATTAAATAGCTTATAAAAATCTTCTCTATATTCTTGTTCAAATTCTGATAAAAGTTTCATATCATGCTTATATCTTTCATCAAGTTCAGCCATCATATGAACTATATCAACATAAGTTCCATTTAAGGATTTTAATTCAGTTTGCAGCACATCAAATTCATTAGTGTTAATCTCATTGGATAGTTCTACTTTTTTTATCTTAAGCTCTCTTCCAACATATTTTTCATTTGTTCTAAGTATCGTAAGTCTTTGAATGATTGCTTCAGCATAGTTGCGTATTTTTTTGTATTCAGCTTGACATGAAAGAAAAACTTCTTCATAGGCCAGTGAGGGATATTTTGTTTTTCTCCTAAAATCATTATACACTTTAGCCATCACTCGTAAATCATCACTTAAAGCTTTAAGTTTTGGATTGATAATATGTAAATCTATTTCACTTAGATTGTTAAAAGTTGTCCACAAAAACCGTCTGATTAAAATATAGTTTAGGCGACCATCCACTTTTGCATAAGAGGCTCTTTTTTGTACATGCTCTTGTATTGTGTTAAAGTAGTTTGTTACAGCTTGTGATACATTCATTGTAACAGTTACACTTTCTTCTCTAGGAACGACTTCTTCTTCATGATCTTCTTGGGAACCAAGAAGCAGTGTCAGTTCTAGATCAGTTTCAAAGTGTTCTGGTAATAGCTTTTGTGAATCTGTGTCGGTAAAGTCTTGTACAGGTTCTTTTTTGATAGTCGAATTTGCGGGATTTTCTTCTGCAGATATCTCTTCCTCTTGGCTAGATTCAGGCTTGCATATTGCCATAGTTTCTTCAGCAGTTGCATCACTTTTTTCTATGTAATTTAGCGAGACGATAGAAGATACAATGTTATTTTCATCAGTAAAGTTGACTTCTAAGCCAAGAGAGGGCATAGTCTCAAAATCTTCCCAATCAGCTACGCTAAAATTAATTTTCTTTTTCTCAGAGCTCATGATCATACCCTGACCAGATTCTGCACTAAAACAAAGAATTTTACCAAATTTTTTCATCTAATTATTTTATCTTCTTATAACTTAAGGAGAGCTCTTTAAAGTCTTAGAGGCTATAGACTAATAACTCTATTTCATTTAAAACTTGCGTACTATCTAAACCATTAGCTATTCCATAGGCTAAACTAGCTCCTGCTCCAACACCTTCTTTTACTTCACCCTCATCGTATTTTTTTAAGATCTCAATCTCCGTATTTGCAAAACTAAACTCTGTATATATAGCATGAGGTGTATAACTTAAAAGCGAAAGTAAGTGTTGTATGTTAGAATGAGAATCATTTACTATCCAAGAAGTTGTTGCAAGTGTAATATTTTGTGATTTGAGTTGCATTAAAACATCTTCTCTGAGTTTATCCGCTATGAGTAAACATGCTGCCATTTGCGTTCCTCCGGCAAGCACTACATGAAAACGTCTACTAGCTTCTAGTAAAAATCCAGCGCAAAACAAAAGCATATTGTCACTCACTATGGAGAGCTTTTCAAAGTGAGTCATTTTTTGGTTTGTAAGACGAATCGCTTGGCGAATAGTCTCAGCTTCTATGGAGCTTGGCTCATGTGCAAAACTAGATGAGAAATCATTTTTACATGCGTATCCAAGAGCCAAACAAGATGCGGCAGCTGTTGTAGTTCCAGCAGGAATACTTTCTCCTAATATGAGATAGTTTCCCTTGAGCTCATAGTTTTTTCCAAAAGTCATACCCTTGCGAAATACTTCTTTTGCATCTATATCAGCTCCTTTAACAATGCAAGAAGATGGCTTTAAGTTAAAACTATTAAGAGATACATTTTGTGGCGTAACTTTTAAGCCTAAGTCTAAAATCTCTATGGAACTAAATGGAGCAAGGTTATGAATAGCACGGCTTATCAGTGTGGGTCTGGGAATGTTATTGGGAGTTTGAAGGAATGCTTCTAGTGAGAAAACTTTTTCATTTATAAGATATTCAGCATCGAGAGTAGGAGTGAGAGAATGAGTAATTCCTCCTATTTCACATGTCCTGGTTATACTTGAAGCGAGTAAAAAGTCAGCCTTTCCTTGAGGAAGTGTGTCTGAATCCTTTGTAAAAATATTTAGAGTTTTCATCATAACCTTTGTTTTATGCTAATTATATAGTAAAATTATTCTTTATTATGAAATTATAGGAAATGCAATGCCAACCATAACCGGATTAAGACCGCTAGATGTAGAGTTTACAGTTAGTGGCAAAAAAGAGCTTATCTCAGAAACTGACCTAAAAGGTGTCATAACTTATGCAAATGAAGATTTTGCAGAACTCTCAGGGCATCCTATATCTAAACTCGAAGGTTCACCGCACAACCTTATCCGTCATGTAGACATGCCCGAAACCGTTTTTAAACTTCTATGGGATAATTTAAAAGTTGGTCGTGATTACAAAGCTGTTGTGCAAAATAAAAGAGCAGATGGAAAATACTACTGGGTCTATTCTGAGTACTTTCCACTTTATGATGAGAAACGTAAAATATATGGTTATCGCTCAAAAAGGTATCCAGTTTCTAAAAAAATAGTAGAAGATGTGGCAGTTATTTATAAAAAACTATTAGATCTAGAGAGAACAAAGTCTCCAAAAGAAGCTGAAATGTTTTTAGAACTTAAGTTGCATAACGATGGATTTCATGATTACAAAGCTTATGTTGAATATTTGTATGAAACAAGGTTTAAAGGCGTAACTGGCTTTTTTAGAAAACTTTTTGGCAGATAACTGCTAAGGAATCAAAATTAAATACGTCCAAATCTGAGGGCAGCTTTCACATCATCTTGAGTTATATCTTCTCTTCCTTGGGTATCTTTAGTAAGTTTTACTCCAAGCGCCATTGCCATTGCTGTGATAGGATGTCCTATATTGGGATTTTCATGTTTTTGTCCATCATCATAAAATGAAAAAACATCTTTTTGCGATGAGACTAACATAATGATAACAGCTGTTATACGAGCTGGAATATAATTAGCAAGATCATCTAAAAGTGCCGCAGCTTTACCGTATTGTTCATACTTTTGTGTCTTAAACCCAACTCTAGAATCTAAAGTTCTGATTGCTTTGTATGTAATAATCCCAGGTAAACCGAAAAAGACAAGATAAAAAATTGGTGCGATAAAGTCAGTATTTAATTTTTTAGCATAGGTTTGGATAGTAACTTTATAAATATCGCTTTCACTCATTTCTTTGGTATCGGCTAGTAATAATTTAGCTAAAGCTTCTTGTTTATATTCGCTTGTTAAAACTTTTTTTGCGGAGTCGTAAAGTGTTTTATGTGAGATAAACATGGAAGCGATAAAAGCAGAAGTTACGATATTTAAAAGTGAAAAGAAATAACTAATATATTCCTCTATAAGAATAGATACAAAACCAATACTTCCAACGACAAAAATAACGAGATAAACACCCCGAATAAAACTGTCTTGATAATAATTTTCTTCAAACCAATTCACCATATCTTCTATGTATTTCACCGGATGTCGGAAAAACTTGAATTCACCAAAGATTCTGTCGATGAAGTAAGCGGTTATTGCTATTAAAATATTAGTCATTCAATTCTCTCACAATTCGTTTCATATCTATATGAATGTCTACATGCTTTGCAAACTCTTGTATAGATTTTTTCTTATATTTCTTGAAATTATATCCTTTATAATCTTTATTTATCTTTGAAAATATTTTGTAACGTATGGCATCATTGTCAAAAAGTCCATGCACAAATGTTCCATAAAATTTCTTTTTTCTTTGTGATAACTTTTTGCTAACAGCATTGTGAATCTCGTAGCCTTTGATTTTAAGAGCAAAAACTTTATATGTACCTTTTTTCACAATTTTTTTTTCTTTAAAAATCACTTCACCATTGAAAATCCCCAAACCTCTAACATTTGCTTTGTCTGACTCAATAAATTTTGGATCATGAATTGTCTCAAACATCATCTCATACCCGCCACAGATACCTAAAATGGTTTTGTTATGAAATCTTTGCTCAAAGCCTCTTTGTCTTAGCCATTGTAAATCATCTACAACTCTCTTACTACCGGGGATGACTACAAGGTCACACGATGCAATTTCACTAGGACTAGATATAAAAGCAAGTTCAACTTCACCGTCACTAACGAGTGGCTCAAAATCGGTGAAGTTACTGATGTGAGGAAGTTTAATCACACCCACTTTTATGATGGCTTTACGGGTGTCTTGCACATAATTGATAAGAGATTCGCTGTCTTCAAAACCAAGATTAAAAGGCTTAAAAGGAACCACACCTAAGACAGGGATTTTAAACTCATTTTCGATGATTTTCACCCCCTCTTCAAAAAGCGACATATCGCCTTGAAACTTGTTGACAATAACACCTATAACATTGTTACGAAGCTTGTTTGGAAGTAAGTTATACACTCCATAGATAGAAGCAAAAACCCCACCTCTTTGTATATCAGCAACTAAAATAATTTTGGTGTTAAACTCATCTGCGATATAAATGTTAGATAAATCTTTGTCCATCAAGTTCAGCTCCACAGGACTCCCCGCACCCTCAGCCACAATGCAGTCGTATTTTTTTTGTAAGTTTTCAAATGCACGTTTGACGTAAGGTTTAAGTAAGTCAATATCACGATAATAACTCCAAACATCTTTGTTACTAACACTTAGACCGTTAATGATAACGTGAGCTTTTGACTTGCCACCTGACTTAAGAAGAATAGGGTTGATATCCGGTAAAGTCTCTATCCCTATAGACTCAGCCGCAAAATACTGAGGAATCGCCACTTCACCGCCAGCATCGGTAACTTGAGAATTGTTTGAAACATTTTGCGCCTTAAAAGGAGCTACCTTAATACCACGATGGTGAAGTAAGTAGGTTATAGCAAAAGAAAGGGTGGATTTTCCAGCGTCAGAACTTGTACCGAATATGCTTAGGGAGTTCATATTTATATTTTTATAACCCTCAACCCATAAACCAGTTCCATTTAGTTATCGCCTTTGTAAATATCTTCCATATAACTATCAATAAGCTCTTTCTTAAAATGCTTGATGTTTTTCACTTCTTCTTCTATCTTGATGTTAGGCATATGCTCTTTTATCATTTTTGTAACGAGTTTGCTTTGTTGCAGGTCACGGGTGTGTTTTATATAGTCTCTGTCTTCTTGTGTTGAGAGCCAGTTTTTATAGATGGCAAACTCTAGAGGATGAATAGTTGTCATAAATGCGCACTTTCCATTGTCGCCGACTATCAGTTCTTTAAAAAGTCTTGAGTTTTGCAGCCACTGCATCCCTTTCATGGCTAAGGGGATAACATCTTCAAAAAGGTTGTCTTTAAAGCTCTCTTGTTTTACAGAAGCAGACATAGGGTTTATAAGTTCTATCCATACACCGTCATTGTTGATGAATCTATAGGGTGCTTCATCACTTTTTTCAAAGCTAGAATCAATACTGTTTAGTAATTCTAAGGCATTTTTAGTAGTCATTATCTCGTTAAAAATAAATGAGATACCCTTTTCTTTTCGATTTAAAAGGTCAATATCTCTAGTTGCCAAGTGTTCTTGTTCTATGACTATCCCACATCTTGCTTCGTAGGCATAAAGGGAGTTTGTACCTATAGCTATAACTTTATCATCAAGTCCAAGTTCATTTATTTTAGCAAAGATTGCCACAAGTTCTTTTGGTGCTCTTGTGATTCCCTCAATCTTGTTTAGCTTTTCTTCTTTTTTGATTTTTTGTTTTAGAGTTGAAAGTCTCTCTTTAATTTTTGCTTTTGATTTTTCAAAGTTTTCTCGAATGAGTTCAGTTTCTTCAGATCTTCTTCCAAGGTATTCACGCTTTGCACTTTTGAGATGTTGTTTTGCAAGGAGCTCATAGCCGTCTTTGTGCATTTGCCAAAGCATTTTATAACGAAAACTAAGGTTATAATTATTAAGTGCGTCGACATAACTCGTGTAAAGCATTTTACTGTTTGCACGTTGTTTGATTTGTGCATCATTATATTCAAGAAATAGAAAAGACATTTAAGCTCATTTTTAATATTTTCTTAAAGTATACCTATTTTTTAAATTAATTGCAATAATAGGTATACTTTTATATTTAATTAAAGTTATTGCTTAAATCTCAACACCATCCCAAAACTCATCAAAGTCTAGGTTTGTCATTGCATTTTCGTTTTCGAGATTCTTTTCTAAAAGCTTCTTTTGTGCGTTTATAAAGTACTCTTCAAGAGCTTCGTTGATGATGGTGCTTGTGTCTTTTTTGAGAATCTCAGCAAAGTTTTGTAAGTTTTCCAGGTTGTCGCTTGTGAGTGTGAAGTTTTTGTTTTGCATAGTATGAATATTGTAGCGAAAATTTATAAAGGCGTTTCTTTAGAAGTAACTTTGAGGTTTGCTATGCCTTATTTCATTCAAAAAATATTTGCAACCATTTAGTACCTTTTTTTATGTTGGGTGCTTAATGGTTACGAATAATCATAGAACTAGAAAAATGTACAAAAGTGTTACGTATTTTTTACTGGTTTTCTCTAAAATAAGTCTCACTTATTTCATGTGTACATATTTCTAATGGGACCATTATTAGTTCCGCAGATTCTTCGTAAGCTAATTTTGCTAAACCCCATGTAAAGACAGTCAAAGCAATCTTACTTGTTGTTGAGGCTAGATTTTCAGATTTTGATTCTACTTTAGCACAATATATTTGGTTTTCTTCTGCATTGAAGCTCAATCCTGTCGCTCTGTATGTAGTCTGCTTTTGAGGCGAAATAGAATTACCTATATATATCTCATTTTTACCCATTGGAATATCAATAAGCATATACTCACCAATATTTAGGTTACCAATTTGCTTGGAAGAAGCAAATGCTTCCCATAATGTTTCTTTGAAGCTATCTGTATTGGCTAAATTTAGTGTTTTGTTACCATGTTCTCCCGTAATTGATGGTAGGTAATAAACATAAAGGAGAGCTCTATCCTTTTGTGCTTTATTAAAATCTTTAAATTTAGTGAGTTTACCAAACATAATACTAGGATTAAGTGCACTAGCACAACCAAAAAATGAAAACACTACAATAGTAAAGATAAAAAAGCGTAATAAATTAATTGTTTTCAAGATATAAAGACTTATTTACAACATTAAAAAATGCTTGATATGGTTGAGGTACTTCTATAGAGTAAATACCTTTTTGGGCATTAGCTCGTAGACTTATTATTTTTACGCCATTATCCTGTTCTTCTTTAATAAATAATGAAAGTTTAACTTGCCCTTTTTCCCATTTAGTACCAGTGACTGTACCAGTTGCCAAGTCTGCTCTGTCTATAATAAAACCTAAGTCTTGCATTGCTGCTAAACTGGCACGCATAACAAGTTCTTTTGAAGTTTCCTCATATTTTCTTGTTTGCATATTTCTTAATTTAACTGGGTTGACTTTTTCGATAACTAATTCTTTATTGTTACAACCTATAGTTACTAAGCCATATAATAATAGCAAAAGAGCTAATAATATCTTTTTCATATATTGTGTCCTTCGAGAAAAATTGCCTTAGAAAATCCTATAAAGAATGCTTCATATATTTCTTTGTTTACTAACGTTTCTAAAGTCCTAATACCACCACCTGGAGAAAAAATAGCACGCTGAAACACTATTCTGAGTAATCTCTTAGATTTTCCACGCGGTGAAATTACAATACTAACACGAATTTTTTGTGTATAATCCCTATCTTCTAGACTTCTTCCTGCAGACATTCCATCTCCAGCTAATATTGATAAGGTTGCAAAAAAATATGCTTTTACATTTTGAACAGTTGCTTGTGCATCTCTATCTTTTTGAGCTTGCAGAGTCCCAAGCTCATAACTTACTTCTCCAATCTCGAAACCTAAATCTTGCAAAGAGCTAATGCTAGCTCGTAAAATATCATCATCATTCGATGTCTCATAAACTTTACTTTGAAGTTCTCTTAACTGTAAGGTAGATTCTTTCAGTTCAAAAAAAGCTTCCGAATTTTCAATTTTAGACGCACATCCATAAAAAGATAAGCTTGCAATAAAAGCAATAAAACTAATTTTTATCATAGATGTTTTCCTAAAATGATGAGCTATGATAAGACATATCTCTTACATTTTTATTTTCGTCAAACTTGATTATTATTGTCAAAGCTTTTTGAGTTTGTGCGTAAGAACCATCACCGGTAGCAAATACGATTAGGAAAGATGATGATGACTGAAATGCACCTTGCGTTGACATTTTATCATATACCCACACTTCTAACCTTTTACTATCGGTTGAAACTATATTAGGAGAACCCAAAACTTCAAGTACTTCAACAGCATTCATGCCTATTTTAATTTCTTTTTGTACTGTTCCAAGTGTAACCTTGTTATTTTTATTATCTGAAATCACATCGTCTTTATAATAATTATTTTTAGGAGCACAACCAGCTAAAAGAAGTATCAAGAATGCTGAAATACTAATTGAAAACTTTATACCTTTCATTTAAAATCCTATTTTTTGAATATATAAAAATATTCTACCCCATCAAGCATAAATACAAACTTTAACATAAATTAATTTCTTACAATAACTAGAACAATCTAAAAGGTAACCACCAAGTAAACCCCACCTACGAAAGTAAACAGTTTTTAACTTAGCTCCAGAAAAAAGCTATAGGGTTTAGAAAGGATTTTTTAAAATTTGATATTTTTTCCCTGACTCTATTTGTGAAGCATTACCCTTAATTGAGTTTTGTTGTGCATGAATTGCTCTACGGTTTATTTCTATCTCTACAATCAAGTCATTCGTTTGTTTGTTTATGT
>JGI11705J14877_10001049_pt1 | contig 16133 bp, 13 predicted proteins | sample Etolaghawater15m_FD_14877 | JGI IMG/M metagenome (IMG submission 14877)
TGATAACTGGAGTAAAGTTCAAAGACGGTGTTGAGGTAACAGACGTCGATCTGGTCGCCGCTTGATTCAGGTGTCAAAACACCACTTTTGGGCATAACTCCCTTTAACCACAGAGCACACAGAGGTCACAGAGGCGGAATGATTTAAAATACTCTGTGTCCTTCGTGTCCTCTGTGGTGAATCCTCACCCCAGCACAAACATCTTTTCACGGCGGAACCATTTGGCGGCGAGGGCGAAGATTAAGCCCGCCGCCAGGGTCGTGGACAAGGTTGCGATGACAACGTGCAACGGGTCGATGGCTTGCCCCGCCACCAGTTGGTTGATCAACAGCATTTGCCCCAGCACCGGAATACCCGCCGTGAGGTCGGTCGGATTGAGCGGCGAAAACACCATCACCATGCCGGGCAAGGCCGGAATCAGCGGCAGCAGGCCCAAATAAATCTGCGCTTCTTTCATGGATTTGGTGATCACCGCCAAGGCCATTTGCAGCGCCACCGCAAACGCCATCAAGGGGATAGAGATCAAAAACACTTGGGCGAACACCTCCCATCCCGGCGGCGCCACCAAGCGATCCGATGAGGCCACCGCCGCCCCCATGAAGACGCGAAAGGCGGCCAAGTTCACCACCGTTGTGACCGCCGTGAACGCCAGCGCCGCCAAGGCCTTGGCCAACAACAAACCACCCCGCTCCATAGGCGCCAACAGCAACGGTTCCAACGAGCCGCGTTCGCGCTCGCCGACCGTGGTGTCGATGGCCAAATGCACGCCACCCAAAAAAATCATAAAGATCACCAGCGGCGGCATCATGTTGTAGAAAAACACCGCGATGTTGGCGTCTTGGGCGACGTTGGTTTGGGTGATTTTGACGGGCGCGCCATAGCCTTCGACCAAGCCTGCCTTTTTCGCCAATTCATCGGCAATTTTTTCGTTGTAAGCGTTGATCAGCCGACTCAAGCGCGCCGTCACGCGCAAGTTGTCCACCCGGCCCAGGTTGGTGATCAGTTCCACGGAAAAACGGTCTTGGCCCTTGGCCGCAAGCGGCACGATCATCACCACCGGAAGGCGGCCCTGGCGAACCGCATCAGCACGTTCGTCCTGCGTATTTGGGGCGGCCTGAAAACGCACGTTTTTGTCTTGCAGAAACGCCGCCAAGGCGGGCGCGTTTTCCAAGCCGATGACCGGAATTTCGATGTGCTGTTGACGAAAATCCCCTTGCAGGGTTTTGCCCGCCAAAAACAGGCCCCCCGCCACCAACAACGGCCCCAGCATAGGATAGATCAGCGCCAACAACAACGAACGCCGATCGCGGCTGTGGTCCCGCACTTCTTTGCCAAACACGATGCCCACACGGGTGAACCAAGAAAAGGTCATGACGCAGAGACTCCAGAGCTGTCCAAAACCCGCACAAACACCTCTTCCAAATCATCCGCCCCCGTTTGGGCGCGCAATTCATCGGGCGTGCCGCTGGCCACTGCCCGGCCCGCCGCGACAATCACCAAATGATCGCACAACAGCGAGACCTCGCTCATGATATGGCTGGAAATGAGAATGCAGTGACCCAAAGCCTTCATGTCGGCGATCAAATGGCGCACCGCGCGAGAACTCATCACATCCAGACCGTTGGTGGGTTCGTCCAAGATCAGATTGCGCGGGCGATGCACCAGGGCGCGACCCAGCGCCACTTTCAGCTCTTGGCCCCGCGAAAACCCCTTGGCCAGACGGTCGGCAAACTCCGTCATGCCCAAGCGCTGGATCAAATCATCGATGTCGGCTTCCAACGCCGCCCCTTCGCCGCCGTGCAAACGCCCAAAATAACGAATGTGTTCACGCGCGGTCAGACGCGGATACAAACCCCGCACGTCGGGCAACACGCCCAATTGGCGCTGCGCCACCATGCGCTCCGAGGCCACGTCGATGCCGTCCACCCGGGCCCCGCCCGAATCGGGGGACAGCAATCCATAAACGATGCGAAAGGCGGTGGTCTTGCCCGCCCCATTTGGCCCGATCAAGCCCGTCACCCGACCGTCAGCCGCGCAAAAGCTTAAATCGTTTAAGGCCTGGACGTCGCCAAACCGCTTGCTCAGGTTTTCAATCTCAATCATGGACCCGAGCTTATGGCATTTTGGGTTTTGATGCACGGATTGTAGGGGCGCTTTTTGTCAGCGCCCCCACCGAATTAAGTCCGCACATCGGTCAACGATTTAAGCGCCCGACTGGCCACCGCGATCATCGACAGATCATTGATGTCGCCGGCCCACAGTTCTTTCAAAAGCTGTTCGGTGCGATCAATGGCCCCTTGGTATTTGTCGGCCCACATTTTGATCGCCTTGTCGGGGTCAGAAATACTCTTGGCGATATCGATGACTTGAGCGGTCAAGTTGTACTGGTGCGCAAACACCTCTTCGATCAGCGCCGCCACCGCCAGCTTCTGCCAATGGCTCTCGCTGTGCAGCGCTTCACAGGCTCCGCGCAAACGACCCAGACGGAACCGGGAGCCGACCGCAAAATACAGCGCCGCCACGTCACACACTTTGAGGCCACGCTGTTCGGCCAACATCACAATGTCGGTGCCCGGCGCCAAGTTGACCAAGCCCGCAACGCGCCGGGCCAAATCTTTCGGAACGCCTTCTTGTTCGTAAACTTGAGCCCGCACCGTTAAATCTTCCCGGTAATGAGCGGGCAGTGTCGAAGCCAAACCGGATGCCAATTGTGAAATGCCCGCCTGAAAGCGTTCCACACTCGCCGCCAACGGAACGTCGCCCACGCCATTGCGCAAGAACCACATGGTGGCCCGGTCCAACAGTCTGTTGATGTCCAAAAACATGCCGATTTGAGCATAGGCAGGTACCGAGGCCCCCAGCGCTTCAATCGGTTGCCACATGTCGCGCACCGCAAACACTTCGCGCGCGACAATGAAGGCTCGGGCGATCTCATCGGCCATCATGCCGGTTTTTTCCATCAATTGGGTGACGAACGAGCCCCCCACCCGGTTGATCATGGAATTGGTCACCCCGGTGGCGACTATTTCCCGGCGCAGTCGATGCTGGCTGATTTCGGCCGCGTATTTGGTTTGCAAGGCGGTCGGGAAATAACGCCGCAAATCATTCACCAAAAACGGATCGTCGGGAAGCGTGCTGCCCAAGATTTCATCAAACAGCCAGATTTTTGAATACGACATCAACACCGCAATTTCCGGACGGGTGAGACCCTTGCCGCCGACGGCGCGTTCGTTCAGGGTTTCGTCGTCGGGCAAAAACTCCACGGTCCGGTTCAACCGATCGGCTTTTTCCAGCATCCGCATCAAGCGAATTTGATGATCCACCAATTCAAGACTGCGTGCTTGAAGGATGGAAATGGCTTGAGTTTGGGCAAAATTATCGCGCAACACCAACGCGCCCACTTCATGGGTCATACGTGCCAACAGGGCATTGCGACCTTTTTGCGTGAGCTTCTTTTGTCGTACCAACGCATCCACCAAGATCTTGATGTTGACCTCGTGGTCCGAACAATCGACCCCCGCCGAATTGTCGATGGCGTCGGTGTTCAAGCGTCCTCCCGACAAGGCGTATTCAACCCGTGCCCGTTGGGTGACACCCAAATTGGCGCCTTCACCAATCACGCGGGCGCGCACGTCACGCCCATCGATGCGCACCGCGTCATTCGACCTGTCACCCGCGTCCACGTTGCTTTCCGAACTGGCCTTCACATAGGTGCCGATGCCGCCGAACCACAACAAATCCACGTCCAATTTCAAAATCAGGCGGATCAGATCGTTGGGAGCAATTTTGTCGACGTTGAGACCAAACATCTGTTTGATCTCTTTGGTCAAGGTGATCGACTTGGAGCGCCGCTCAAAAACACCGCCGCCCTTGGATATCAGCTTGGCGTTGTAATCGCTCCACGACGAACGCGGCAAATCGAATAGGCGCTGGCGTTCCGCCAAGGTCTTTTTGGCGTCGGGATCGGGATCGATAAAAATATGCATGTGGTTGAACGCTGCCATCAAGCGGATGTGCGGGCTCAGCAACATGCCATTGCCGAACACATCGCCCGACATGTCGCCCACGCCGACCACGGAAAAGTCCTGGCTTTGTGTATCCAGACCCATTTCACGGCAATGGCGCATGACTGATTCCCAGCCACCGCGGGCCGTGATGCCCATCTTTTTGTGGTCGTAGCCGACGCTGCCGCCGGATGCAAACGCATCACCCAGCCAAAATTTATATTCCGCGGAAACCGAATTGGCGATGTCCGAAAACGTTGCCGTGCCTTTGTCGGCGGCGACCACCAAATAGGGATCGTCCGGGTCGTGACGGGCCACACGTTTGGGCGGCACGATCTGGCCATGAGCGTCCAGGTTATCGGTTAAATCCAGCAAACCGCGAATGAAGGTTTTGTAGCATTCAATGCCTTCCGCCAAAACGGCATCGCGGTCGCCGTCCAAGGGCGGGTTTTTGACCACAAAACCGCCTTTGGACCCGACCGGAACAATGACCGCGTTTTTCACCTGTTGGGCTTTCACCAGGCCTAAAACTTCGGTGCGGAAATCTTCCCGACGGTCCGACCAGCGCAAGCCACCGCGGGCCACGTTACCAAAGCGCAAATGAATGCCTTCCACCCGGGACGCATAGACAAAGATTTCGAACTTCGGCCGGGGCAGCGGCAATTCTTCGATGTCACGACTGGACAACTTAAACGACAGCCAGGTTTTCAATTCGCCGTCGGCGGTCACCTGGAAGAAATTGGTGCGCAAGGTCACATCGACCAAGTTGATGTAACGCCGCAAGATCCGGTCTTGGTCGGCGCTGCTGACGTCTTCCAGCATATCAAACAGCTTCACCCTGAGGCGGGCCGCCTTGCGGTTCGACTTCACCACTTCATCCTGGTCGTCCAAGGGCTCAAAGCGGGCCACGAACATGTCGATCAGGGCGCGGGTGATCTCTGCATTTTCCACCAGGGTGCGGGCCATATAGTCTTCGGAGAAGGTTATACCCGTTTGGCGCAGATACTTGGTATAGGCGCGCAGCACCGTGACTTCGCGCCAATCCAAACCTGCCAACAGAATCAATGCATTAAGCGAATCGCTTTCCATATTGCCGGACCAGATTTGGTCAAAGGCCGCATGAAACCGCGACCGCACACTTTCGGCGCTGCCCATCAGCTTGCCGCGGGGTTCCAAACCAAAGTCGTGCAACACGATTTTATAGGCGGCCCCGATCGGCTGGGCGCTGTAGGGAATTTCTTCCATCACCCGAAGGCCCATGTTTTCCAACATCGGCAAGATATCCGACAGGGCCACCGGACCTCTGGGATTGTAGATTTTAAAGCGCAACGGCGGGCCTGACGGCGCGTCCAACTGATACAAATGCAAACCCAAACGACCAAACACATAGGTCAGCTCAATGCGCTTGATGTCGTCGACCGTTTCTGCGGTGGTGAAGCTGCCTTCATAATTGCGGTTGAAGGCTTCTTGATAGGCCCCCAACAGACGCATGCCTTCCATTTCACCGTACAGTTCGATCAACACCCCACCCAAACGGTCCGCCCACGAGCGGGTTAAATCGGTGATGTGCGCTTCCAGCGCCTTGATGTCGAATTTGGGAATTTGCCCGGGCGTCGTTTTGACCACCAAATGCAAACGGGTCAAAGCGTCGTCGCCCAAGTGGGCATAGTGCGCCGTGACTTGGCCATCAAAGGCCTCTTGCAAGACGTTTTGAATTTTGTGGCGCAGATCGGTGCTGTAGCGATCGCGCGGCAGATAAATCAAACAACTCATAAAACGTTCAAAATCGTCGCGGCGAATAAACAACGAAACTTTTTGCCGATCTTGCAAACGCAAGATGCCCAAAGCCGTTTCCAACAATTGATCGGTGGAGATTTGAAACAATTCATCGCGGGGAAAGGTTTCTAAAATATTCAGCAGGGTTTTGCCGTTGTGACTGTTTAACGGCAAACCGGCGCGATCAAAGGTGCCTTGAATTTTACGCCGCAACAACGGAATGGCGCGCGGGCTTCGGTTGTAGCCCCCTGCCGTAAACAGGCCGACAAAGACCCGAAAGCCGACCACTTTGCCTTTGGAATCCAATCGTTTAATGCCAACGGAATCCATTTGCACAGGCCGATGCACACGCGAGCGCATATCCGTTTTGGTCACCATCAGCAAATCGGGCTTGTTGATGAAACCGCGCACTTCGGCGGGCACTTTCGCCAGATCGCGAAATTCCTGAAACACCACCCGCGAGGTGTCGGTCAACACTCCCATGCTGGATTTTTTGGCAATGCTGACGGTGGCTTTGGCCCCGGTGCCATGGAATGCATATTCGCGGTAGCCCAAAAAGGTGAAATTGTCGTCGTGCAGCCAACGCAAAAAATCGCGCACTTCACTGACGTCTTCCAGCGCCATGCTGACGGTCAGGGTTTCCAACTCGGTGATCAAGTCCGCCAAAGTCGAGCGCATATTGCGCCAATCGCGCACCGCCACAGCCACGTCGGCAAGTACCGCCTGCACGCCAGCTTTGATTTCTTCATGGCGAATGAGGGGCTGTTCGTCGATTTGCAGGTGGATCAAACTTTCCGCCAACACGCCCTTGTCCACCCCCAACAGGCCAGATTCGAGGACCTCACTGAGGGTCCCCGCCGGGGTGCGCCGCATGCGCATGACGGGGTGAACCGAAAGATGTACGCCAAAACCCAGGTTATTCATTTCGGCGGTGATGCTGTCGATCAAAAATGGCATGTCGGCGTTAACGATTTCCACCACCGTGTGGCTGCTTCGCCAGCCATCCGTTTCAACGGTCGGATTAAAAACGTTGACGATCGACTGACCGGCTTTATGACGCATGGCCGTAGCCAGATGATGCAGGGCCATCCCCATCAAGGCGGCTGAGTCCAAGGCTTCTAAATCATCAATGGCCAACTGACTGAAATATTGCCGGACAAAGTTTTCGGTCCGCACGCGATCGGCTTTTTTAACCTGCTTCAACGCCAGCCCGGCGACCACGTCGATGGTTTTTTTGCGCCGCATAAAATCTGCATCAAACGACATGCGAAGACCCTCCCGCACCCAACTTATTTAGCCCCATAGCAAAAATGAGACCTTTCTGGGTCAATTACAAACCAATTGTGCAATATCGTTCTTTTTTACCAGTGTGTTAATCCGAATGGACTGCGTCGCTTCTTGACCTCAGCGAGTGCCTGTGAGACCCTAAATACGCGCTGCGATGAGGTGCGCACTTTGAGGAAATTCGATGCATACAAAAGCAACCACCGAACCCTCTCATGAATCCACCGCCTTAAACGGTGAGGTATCGTCTGAAGCCGCCATGTCGCAGACACCCGAACCAACGCCATCCGCATGGGCTGGGCACCCCATTAATCTCAGGTTTTCCGTGCCTTTTTTTCACACCCGATTTTATTTGACCGTCGTTGCTGGGCGCGAGCGTCGCCCCGAAGACCGCCGCCGCCTGGAACGCACAACACATCCCGTGGTCACCATTGGCAACACCTTGTTCGCCATCGGCGTCAGCACCCTGATCACCTTGATGGGGCTCACTGTGTTAATCGCCAGCAGCGCGATCATTGAATATTGAGAGCTGAAAAAGGGCAAAAAAAAGCCGGGCCTAAGCCCGGATTTTTTAACGCCGTGTTGGAAGATGGAGCGGGCGATGAGATTCGAACTCACGACTTCAACCTTGGCAAGGTTGCGCTCTACCCCTGAGCTACGCCCGCATTCCGCCTTCCAAAAGGCGTGGCGGATAATACCCACCCGCACCGCCATTGCAAGCCCTCTTTTACACTTTTTTTTCACGCACCCCAATTCCCTGACCTCCGCCCCCTCACGCACACCCTTTCGACCTTGAGCGCCGCCATGACCCCTGCCTCTACACCCGTCTCCCCCCCGGCCCAAATCCGGGTGCCTGCAACCCCTGAACAGTTGCTCCAGCACCTGGACCGTCTGGGCATCGGGCACAGCACCGTTCACCATGCCCAGGTCATGACTGTGGACGAAAACAAGCGGCTTGGTATCGAAACCCCCGGTCTGCACAGCAAGAATCTTTTTTTGAAAGACAAAAAGGGCGGGTTATTTCTTGTGGTGGCGCATCAAGACTGTCCCGTCGATTTAAAGTCTTTACGCAAGCGTTTGGGTCTCGGCAATTTGTCTTTCGCCAGTGCCGACGTCCTCTATGAGGTGTTGGGCGTGCAACCCGGTTCTGTGACGCCTTTTGCCGTTCTCAACGATGGCGTCGGGCGGGTCACCTTGGTGTTGGACAAAACCTTGTCGCAAAGTGCCTTGGTGAGTTTTCATCCCCTCATCAACACCCAAACTACCACCATCAGCGGGGCCGATTTGTTGACTTTTTTGCACGCTGTCGCCCATGACCCCATCATCATCGATTTCACCCCCGACCCTGAAATTTGATATATCTCGTCACGCAACCCTTGCGGCAGCCCGCTTTTCCCGCCATTTATGGGGCACGATCAATGCAACGCCCCCAAGACACTGTGAGCCCGGACCATGAGCAACCTTATTTTAGACCCGTCCTCCGCTGCTGCAAGTTCACCGCAACGCCCAGCACCTGCGGATCTCATCAAGGATTCCGATACCGATTCGTTTGTTCAGGACGTCATTGACGTTTCTATGCAAATCCCGGTCATTGTCGATTTCTGGGCACCCTGGTGTGGACCGTGCAAGACCCTGGGGCCCATGCTGGAAAAGCTGGTCAAACGCGCCGGCGGCTTGATCAAAATGGTCAAGGTCAATGTCGACGACAACAAAAGTTTGGCCGCGCAGTTGCGGGTTCAGTCCGTGCCTACCGTTTTTGCCTTCAAGGACGGTCGTCCGGTGGACGCGTTTGCCGGTGCGCTTTCCGAAACGCAGATCCAGGCCTTTCTCGACAAATTGATCGGCGACGCCAAACCGCCCATCGAAGCGGCCCTCGAACAGGCGCAAGAGGCGCTCAAGATCGGCGACGGTTTGGCTGCGGAAAACATTTACACCGCCATTTTGGGCGAAGACCCCACCCTCATTCCGGCGTTTGCCGGTGTTATCCGCGCCATCGCCGTGCAAGGGGACTTTGCCCGTGCGCGCGAAATGCTGAGCCGCTTGGATGCCCCAACCTTGGCCAATTCCTTAGTCATGCAAGCCATTTCCGCCCTGGAGCTGGCCGAAGAAGCCGCCGCCAGCTCAAACACGGATTTGACGCAATTGCAAACCAAGGTCGATCAACAGCCCAAAGATATGGAAGCACGCTTTGCCTTGGCCCAGGCCTTGTTTGGTGCAGGCGACACCGAGGCCGCGATCAGCAATTTGTTGGAGATTGTGCGCGTCAATCGCACCTGGAACGACGACGCGGGACGCAAACAGTTGATTAAAATTTTCGACACATTGGGTCCCACCGACCCCATCACGGTGGATGCCCGCAAGCGCCTTTCCGCCGTTTTATTTTCTTAAAACCAAACAAAGGCTGTCATGTCTCGAGCCCGTAACGCCTTTCCATTGCCCCGACGCCTTGCGGTTTTTCCCTTACCCGGAACCGTATTGATGCCCTATGGCCATTTGCCGCTCAATATCTTTGAGCCGCGCTACATCCACATGATCGACGACGCCTTGGGCACGGGACGCATCATCGGCATGATCCAGCCGCGCCACGGGGGCGGCGATTTGATCGCCGACGACGCCTTGCTGTACGATGTCGGCACGGCGGGACGGATCATTCAGTTTCACGATTCCGGTGATGGCCGATACTTGATCACCTTGGAGGGCCTCAGCCGTTTTCGCTTTCACGCCGATCTTCCTTCCGATCCGGCGCGGGGCTATCGCTGGGTCGAAGCCGATTACAGTCTTTACGAAGACGATCTTAACGTCGTTGATGTCGCCGACGAGCCGGGTCGGGAACGTCTCTTGGAATTGATGGGCCGTTATTTCGGTAAAAACGATATCGATGCCGACTGGAACGCCGTTTCCCAAGCGCCGTACGAGGCTTTGGTGGCGTCCTTGTCCATGAGCTGCCCGTTTGCCCCGCAGGAAAAACAAGCCCTGTTGGAATGTCCCACCTTTCAAGATCGCGCCCGCATGCTCATCTCTTTATTTGAAATGAGCGGAGACGCCAACGCCAGCCCCGCCTTGCGCCATTGATTTTAGCCGCACCGAAGAGAGCCACCATGACCGAAAAACAAAACAATGTTGACCGCAAACTTTTGGAAATTCTTGTGTGTCCGGTGTGCAAAGGTCCTCTGACCTATGATGCGGATGCCCAGGAATTGATCAGCAAGCAGGCTGGCTTGGCGTACCCCATTCGTGACGGAATCCCCATCATGCTTGAAAGTGAAGCCCGGGAACTCTAAGTGTATCAGCAATTGCGAATATAAGCCCGGCCTTCGGGCTTGGCTCTCGACTTTAGGAAAAGCACATGATTGAAGCAACACGGACCTTCGGCCAGACCCATATGCCCACCGAACTGCGTCTGGAAAAAGAAGACAAACGCCTGGAAATCGACTTTGAAGACGGCAAATCGTTCTCTATTCCCGCCGAACTTTTGCGCGTCGAAAGCCCGTCGGCCGAAGTTCAGGGTCACAGCCCGGAACAAAAGAAAGTTGTCGGCCAGCGCCGCCACGTCAACATCATGAAGATCACACCCGTGGGTAATTACGCTGTGGCATTGAAATTTGACGACCTGCACGACAGCGGTATTTACACTTGGGACTTCCTCTACAACATGGGGACCAACCAGGACACCATCTGGGCCAACTATCTCAAAGAATTGGAAGCCGCCGGCCTCAGTCGCGATCCGGCGTAGCGGAAAAACCGGAGTCAAAACAAAAACCGTTGCTTCCTTGCAGCGGTTTTTTTGACTCTGATGTGTGCGTGTGGTGTGCGCCCGCGGCACCCTCAACGGGGGGCCTGGACACCCCCAGATCGTCCCATCGTTTTTATTGCGAATGCGCAACGGTACGTTTATGCCGGAAGTATGAGGCCTTACCTATCACATTGAAATTAAACGTTTTATAATAAATTGTCAAAATAGTGCAATCGACATTTCCTAGCGTTCATTTTGCATTTTATTGTTCTAACACCCTGTAAAATCACATTTTAGGGTCAAAACGGCCTACATGTGTAGGCTACAACGTTTCCCCCCGCATCAAGCGCGGCAGGTCACCGACCGTGCCCATGGCATGACGCATGAAGAAGCGTTTGAGGTCGGGAAATTGGTTCACCGTAGCCATGCCCAAATCCCGCGCCAATTTTAGGGGCTCAATATCATTGGAAAATAGTTTCACCAAGACATCGGTTACGCCGAGCATTAAATCGTTATCGAAACGTCGCCATTGTTGGTATTTTTCCAGCACGTTCAGCGCCCCAATGTCTTGACCCAGGCGCCGGGCTTCGACCAAAACTTCCGCCAGCGCCGCCACATCGCGCAAACCCATGTTGAGGCCCTGTCCGGCGATGGGATGCATGCCGTGGGCACTGTCGGCGACCAACGCCAAGCGCTCCGCGATGTAGGTTTCCGCGTATTGCAACGTCAAGGGATACGCAAAACGAGGACCAACCACTTCAATTGCGCCCAAAAAGTCGCCAAAGCGCAGTTCCAGCTCTTCCTTAAAGTCTTCGTCGCTCAAATCCATCATGATCGGCCATAAATCGGCGCGTTCGGTCCACACGATAGACGATCGACAGGCGGGCTTTTCGGCCGTGCCCGGAAGCGGCAGGATGGCAAAGGGACCCGACGGCAAAAAATGTTCCTGGGCGCAAAAATCGTGGGACCGTTCATGTTCGACCGTGCACACGATGCCCGCTTGCTGGTAATCCCACGACGTCAGCTTGATGCCCGCCCCCTCGCGGGTGGGCGAACGCCGCCCATCGCACGCCACCACCAAGTCGGCGCGAATTTCACGGCCATCGTTCAGCGTCGCAAACACGCCGTTTTTGGCGCGATCCAATTCCTGAACGGTATTGGGGGCAAAATAGGTGAGATTTTCGGTTTTGGGCACCAAAGCGTTCAGGCCTTTGCGGATGGAGCGATTTTCCACCATGTAACCAAACGGCTCATCGCCGAGCTCCGTATGATCATAGTGCAAAAACAGCGGCGAATTGCCGTCTGCCACCCTAATGTCCTTGATCGGCGCGGTTTCGTCTTTGATTTCATCCCAAAGGCCCACCCCGTCCAACACGCGCTGCGACGACAACGCAATCGCCGAGGCCCGACCATCGAAGCCCCGATCAGTCCAGCCTTGGGTGTCTTCTATATCCACCGTGGCGACGCGAAAGCCATTTTGCGCCAACGCCAGCGACAAGGTTCCCCCCGCCAAGCCTCCACCGATCACCAAGATGTCGACTTTAAGGGGCTGAGAAGCGCCGGTTTTTGATGTTTTTGCTGTCGTCATGGAGTTGATGTCCCAACTGTGCCCGCCACCGTTGCAGGGTGTTTTACCACCCTAGAATTCACACCCGGCGTGCGTTTGTCCAGTGCTCATTCATCGTCGTGTTTTTTGTGCTTATATTCTAAGCAAATGTATGTTAGTGCCTAATTTATATGCAATTTTGTTCGGTCCCGTTATCCCCACAATACGTATTGTTTTGATCTAATATATTGTTAATTAACATTTATATCTCACCCAAGTCGAATCTGGCACGGCCCTTGTATAGGAGGAAGGGCTAGGCGATTGGTTCTGGCATAAACCCATCCGAGACGCATGTGCGTCGTAAACAGGGGATTTAGAGCGATGAAATTTATCATGGCCATCATCAAGCCCTTTAAGCTCGATGACGTACGTGAGGCCCTTACGGGTCTTGGCGTCGAGGGTATGACCGTTACCGAGGTCAAGGGCTACGGCCGCCAAAAAGGTCAAACGGAAATCTACCGTGGTGCCGAATACGAAATTCACTTCCTTCCCAAAGTTAAAGTCGAAGTCGCCGTTTCCGACGAACAGGCTGAACGCACGGTCGAAGCCATCAGCGCTGCGGCCGGCACCGGGAAGATCGGCGACGGCAAGGTTTTTGTCGTCGATTTGGAAAAAGCCATGCGAATCCGCACGGGCGAAACCGACGATCAAGCTCTGTAAGGAGATCGCAACATGAAAAGCAAACTGTTTACGCTTTCCGGCCTGCTGGCTGCGTTTGCCGCGATGATGATGGTGTCGCTCCCTGCGCACGCCGAAGTCTCCGCTGAAACAACCTATATTTTTAACACCTTGTCGTTCTTGATGCATGGCTTCTTGGTCATGTGGATGGCGGCTGGTTTCGCCATGCTTGAAGGCGGTCTGGTGCGCACCAAAAACACCTCCATGCAGATGCTCAAAAACATCGCCATCTACGCGACGGCGGGCATCATGTACTGGGCGGTTGGCTATAACCTGATGTATGACGGTGTCGATGGCGGCTTCATGGGTTCGTTCTCCATGTGGAGCGCCTCTGATCCCAGCATCACCGAAGCCGGTTTTGTCGCAGGCGATTCCACCTATTCGGCAGCATCGGATTGGTTCTTCCAGATGGTGTTCGTGGCCACCGCCGCTTCGATCGTGTCCGGCACCTTGGCTGAACGCATCAAACTGTGGCCGTTCATGATCTTCACCGTCGTGTTGACGGCGGTCATCTACCCGATCCAGGGTTCCTGGCAGTGGGGCGGCGGCTGGCTCAGCGAAATGGGCTTCTCCGACTTCGCCGGTTCCACGTTGGTTCACTCCGCTGGCGGCTGGGCGGCTTTGACGGGCGCCATCATCCTCGGCCCGCGCATCGGCAAGTACACCAAAGAAGGCGGCGTTCGCCCGATCCCTGGTGCCAACCTGCCGCTCGCGACCCTGGGTACGTTTGTTCTGTGGTTGGGCTGGTTCGGCTTCAACGGCGGTTCACAACTCGCCATGGGTTCGGCTGCTGACGTTCGCGACATCTCGACCATCTATGTCAACACCAACTTGGCCGCTGCGGCCGGTGTTGTGGTCACGATGATCATGACCCAGCTCATCTACAAGAAGGTTGATTTGACCATGGCGCTCAACGGTGCCCTGGCCGGTCTGGTGGCCATCACCGCCGAACCTTTGGCTCCGTCTCCCATGATCGCCGTGATCGTCGGCGCTGTCGGCGGTGTGTTGGTGGTCTTTGCGGTACCGTTCTTCGACAAGCTGAAGATCGATGACGTGGTTGGCGCTCTGTCCGTTCACTTGGTGTGCGGCATCTGGGGCACGATGGCTGTTCCCATCTCCAACTCAGGCACCAGCTTCATGACCCAGTTCGTTGGCGTTGCCGCCATCGGTGCCTTTGTCCTGGTCACGTCTGCAGTCTTCTGGCTGGTGCTCAAGTTCACCATGGGCATCCGTGTCAGCCAAGAAGAAGAAATGATGGGCTTGGACAAAGCCGAACTCGGCATGGAAGCTTATCCGGAATTCGGTCGCGGATCACAGAACGTATGATCCTCGGTCGACAACAAGTTTGGACGGGGTGCCCATAGCATCTGATTCCCCAACAGCCCCGTTCAAATAGAGGGTCGGAGACGCAGAAGTCTCCGACCCTCTTCTTTTTTGCTCACTATTTAAGCAATTGCCCGTTCCCTGCTCAACCCCGCCTCGCCTACAGTTGCCTTATTTTTATGCAGGCACCAGCTTCCTTTCGTAAAATCAAACCGTTGTCGGGTTTACAACAAACAGGCACGATCCTTGCTTTGGGTTAATCGGCCCAATTGGGGGGCCTTCGGATGCTGTGAAACAATTGTTGGGGATATATCGCCATGCAAGTCGGTATGGACGTCTTTTTTGTGCTGATGGGTTCGGCCATGGTTTTGGCCATGCACGCCGGGTTCGCATTTTTGGAAGTCGGCACGGTACGCAAAAAAAATCAAGTCAACGCCTTGGTTAAAATCATCACCGATTTCGCCATGTCGACCATGGCGTATTTTTTTATTGGCTACTCGGTCGCCTACGGGGTGAATTTTTTCTCGTCCGCGGCGGTGCTCACCGGGGCCGTTGACGGCGACGGCATCAGCTTTGCCAAAAACGGCTACGATTTGGTCAAGTTCTTCTTTTTGCTGACCTTTGCCGCAGCCATTCCGGCGATCATTTCCGGTGGCATTGCCGAACGTGCACGATTTCGTCCGCAACTGATCGCCACGGCGATTTTGGTGGCGTTTGTCTATCCCAGCTTTGAAGGCATGGTGTGGGGAACGCGCCTTGGTTTTCAAAACTTTGTCGAAAGCATTGCCGGAGCCCCCTTTCATGACTTCGCCGGTTCCATCGTTGTCCATGCCGTCGGCGGCTGGTTGGCGTTGGGCGCGGTTGTCATGTTGGGCGCACGCATGGGACGTTACCGCAAAGACGGTCATGTGGTCGGCATTCCGCCATCCAACATTCCGTTCTTGGCCTTAGGTTCGTGGATTTTGGTGGTCGGCTGGTTCGGCTTTAACGTTATGAGCGCGCAATCGGTCGAAGGCATCACCGGTTTGGTGGCGATCAATTCGCTGATGGCCATGGCCGGGGGCATTCTCGCCTCCTTAGTCGTGGGCAAAAACGATCCCGGCTTTATTCACAACGGCGCGTTGGCGGGGTTGGTTGCCGTATGCGCCGGGTCTGACATCATGCACCCCCTGGGCGCCCTGGTCGTGGGCGGCGTTGCCGGGGCTTTGTTTGTCTGGGGCTTTACCCAGTGCCAAGAAAAATGGAAGATCGACGATGTTTTGGGCGTCTGGCCGCTGCACGGCATGTGCGGTCTGTGGGGCGGCATCGCGTCCGGCATTTTTGGTCTTGAAGCCCTGGGTGGCTTGGGCGGCATAACCTTCCTGGGCCAGCTCATCGGCTCCGTGTCGGGGGTCGTGTTTGCCTTGGTTTGCGGATTTTTGGTCTATGGCGGTCTGAAATACACCTTAGGGCTTCGTTTGGACCCGGAAGACGAATACCGGGGCGCGGATCTCACCCTGCATCACATTTCTGCCTATCCGGAGGAAGACACGCACGCTTAAGGCGATATCAACGCCTTTTGTTCACGCTTAGCCTTTCATCGATCAAAGGGTCGAAGGTTTTTGCCTTCGGCCCTTTTTGCGCCCAAAGTCGCCCTTTCAAGGCCGTATTTCATGCCTATATTCACGCAAGACCCGCGTTTACGTTAAGATCTTATAAAGCCTCACGGTGTAAAAAAAGATATGGCTTG
>JGI11705J14877_10001050_pt1 | contig 16126 bp, 12 predicted proteins | sample Etolaghawater15m_FD_14877 | JGI IMG/M metagenome (IMG submission 14877)
CCACCCCCCTGCCACTTCACATCAGCCGCAGGTAACTCCTCAAGAAAACGGCTCGGCTGACAACGCACCCGCTCCCCCCCGCGCCGCCGGCGCTGCGCCAACGTCATGGTCAGGGTACGCTGAGCGCGAGTAATACCGACATAAGCAAGGCGCCGCTCCTCCGCAATCGTATCGCCCTCAATACTGCTATGATGCGGCAAAAGATCCTCCTCCATACCAACCAAAAAGAGATGCGGAAACTCCAACCCCTTCGCCGCATGAAGCGTCATCAAACGAACCGCATCCTGCTCCTCCTCCTCACTATTACGATCCAACAGATCGAGCAACAACATCCGCGAAACCATCGACTCCAAATCGCTCGGCCCCTCCGGCTGCGCCTGCAAACGACCAAACCAACTCACCAACTCCTCAACCCGCCCCAATCGCCGCTCAGCCGCCGCACGACTATCGCTACTATCGCGCAACCAACCACTATAATCGAGCGCCTGCAACAACTGCCGGAGTGCCGCCACCGGCTCACCACTGCGCACCTGCTGACCAAAACTCACCAACCAATGGGAAAAACGCTGCAAACGGTTATACGCCCGCTCATTAAGGCGCTGACGCAACCCCAACTCAAAACTCGCACTAAAAAGACTAATACCCCGCTCACGCGCATAACCGCTCAAACGCTCTAACGTCGTAGTACCAATCTCCCGCCGCGGCACATTAATCACCCGCAAAAGCGCCGTATCATCATCAGGATTAAGCAGCAACCGCAGATAAGCAAACAGATCCCGAATCTCACGATGATCGAAAAAGGATTGACCACCACTAATCTGATAAGGAATACGCTGCTCACGCAACCGCTGCTCAAAGAGTCGCGCCTGATGGTTACCGCGATAGAGGATCGCCATCTCACCATGGCGCACCTGCTGCAAAAGCGCCAACTGCGTGATCTCCGTCACCACCCGCTGCGCCTCATCCTCCTCATCGACACACCGGATGATCCGGATCGGCTCCCCCTCACCGAGCGCACTCCAGAGCCGCTTCTCAAATAGATGCGGGTTATGCCCAATCAGCTGATTCGCTGCCCGCAAAATACGACCACTAGAGCGGTAATTCTGCTCAAGCTTAATCACCTGAAGTTGTGGAAAGTCACGCTGTAACAGCGCCAGATTCTCCGGCTGCGCACCACGCCACGCATAGATCGACTGATCATCATCACCGACCACAGTAAACGCTTGCCGCTCAGCAACCAAAAGCTGCACCAGCCGATACTGCGCGGTATTCGTATCTTGATACTCATCAACTAACAGATAACGGATACGCTGCTGCCAACGCTCAAGCGCCGCCGCATCGCGCTGAAATAGCAGCACCGGGAGCATGATCAGATCATCAAAATCGACCGCATTACACGCTTTTAGATGGCGATGGTAGGCAGCATAAAGCGTCGCTGTTGCACTACTTGCCGCATCATCGGCACTCGCTAGCGCCTGCTCCGGGGTCAGCAGACCATTCTTCCAGTGCGAGATACGCTGCTGCATCTCCTGCGCAAGCCCCTCATCACCGGCATCGTGCCGCAGCAGATCGCGCAGCAGCGTAGCGCTATCGCTAGCATCATAGATAGAGAAGCCGCGGCGATAGTCGAGCGCCGCTAACTCATGGCGGATAATATCGAGCCCGAGCGTGTGAAAAGTAGAGACGCGCAGCCCACGACTCTCATGCGGGCGCAGTAGCGGTTGCAGACGCGCCTTCATCTCCCGCGCCGCCTTGTTAGTAAAAGTGACCGCAGCGATGTGACGCGCCGCGAGACCGCACTCGCTAATTAACCAAGCGATCTTACGGGTGATAACACGTGTCTTACCGCTACCGGCACCCGCTAACACTAGCAGGGGGGAACCACTATGGTGGACGGCAGCAAGCTGTTGCGGATTGAGTTGAGACATCGGACATTGAGTCACGGCTAGAGGGGGAGCCATTCTAAGCGATGGGTCGTGGTACCGATACCTCCGATTGCGGTAGAGTAGCCGCCCCAACCCCTACGACTCGGATCGATTGACACTATGGCGCTGTTAACGCTGCACAATGCACACCTTAGTTTTGGCAGTGCGCCCCTACTCGATGGCGCGGCACTTACCATTGAAGCGGGTGAGCGGATCGCACTGATTGGCCGCAATGGGTGCGGTAAATCGACCCTACTGAAGGTGTTAGCCGATGAGCAGCCGCTTGATGAGGGGGATCGGATTGGACGGCAGGGGCTGCGCGTAGTGCGGCTAGAGCAGGAGGTACCAGCCGCCTGTGATGGTTCAGTCTATGCCGTGGTGCTCGCAGGATTAGCGACTGAGTCCGCCCTGCTACAGCAGTTTCACGATCTGAGTCAGCAACTCAGCGAGTCGCATGATAGCGCGCAGCTAGCGCAGTTAGAGCAGCTCCAGCGGCAGCTAGAGAGCTGCGATGGCTGGCAGCTCCAGCAGCGGGTCGAACGGGTCATCTCACGCCTATCACTGCCCGCAGATCAACCCTTTGCCTCCCTCTCTGGCGGATTGAAGCGGCGGGTACTGCTCGCCCGCGCATTGGTGACCGAACCCGATCTCCTGCTGCTCGATGAACCGACAAACCACCTCGATATCGACGCGATCCTCTGGTTGGAGGAGCTACTGCTCGGCTTCGCTGGCAGTGTGGTGTTGATCACCCATGATCGCGCCTTCCTACGCCGCTTGGCGACCCGCATTGTTGATCTTGATCGAGGGGCGCTGCGGAGCTGGCCGGGTGATTACGATAACTATCTGCGGCGGCGTGAGGAGCGGCTCCACGCCGAGGCGCAGGCGCAGGCGCGGTTTGATCGCCATCTTGCACAAGAAGAGGTGTGGATTCGACAGGGGATTAAGGCGCGCCGAACCCGCAATGAGGGGCGGGTACGCGCACTAGAAGCGCTACGCCAAGAGCGGCAGCAGCGGCGCAATCAGATGGGGAGCGTGCAGCTACGCGGCCAGCAGGCGGAGCAGAGTGGCCGACTGGTGGTTGAGGCCGATCAGATCAGCTTTGAGTGGGGGGGGAAACGGCTGATTGATGATTTTTCAACGCTGATCCAGCGCGGCGATAAGATCGGCATTATTGGTCCGAATGGGGTGGGGAAGAGTACGCTACTGCGTCTATTACTCGGTGAGATGGCACCGCAACAGGGGCGACTGCGCCACGGAACGCGGCTGCAGATCGCCTACTTCGATCAACTGCGCGCCCAGCTGCGTGAGGAGGCGACGCTATTTGAGAGTGTCGGCGAGGGGCGCGATAGTGTCACCATCAATGGTCAGTCGCGTCATGTCATCAGCTATCTGCAAGATTTTCTGTTTCCGCCGCAGCGGGCGCAGAGCCCGGTGCGCTCACTCTCTGGTGGTGAGCGTAACCGACTGCTACTTGCTAAACTCTTTACCCAACCGAGCAATCTACTGGTGCTCGATGAGCCAACCAACGATCTCGATGTCGAAACCTTAGAGCTGCTCGAAGAGCTACTGGTGAACTATCAGGGAACCCTGTTACTAGTGAGCCATGATCGCGCATTTCTTGATAATGTGGTGACCTCGCTCCTCGCCTTCGAGGGGGCGGGGGTGGTGCGCGACTACATTGGTGGCTATCAGGAGTGGTTGCAGCAGCGCCCGGTGGCCAGCAGCGAGCGCCCCGAAGGGGCGCGTGCCACGACCACCAATGAGCGCCGCGATCGCCCCGCTTCCCGCAAACTCAGCTACAACCAGCAGCGGGAGCTCGCGCAGCTACCGCAGCAGATTGAGCAGCTTGAAGCGACCTTAGCACAGCTTCAGCAGCAGCTCGGTGATCCCACCTTCTATCAGCAGCAGCCACCGGCCGCCATCACCGCGGCGACCACCCAACTCACTGAACTAGAGCAGAGGCTACAGCAGCACTACGAACGCTGGGAGGCGCTAGAGGCGCTCACTGTCGGCACGGCGTAAAGCGGTGTTAGAATCGCCCCCTTTGTGTCGCCGTACTGGAGTACTCCCCCCATGAACCACGAAAAAGTGACATTTGGCTTCTTTATCGTCTTGGCGTTGACGCTGAACTTCGGCTTCTTCATCGGCGAGATGGATGATCCGCTACACCATAATGTCTATGAGCTATTTGCTGCGATTGTGGTTAATCTCATCGCTACCGTGCTGAAGTTTGGTGATCGGACCCAGATCGGGGCGATTCTATTAGCCACTAGCCTAGTGGCGGATCTACAACTGGTCGCCGCCGCTATCGTCTGGGGGGTTGCTGTCACCACCAGTGGTGACGCCGCGCTGAGCGCTGAGGTGACCAGTAGTATCGTCTCACTCAGTGGCGGCGCACTGCTAGCGAACATCACTTCGGTGATCTTGCTGATTGCCGAAACCGTTTCGTTGCGGCGCTAACCCCGATGCAGCGGCGCATCGATACGGTACTCTATCTGGTGATGCGGCGGATGCGGCTGCCGCTGGTGCTGCTCATCAGCGCGTATGCGGTGGCGGTGTTGGGGCTGACACTGATGCCGGGAGTGGATGATCAAGGGGAGCCGTGGCGACTCGACTTCTTCCACGCCTTCTACTTTGTCTCCTACATGGCCACCACCATCGGCTTCGGTGAACTCCCCTTCCCCTTCTCACCGGCGCAGCGCTGGTGGACGCTGTTCTCTATCTATCTGACGGTGGTGGTCTGGTTCTACGCGATCGGCAAGATTTTAGCGCTCGTCCAAGATCCCGCCTTTCGGTTGGCGGTTGAGGAGCTCGCCTTTACCCGATCGGTGCGCGCCTTAAAACAGCCCTTCTATATTGTCGCAGGTTATGGTGAGACCGGTTCACTGCTGGTTCGGCTGCTCGCCGAGCGGGGGCTGCATGCGATTGTGCTCGATAAGGAGCCGCTCCGGATCCAGGAGCTACAGCTAGCAGCGCTACCGCTATCGGTACCGGCGCTGTGCGGTGATGCGAGCCAAGTGCAGGTGCTAGAGGAGGCGGGACTCCAGCGCCCCAACTGTCGCGGTGTGGTGGCGCTCACCGATGATGATCAGGTGAATCTGAAGATCGCGATCACCAGTAAGCTGTTGAGTCCGAATCTACCGGTGATGTGTCGTGCCGAGCGCGCCGATACGGTGGCGAATATGGTCTCATTTGGCACCGATTCGGTGATCGATCCGTTTACCCTATTTGGGCGCCGAATCGCCCTCGCGCTCCACTCACCCGGTACCTATCTGCTACGCGCTTGGCTCACCGGTGGGCCCGGTAGTGCGCTGCCCGATCCACTCTATCCGGTTCGCGGGCGCTGGGTGTTGTGCGGCTATGGACGGTTCGGCAAGGCGGTGCGCCGCGGTCTCCAGCATGAGGCGATGGCGACCACTATCATTGAAGCCGATCCCGACGCCACCGGCTGTCGCGGTTTTGCGATCGATGGGCGTGGCACCGAGGCGGAGACGCTAGAGGCGGCGGAGATCGCTACCGCGACCGGTATCGTTGCCGGTACCGATAACGATGTCGATAACCTCTCGATTCTCATCACCGCCAAGAGCCTCAACCCGGCACTCTTCTGTGTTGCTCGCCAGAACCGCAACGACAATCAGGCGCTCTTTGAAGCCGCCAATATCGATCTCACCATGCAGCGCAGCCATATTATTGCTGAAGATATCTTTGCGCTGCTGATGACACCACAACTGTCGATCTTCTTTGCCGAGAGTGAGCAGCAGGATAATGGTTGGGCCAATGAGGTGTTGAGTCGGATTCTCGCCATCACCGACCGCGTACCCGAGGTGTGGTCGTTGAGACTCAACCGGAGTGAAGCACCGGAGGTGTGTCGGCTGATAGAGGAGGGGGTGACACTGACGCTCGATACCCTGCTACGCGATATGCGTGATCGCGAACAGCGCCTACCGCTGCTGCCACTGCTGCTGTTACGATCACAACCGGAGGGGATGCGCGGGCGGCGAAAGCACCAAGCGCAGGTGATGCCGGCAGCCGATGAGCCGCTCCGTTACGCCGATGAACTGCTACTTTGCGCACCGATCGGTGTACGACCGCTGTTTGCTTCAAACTGCAGCAACCTCAATACACTGCGCTATGTGGTGAGTGGTGAATCGCGCCCCGATGGGGTGGTGTGGCACTGGCTGGCGGCACGGCAAGCGCGCCGTCAGCCGTGAGGGGAGATTAGACAGTAGCGATGGCACCACGTTGGAGATGGCTGTGGCTGCTGATAGATTGGCTGATGGTGTGGCAATCCTCCTTCACCTCGCCAACATCATACTGCTCCACATAGCGATCGAGACTGCGTGCCACCTCAAGTAACCCCTCGCCCGCTTCACAGGCGCTATGGGTGCTCTTAACTGAGTCGGCAGCAATCGAACGAATCTCCACCACCTTACTCTCCACCTCCTCATTGAGCGTATGCTGCCGCTTTACACTCTCGGCAATGATGCGGTTCATCTGCTCAATATCTGCGACGGCGTCATTGATCCCCTGGAGCGCACTCTCCGCATCGCGTGCGATACCGACACTCTCCTCAGCCCCGCCGCGACCCCGTTCGATCCGATCAACGGCAGTCCCAATGCCACTACGCAACTGCTCAATCGTCTCTCGGATCTCACCGGCCGCGTCGTGGCTACGAGTAGCGAGGGTGCGCACCTCGTCGGCCACCACCGCAAACCCCCGTCCATGCTCACCGGCACGGGCGGCCTCAATTGAGGCGTTGAGCGCTAACAGATTGGTCTGCTCGGCAATGCCGGAGATCACTTCGGTGATCTCGCCGATGCGGTGGCTCTGCTGCGCTAACGCCTCAATCGCTGCAGCGGCCTGCTCAACATCACTCGCTAACCGCTCGATGCTGGTGACGGTACGCTGCATCAGATCGCGCCCATTGCCGGTGAAGCGGAGCGCATCACTTGCGGCAGTTGAGGCCTCATCACTGCTTTCGTGAACCTGTTGAATCGCTCGGGTCGACTCCGACACGGCACATGCGACCGCATCTATATCCTGCTCTTGGCGCTTAGCTCCCTGCTGTGCGCCACGGGTGGCGCTCACCACCTCACCGGCCGCTCCGCTGATGGAGTGGGCGGCACCATTCACCTCACCGACCATCGCCCGCAGGGTCTCGGTCATCACGTTGAAGCTGGTGACAATCTCACCGATAGTGTCGTTACTCTGGAGATCGCAGCGGTGGGTCAGATCGCGATGGCTGATGGCGTTGGCGACATCGGCGATGTTACGCAGTTTGTTCAGTAGCAGGTACTTAATCAACAGGTAGTTAAAGATGCCGATCGAGATACCCGCAATCAAGCAGCCGATCAGAAACCAGACGCGCAATCCCGGCTTCCATTCGACAAAGAAGTTGGCGTAGTGGGGAAAAATAAGCCCCATTAAGAGGCCAAAAGATAAGAATGCGACCATCAAGGTCTGCAGTATGCTCTTATTTACCATCAGGTTCATAGCGCCTCCATCCTCCTGTCAGGCATCTGACCGGTCGTCGGTTCGGCATAGGTGAGGTCGGTCCGGTCCGGTCGGTCGGAAATAGTCTAAGGTTTGTTGGTTGGATCTGGCGGGATCAACGTCAGCGTCGATGAGCCGCTTCGGTAGAATAACGGTTTTCTTCTGCAAAAGGGTATATCCCCAGAGTAATTATTTGATTTTACTTATCTAAATTATAAAGTTACCAAATAGTAATATTCCTCATCATACTGCTGGAGGTGATCGAATGGAGTGGGGTTTTCCAGGGGTTGGTCTCTTGGTGGGTCTGCTCGTAGGTGTCAGCGGTGTCGGGGGTGGGGCATTGATGACCCCCCTGCTGGTGCTACTGTTTGGTGTCGCACCGGTCGTGGCGATCGGCACCGATCTCCTCTATGCGGCGATCACTAAGAGTGCCGGTGTGGTGATCCACCAGCGCCAACAGAGTGTCTGCTGGCGACTGGTCGGGTTACTGGCGCTGGGGAGTATTCCCGCTACACTGCTGACGCTCCTACTGCTACAGCCATTGATGGCGAGTCGCGATATAGCCACCCCTCTGCTACTCCCACTACTCGGTGTGCTGCTGCTGCTGACCGGACTGCTGCTGCTGCTTCGCGAGCGGTTGCGAGGGTGGTTTCGAAGTGGCACCCTCGGCCCCGCGATGAGGCGCTGGCTTATGCGCTGGCAGTGGCCGCTCACACCGGTTGCTGGGGCGCTGCTAGGGTGCTTAGTGACCCTCTCTTCGGTGGGGGCTGGCGCGATCGGTGCGGCCCTACTGCTCCTGCTCCACCCGCGTCTCACTCCGGTACGGCTAGTCGGTACCGATATTGCCCATGCGGTACCGCTGACCGCCATTGCGGGGTTGGGGCATCTACAACTCGGCCATGTCGATCTGTCGATGCTACTACTGCTGCTGTCGGGATCGCTACCGGGGATCTGGATCGGCAGTCGGCTCGCGCTGCGGCTACCGGCTGAACGGCTGCGGCGGCTACTGGCGCTGCTACTGCTGCTACTGGGGGGGCGGCTGCTGATGGTGTGAAGCGCATCGGTGCAAAGATCGACTCGCAGCGACGGAGAAATTGCGTCTACAATCACCCCAACGATCGACCACAACCGCCGGTTTCGATTCCATCAAGGGGGAGGTATCGATGCACGAGGGGCTCTACTGGTTACCACGCGATCAGCTCGATCGCTTGATAACATCGCTCAATGATCAGGGGTATCAGACGCTACTACCGCAACTGCGCGATGGGGCGGTGCGATTTGCTGCCGCCGAGAGTGCCGCGCAACTGCCGGTCGGATACCATCAGCAGCAGCAGCCAGGCTACTACCGCATGGTCGCGGCACCGGGTGAGGTGCGTGCCTTTGCGTGGGCGCATGGTCCAGAGGCGATCAAACCCCACACCTTCGCGAGCCGTGAGACGCTCTGGACGGTACGACGTGATGAGTCGGGCCGCCACCACTTTAGTGCCACTGATGAGGTTGCGCCGCGCTTGGCGATTATCGGCGTGCGCGCCTGCGACCTCGCGGCGCTGGCGCTCCAGCAGCAGCACTTCGCGCATGATCGCCCGTTTCAGCGGCGGCGTGAGTCGCTACTACTGATCGCTATTAACTGTAGCCATCCGGCCGCCACCTGCTTCTGCGCGGCGACCGGTGATGGGCCAACCGCTACCACCGGTTACGATCTGCTACTCGATGAGTTGGATGAGGGGTTTCTGCTGCGGGTTGGGAGTGAGCGGGGGGATGCGCTCCTTACGGCACTAGCGCTGCATAACGCGAGCGCCGCCCAGCAGCAGCAGGCAGCGCGACAGCAGCAGGCAGCGGCAGCGCAGCAGCAGCGGCGATGGCCCGATGGCGACCTACCGACGCAGCTCTGGGCGGCGCTCGCGCATCCGGCATGGGCGAGGGTTGCTGAGCGCTGCCTCAGTTGTGGTAACTGCACTGCCGTCTGCCCCACCTGCTTCTGCCACAGCGAGCAGGATCATGCGGCACTCGATGGGAGTACGGTGCAGCATCAGCGTGAGTGGGACTCCTGTTTTGCTGCTGACCATAGCTATCTGCATGGCACTTTAGTGCGGGGGGCGATTCAGCAGCGTTACCGTCAGTGGCTCACCCATAAACTCGCTGGTTGGCACGATCAGTACCAGCGCTCCGGCTGCGTCGGCTGCGGCCGCTGTATCAGTTGGTGTCCGGTCGGAATCGATTTAATGGCGGTGGTGAGTGAACTGCTCACTCCATCACCGGCCACCACCACACAATCGGAGGGCCTCTGATGAGCGCGCTCGAACATCCATCCGACTCAAACCAGGCAGCCGCGCCGCTGCCACCCCCCCTACTGCCACATGAGGCGCTGATTGTGGAGCGGATTGAGGAGTCGCCAACCATCTTTACCCTGCGACTGCGCTTTACCGATCCGCTGATCCATCAGCGCTACCAGTTTGCACCGGGGCAGTTCAACATGCTCTATCTCTACGGCATCGGTGAGGTGGCGATCTCAATCGTCTCCGATCCCACGGATGATACCCTCTATGATCACACCATTCGGGCGGTCGGGCGAGTCACCCGCGCACTACAGCAGCTGGTTACGGGCGATACCATCGGTGTGCGTGGTCCCTATGGACGCGGTTGGCCGGTTGATCGTGCGCAGGGGGATGATCTACTGATTGTGACCGGTGGGCTCGGTTGTGCACCGGTGGTGTCGGTGATCAACTATGTGATGCGGCGGCGGCAGCACTATGGCCGTCTCATCATCATGCAGGGGGTGCGCCACGCTAACGATCTGATCTGGCGTGAGCGCTATGAGGCGTGGGCGAAGCTCCCCGAGACCCAAGTGTTAATTGCGGCCGATCAGGGGGGGCGTGGCTGGCCGTGGCACACCGGTCAGGTGACGGCACTGTTTGAGCGGGTGGCGCTCCAGCCAGAGCGAACCACCGTGATGATGTGTGGCCCGGAGGGGATGATGCGGGCGGTGGCAACCGATTTGACGGGGCGCGGCATCGCCCCCGCGCGCCTCTATCTGAGCATGGAGCGCAATATGAAGTGCGGGGTAGGCCACTGCGGCCACTGTCAGTTTGGTAGTCGCTTTGTCTGCCGTCAGGGGCCAGTCTTTAGCCTACCGGAGGTAGAGCCGCTGCTCGGCGTTGCTGGATTCTAATCGGCTACTTAAGGGGGGGAAGATGAGACCACGCATCGCAATCCATAAGTTCAGCTCCTGCGATGGCTGTCAGTTAGCGCTACTCAATGCAGGTGAGTCGCTGTTGACGCTAGCCGAGCAGGTGGTGTTTGTCCACTTCGCGGAGGCCGGTTACCTCGATGAGGAGGCAGAGGTGGATATTGCGCTGGTTGAAGGGAGTCTCTCGACCGCGCAGGAGTTGCGCCGCATCGCGGCGATCCGCCAGCGCAGTCGCTATCTGATCGCGATGGGCGCTTGCGCCACTAGCGGCGGCATTCAGGCGCTGCGGAACCACGCCGATGCCGATCACTGGTTGGGGGCTATCTATCAGCAGCCGGCCGCGATCGATCTCCGACCAACGGCAACGCCACTGGCCGATCATGTGCGGATCGATCTGGCGATACCGGGGTGTCCGGTATCGGGCGCGCAGCTGCTGCCGATCTTGCGCGATCTGATCGCCGGGGTGCGACCGCAACTGAGCCATGAGCGGGTCTGTAGTGAGTGCAAACGCAACCATTTCCCGTGTGTCATGGTTACGGCTAACCGCCCCTGTCTTGGGGCTATCACAGCGGCGGGTTGCGGAGCACTCTGCCCCTCACTTGGACGCGACTGCTACGGCTGTTATGGGCTCGCAGAGCAGGCGAATGTGGCCGCGTTGAGTGCGCAGTTCCAGCAGCAGGGGTTGTCGGCCCGCGCAGTAGCGCAGCGGCTGCAGCTGATCCATAGCCAAGCGCCGGCACTGCACGATGAGGCGGCGCGCTGGTTAGCTGCCACCCAGGAGAGCGAAGTTGACGCTGATAGCAGGGGGGAGAAGAGATGAGCGAATCACCACCGAACGCAACCGCAGCCGGTGATCGTGAACTGGCGATCAAGGTACCTCTGTTAGCGCGAGTCGAGGGGGAGGGGGCGCTAGAGATCACGATTCGGGATCAGGATATTAGTGCGCTGCGGCTACGCATTTTTGAGCCGCCGCGGCTGTTTGAGCAGCTTCTAGTGGGGCGCGATTGGCAGGAGGTGCTCGATATTGTCGCGCGCATCTGCGGTATCTGTCCGGTCGCCTATCAGATGAGCGCGGTACAGGCGCTCGAGCAGGCGGTTGGCTTTACACCCTCGCCAGCGCTACAGGCGCTGCGCCGCCTCTTCTATTGTGGTGAGTGGTTAGAGAGCCACGCGCTGCATATTCATCTACTCGCCGCTCCCGATTTCCTGCGCTATCCGAGTGCCATTGCGATGGCGCAAGATCACCCCGAGGTGGTGCGGCGCGGTCTGCGACTACAGCAGATCGGTAACACCATCTTGCAGCAGCTCGGTGGTCGTTCGGTACATCCGGTGGGGGCGGCGATTGGTGGCTTCTGGCGTCCCCCCGATGCGGCAGAAGCGGCGGCGCTGCTGGCGCAGTGTGAGCAGCGGTTAGCCGATGCTGAGGCACTGGTGGCGTGGGTGGCGGCGCTGCCACTCCCTAACGATCCGCAGCACTTTACCAGCGTGGCACTGCGTCACGATCACGACTACCCGATGGAGGCGGGGCGGATCATCTCTGATGGGGGCTTGGATATTGATCGTTGCGACTTTCAGCGCCACTTCGAGGAGTTTCAGCAGCCCCACTCAACGGCACTCCACTGCCACTTAGAGGGTGCCCCCTATCTAGTGGGGCCACTAGCGCGTCTTAATCTTAACCTCGATCGTCTACCGGCACCGGTACAGCACGCATTAGCTGCAACCGGGATCCGTTTTCCAAGCCAGAATATGTTCCATAGCGCGTTAGCCCGGGCGCTAGAGATTCAGTTGGCGCTGTTAGAGGCGATTCGGCTACTGCGTGGCTATCAGCCAGAGCGCTGCGCACGACAGCCGGTTACCCCCACCGCCGGCGTCGGGTATGGCTGCACCGAGGCGCCGCGCGGTATCCTCTGGCACCGATTTGAGATTGATGGAGAGGGGCGGGTGGTGAGCGCGACGATTGTGCCGCCGACCAGTCAGAATCAGGCGCGCATCGAGCAGGATCTGCGCACCGCGCTGCAGCGCGGTGGGCTGGATCGGAGTGAAGAGGCGCTGCGCAACCACGGCGAGATGGTGATACGTAATTACGACCCCTGCATCTCCTGTGCAACGCACTTTCTGCGTTTACGGATCGATCGGCAGTAGTGGGGAGCTACCCCTTTGTCAGAGCGGTTGGTCGGAGTTGAGCTGGGGGAGCGGGCGCGGCCATCGGGGATGAGCAGGGGCATCGATGTTGTTGTCATCGGCTCGCCATTCGGGGCCGATCAGATCGCTTGGCAGATAGCCGCGCCGCTGGCGGCTCGGGGGTATCGGGTAGCGCGTCTCGATCGCCCCGGTCTCAATCTACTTCCGCTGTTAGCAGCGACACCGAGCCTCGTACTGATCGATGCGCTACTCGGTGGCCGCGCCGGTGAACCGCAGCGACTACAACTTACCCAACTCCTACAGCAGGCGGCGCTCTCTAGCCACCAGATTGGGGTGGCTGAGGCGTTAGCGCTAGCCGCTGCACTCGATCAACTCCCGGCTGAGTTGACACTGATTGGGATCGCTATCGGTGATGATCCGAACGCTGCGGTGGTGGTCGATGAAGCGGCCCTGCTAGCGCTACTGCCACCGATTGCAGAGGCTCACGGTGAGTCGATCGAATCGGTTACCATACTGCCGTAGTCGCAGCGATGATCGCCAATAGCGGTTGATCATTGGGTGGGTGCGACCGCTCCTATGGTATAGAAGAGGTTAATGGATTGTTGTGGTGATGATAGTGATTGGGGCCGCTGATGGTGATCGACGGCGGCGCCGGCAACGGTGGCGATCACCGCGCCATCTGATCCAATGGCTGCTGCTGCTACCAACACTCGCGCTGGCCGATTGGCAGCATGCGGCGGTGATGGTTGGGGAGTCGGTGATTACCGGTGATCGGTCAGCACAGCAGTTACAGGGGGTGGGTTTCTGGTCACATGGCGATCAGGATGGTTGGCAGGTGCGGGGTGAGCTACTGGTCGCGCTGCTACAGAAACCCTCCCAAGAGAGTGCGCTACTGCTGGGTGTTGGGCCGGAGCTGATGTGGAGCTCAGCTGATGATCGCTACCGCTGGAGTGTCGGTACAGCGGTAACGCTGGTGAGCCGCCACCGCTTCCAAGCTATCGATTATGGTGGCCCACTACAGTTTACATCCCATCTTGGGCTATCTCGGCGTTTAGGCGACTCGACGTGGCGACTACAAGGGCGACTCCAGCACACCTCTAATGGGGGGATCTATGACCCCAATCCAGGACTCGATACCCTCATTATCGGTATTGGTCGTGAGTTGACCACCGCCACGCGCTGAACGCACAGCAGCGCGTGGCGTGGCAATCGTTACGACTAAGCGGGCGGGGTACCTTGTAGAAACGGTATCAGTTCAGCCGCTGCGATCTGCCGACTCTCGCTGTCGCGTCGCCCCTTATACTCAACCATCCCCGCCTCAATACCCCGTGCGGAGATGACTAGTCGGTGCGGTATCCCCATCAGCTCCATATCGGCAAACATCACCCCTGGCCGCTCACCGCGATCATCAAACAGTACACTAAAGCCCGCCTGCTGCAGCTGCTGATAGAGCGCTTCGGCGGCGTTACCCACCTCGACTGAGCGATTTGCACCAATCGGACAGAGCACAACATCAAATGGGGCGATCGAAGCGGGCCAGATGATTCCGTGCTGGTCGTGGTTCTGCTCAATCGCCGCTGCCACTAGGCGCGATACGCCGATGCCGTAGCACCCCATCGTCAACACCTGTGACTGCCCCTGCTCATCCTGTACGGTGGCGTTCATCGCGGCGGAGTATTTGCGCCCAAGCTGGAAGATATGCCCCACTTCAATGCCGCGTCGAATCTCCAGCGTACCGCAGCCATCCGGACTCGGATCGCCATCGACTACATTGCGTAGATCGGCGGTGATCGGGGGGGGTAGATCGCGCGCCCAATTGACACCGAATAGGTGGTAGCCGTCGCGGTTAGCGCCGCAGCAGAAGTCACTCATTGCCATTACGGCATGGTCAGCGATGCAGGGGAGGGTGAGTCCGACCGGTCCAAGTGAGCCCGGTCCGGCACCGATCGCGGCGCGGATCGCTGCTTCATCAGCCAACTGTAGGGGCTGTGCTACCTGCGGTAGTCGCTCCGCTTTCAGCGGATTGAGTTCATGATCACCGCGCAGTAGCAGTGCAACTAAGCCGCTGCTGCTGCCGCTATCGGCCGCCGCATGGACTAGTAGCGTCTTAATGATGCGCTCGGCTGGGTGTTGGAACTGTGCTACCAGATCGGCAATTGTGTGCGCCCGTGGGGTCGCCTGTTCGCGGAGCGCTTCGGTCGGTGGCGGTGCGCTAGTTGATGGTGGTAGGGCGGGTGCTAACTCGACATTTGCTGCATAACTGCTTCCGGTTGCAAATGCGATCGCATCTTCACCCGAGTCGGCCAGCACATGAAACTCATGTGATGCGCTGCCACCAATTGCTCCGGTATCCGCCTCTACGGCGCGAAAATCGAGTCCGAGCCGCTCAAAGATACGGCTGTAGGTGGCGTGCATTACTTGATAGGTCTGCTGTAATGATGTCTCATCGAGGTGGAATGAGTAGGCGTCTTTCATTAGAAATTCGCGCGCCCGCATCACACCAAACCGGGGGCGTACTTCATCCCGAAATTTGGTCTGGATCTGGTAGAAGTTTGCCGGTAGTTGGCGGTAGCTGCGTAGCTCTCGTCGGATGAGATCGGTAATCACCTCTTCATGTGTGGGACCGAAGCAGAAGCTGCGTTGATGGCGATCATTGAGGCGCAGCATCTCGGGCCCAAACTGCTCCCAGCGTCCCGACTCCTCCCATAGTTCCGCTGGTTGTACCGCTGGCATCAGTACCTCTTGGGCACCGGCGCGATCCATCTCTTCGCGCACAATCCGTTCCACCCGTCGCAGCACCCGTAAGCCGAGTGGCAGCCAGCTATAGAGGCCGGCGGCGAGTTTGCGGATCATGCCAGCTCGTAACATCAATTGGTGGCTAATCACCTCGGCGTCAGCCGGGGTCTCCTTGAGGGTGGCGATCAGATATTGAGAGGCGCGCATGAGATTCCTGAAGGGGTAGTTCAATGGGTAGAGCCGATCAACGGCGGTTCGGTCGCAAAGGATAACCGAGGCGGCGGTATCGTGCCATGTTCAGTTCTTTATGAGCCGCTTGTGTCAGGATACCTGTCGCCTCAGTAGCCAACCCAACGTGGGTGCAGAGGCCTCCTGTATCAGAGCCCTGATCGTCGATGAGCGACTATCTCAGGCTGTTGTATAACCCATCAAGCATGCGGCGGCGCTGGTTAACCTCGGCTTTCGGTGGATTCTCCGCTTGGCGTTTGCAGTAGTCGTCGTAGTGCTGTTGCAGGTAGTCGGCTATGCGTGGCTGCTTCGCTTTCGTTCGCGCTACGGCATCGGGTAGCGACTCGCCGCTTTTGTTGGTGGCGCAGTCGGCGATCAGTTCGCGCAGAACGTGGCGGGCGTTATTTCGCCAGTA
>JGI11705J14877_10001051_pt1 | contig 16112 bp, 20 predicted proteins | sample Etolaghawater15m_FD_14877 | JGI IMG/M metagenome (IMG submission 14877)
TGGTGGAAACGTAGGTCGCTGCCAACTTTTTAGAATTTATTAACTTAGGCTTTTATCTTTATCTTACATTGAGTAGGGTTGAGATAAGAGCCTTTTTTTATGTACAATTTTTATGTTTAGATTAATATTTAAGTAGTATAATTTGGTATATTTTTTTTAGGACTTTTCATGTTTAAAACAATCGCCCCACTTAGTTCAATAATCGCTTTAAGATTTTTTGGTTTATTTATTGTATTACCTGTTATATCAATATATGCTTTATCTTTACCAGGATCAAATTCAACTTTAGTTGGTATAGTTATTGGTGGTTATGCTTTAACTCAAATGATATTTCAAATCCCTTTTGGAATTATGAGTGATAAATTAGGTCGTAAGGGTACGATTATATTAGGTTTATTGTTATTTGCTATTGGCTCAATTATATGTGCTGTATCAAATGATATACTATTTTTATTATTAGGTAGGCTACTGCAGGGTGCTGGAGCTATTGGTGCTGTTGTAACTGCTATGATTAGTGATTTAGTAAGAGAAGAACAAAGACCAAAAGCTATGGCTATTATGGGTGGAATGATTGCTGCAAGTTTTGCGGCATCTATGCTGATTGGACCAACTATGGGAGCTTCTTTAGGTATACATAGTTTATTTTGGTTAACTGCAGTTTTGGCTTTAGCTTCTATAGTTATTTTAGTTAAATTTGTACCAAACCCACCATTAATTAGTCACTCATATTCTTCAAAAACAAATTTATTACCTGTAATATTCAATAGTAAATTAATTAAGATGAATATCACTAACTTTCTACAAAAAGGATTTATGACATTTGCTTTTATGATTATCCCTATAGTACTTACAAAAGTATATGGTTGGGAATTAGCTGACTTATATAAGGTATACTTACCATCAATGATAGCAGGTATATTTGCTATGGCTCCAGCAGCTATTTTAGCAGAGAAAAAAGGTAAGTTTAAAGAGGTATTAGTAATAGGAATTATATTATTTGCTATCTCTTTTTATATTATTGGTCAATCTATTTCAACTTTATGGTTTGTAATAGGTGTAGTGATATTTTTCATTGGATTTAATATGCACGAGCCTATTATGCAATCTTTAGCTACAAAATATGCAAAGGTACATCAAAGAGGCGCAGTATTAGGTTTATTTAATTCATTTGGTTACTTAGGTACATTTATTGGTGGTTTAGTGGGTGGTATTTATTTAGATAAACTTGGATTAGAAAATTTAGAACAAATCACATTTATTATTGTTTTAATATCTATAGCATGGGCTATATTAATCATTACATTACCAAATCCAACGAAGATGAAAGTTGCTTATATATCACTAGATACTACTAATAGTGATAATCTTGATAGATTAAATTATAGTACTAGCAATATTGAGGAATGGTATATTAATGAAACTGAAAAGTTAGTTATTATTAAATATAATGAAGATTTAACAAATGAAAATACTATTAAGGAATTAATTATATAGATGATTATTATATTAGCAACTGGAAATAAAGGTAAAATAAGAGAATTTAAAAAACTAATGCCAGAAGATAAAGTGATGGCTTATAGTGAATTAATTGATGAATTTGAGATTATAGAAGATGGACTAACATTCCAAGAAAATGCAATAATAAAAGCAAAAGCAGTAGATAAAAAGATATCTAAGATTCTAAATGAAGACTATGTAATTATATCTGATGATAGTGGTATCACTGTTCCTGCTTTAAATAATGAACCAGGTATTTATAGTGCTAGATATGCTGGTGTAGATGCTACAGATACACAAAATTTAGAACAACTAATTAGCAGACTTAATGATAAATGTTTGGATAGTTCAAGTGCATATTATACAGCTTGTATTGCAATAATTCATAATACAAATATATATACAGTTCATGGATGGATGCACGGTTACGTTATTAATAAATCTATTGGTAGTGGTGGATTTGGATATGATCCTATTTTTATACCAAATGGATATGATAAAACTTTAGGTGAGTTAGATGATGAGATTAAAAAAAGTTTTTCTCATCGTAGTAATGCATTAAAATTAGCAAAGAGGATATTACTCCTCATCACCTGATGTGCATGCACCTTTATAGTCTATAATGCCTCTAGTATGATTTGAAACATGCTTAAATCCCATATTCTTCATAACTTGTTGACACTGAAAACTTCTACTACCTGTAAAGCAGTAAAGTATTATATTTTCATCTTTTTTATCTTCAATTTGTTCTAATGCTTGATAAAATGATGTTGTTGGTACTAAAACATCTGTACCTATTATTCTTTTTTGATGCCATTCCATCCATTCTCTAACATCAACTAATGTAAAGTTGATTAAGTTAGATTTTCTAGCATCTAAAAGATCTTTAATATCTTGGCTAGTTAGTTGTTCACTATCTAATAGTCTTTGATAAGTTTCTGTTGTAGCCATATGAATTATTGGTCGTTATTTTGAGCATATTCAGGAGTACAGAAAATACCACAATGACATTTACCATCTTCAGGAATCTCTTTTTCAATAGCTGGTTTACAAGGACAAATTCTATTATCAGCTTCTTTTCTTTCCTCTTTAGTCTCACCTATAACCATAAAACAAGGACAAAATCTCTTATTGTAGATCATTTTATTTCTAGCAAGTCCCATAGTAACACCTTCATTTACATCCTCATTAGGATTGTAAACCCAACCTTTACTAGCACATACCTTATCAGTAAATTCTTTTGTTTTTGCCATTTCATCTTTAAATTCTTGTGATTCCATATCAATTTTGATCATCATATTGTTCTCCTAATATTTATAGTGTTATTTTAGCTAAAATCCTTAAAATTAACTAAAGATTTTTTAACTAATTTTAAATATTCATCTCTTGTAATATCTTTAGCTCCAAATCTTTTTAAGTGATCAGTATTTATTTGTGAATCTATATATCTAAATCCATTATGTTTTAGTTTTTGAGCTAGTGCAATAAATGCAACTTTTGAAGCATCACTTTTTTTTGCAAACATAGATTCTCCACAGAAAATATCTCCTAAAGATACTCCATATCCTCCACCTACAAGATCACCATCATAGTATGCTTCAAAACTATGTGCAAAGCCTTGTGAATGTATTTGACTATATGCTTCAATCATTTCAGGACCAATCCAAGTGCCTTCTTGATCAGGTCTATATGAGTTAGCACATTCAATCATCACTTGTGTGAATTGTGTATTGTATTTAATTTCGAATAGATTTTTTTTAATAATTTTTTTTAATGATTTTGGTATATGAAGTTCGTTTAAATCTAGTATAAATCTAGGGTTTGGTGACCACCATAAAATTGGATCACCATCTTCTTCATTGTACCAAGGAAAGATACCATTTCTATATGCAGTCATTACTCTATTAGGATTTAAATCTCCACCTAAAGCCACTATACCTTCTTCTGTGGCATTTTGTGCCGGTGGAAATGTATTAGAATATTTGCTAAGCTGTGGCAATATATTCATATATAAATTCACCTTTAATAAAGTTTATTTTATATTCACCACCATTTTTAAGCTTCCCAAATAGTAATTCTTGTGTTAGTGGTTCTTTTATATGTTTTGTTATGATTCTTTGAAGTGGTCTTGCACCCATTTGTTGATCATATCCAAGATTAACTAATTCTTTTTTTGCTTTATTTGTAAGTTCTATTGTTATATTTTTATCTAGGATTTGCAATTCTAAATCTTTAATAAATTTATCAACTACTTTTAGAACTATTTTTTCATCTAAATGAGTAAATTGTACTGTTGAATCAAGTCTATTTCTAAATTCTGGAGCAAAGAATTTTTTAATAGCTTTATTTTCATTTAATGAATCATCTTTTGCAAATCCCATTACATTAGATTCTTTTGTACCAAGATTTGATGTCATAATTAAAATTACATTTTCAAAATTTGCTTTTTCACCATTATTATCTGTTAAAGTAGCATTATCCATAACTTGTAATAATATTGACATAAGGTCTGGATGTGCCTTTTCAATTTCATCAAGTAGCAATACACTATGAGGGTTTTTTCTAATAGCTTCTGTTAAAAGTCCACCTTTTTCAAATCCTACATATCCTGCTGGTGCACCTATTAATCTGCTTACAGTATGTGGTTCACTGTATTCAGACATATCAAATCTTTCAAAATTAATACCAAGTTGATTTGCTAACTCTTTTGCTACTTCTGTTTTTCCAACTCCAGTTGGTCCTGTAAATAAAAAACTTCCTATTGGTTGATCTATATTTCCAAGACCAGCTCTATTAATTTGTAGTGCATTTACAATAGTTGTAATAGCTTGATTTTGACCAAATACTCTTTTTTGCATATTCTTTTCAAGATTTTTTAATAATCTAAGGTCTGATGATGTAGCTGTTTGTGGTGGTATATTAGCCATTTTTGATATTGTAGTTTCTACATCTTTAGCTGATATTTGAATATTTTTGGTTTTAAATTTTAGTTTTTTAGAAGCAGCAACTTCATCAATAACATCAATAGCACTATCTGGTAAAAATCTATCACCTATAAATCTTTTACTAAGTTCAACTGCTGTAGTAATTGCTTTTGGTGTAAACTTTACCTTATGAAATTCTTCATATTTACCTATAATACCTTCAATTATTTTAACTGAATTACTTATAGATGGCTCCTCTACACTAACCTTAGCAAATCTTCTACTTAGAGCTTTATCTTTACTAAAATCATTTCTATATTCTGCGTGAGTAGTTGCACCAATACATCTAAGTTTCCCTGAACTTAATAGTGGTTTTAATAAATTTGCTGCATCCATAGCACTACTTCCAACAGCTCCAGCACCTACTATAGTATGTATCTCATCAATAAATAATATTGAATTATTTACTTTTGATATCTCTTTAAGTACAGATTTTAATTTTTTCTCAAAATCACCTCTGTATTTTGTCCCTGCAAGAAGTGATCCCATATCAAGTGAATATATTTTGCAGTTATGTAAAACCTCTGGAGCAGTTTTATTTGCAATAGCTAAAGCTAATCCTTCAACAACTGCAGTTTTACCAACACCTGGTTCACCTATTAATATAGGATTGTTTTTCTTTCTTCTGCTTAATATTTCTGTGATTCTAGTTATTTCATTATCTCGTGCAATTACAGGGTCTATATTTCCTGCTAATGCTTCCTCTACAAGCTCTACACTATTTTCTTTTAAAGCAGATTTTTTTTCTTTTGATTGCTGAATTTCATCGTAATCTTCTTTATCCTCACCATGACTAACTTCATCAAGTATATCAATCTTTTGAATACCAGCTTTATGCAGTAGATATGTTGCGTAAGCTTTTTCTTCTTTTAAAATGGCAATTAACATATCTTCAACTTCGGCTATTGCTTTTCCGCTACCTTGAGTTTGTGCTACCATATTTTCAATTGTTTGGCTTAATGTTAAGCTTTCTATTGGATCAAAATTTTCATCATCTAATGTAGGTGTGTTTTCTATAATATATTTATACGCTTCTTTTGCAATTGATTTGATATCAATCCCCATATCATCAAGCATACTGTATATTACTTCATTATCAATAAGTTTTAAAAATATATGTTCTAGTGTAATATATTCATGTTTTTGCTCTTTTGCAAAATCAATAGCATTTGAAAATACTACTCTTAGTTCTTTAGCAATCATTATTCTTCTTCCATTACAGCTTTTAAAGGAAAGCCTTGTTTTTTTGCAAGAGCTCTAACTTGTACCACTTTTGTTGATGCAATTTCATGTGTATATACACCACATACCTCTTTACCATTATTATGTATATTTAGCATGATTTGTTGAGCTGATGGCAAATCTTTTCTAAATACAGATGTCAAAATATCAATTACAAAGTCCATAGTAGAATGATTATCATTCAATAATAGTACTTTTACTTTTTTTGGTTCAGTTACCTCAATTTGTTCATCAAGTTCAACTTCAAAATATTTTCCCATAACGACTTAAACATCCTTTGTGATATAATTATCATATATTTTAACAAAAAGATTATAAAGGATATCTGTAATATGAAAAGTATATATTTTGTAACAGCAACCAATACAGATGTGGGTAAAACATATGCTTGTGAAACATTACTTAATAAATATGCAAAAGATGGCAAAAGAGTAGGATATTTTAAGCCACTAGAAACAGGTGTAGATGATATACCACTTGATGGTGGTTCTATGTTTAATCTTGTAAAAAAGCTAAACCCATTATTTGATGTAAGTATAGATGATGTTGTACCATATCAATTTAAATTACCTGCTGCTCCATATGTAGCAAATAGTGAAAATATTATAATTGATATAGAGTATATTAAAGAAAAAATAAATTATCTTCTAAAGTTTTGTGATATATTAATTATTGAAGGTGCTGGTGGACTTATGGTTCCTATTAAAAAAGAATACTTTATTGTTGATCTTATAAAGGATTTAGAAATAAATTTAGAAAATTTTGAAACTGTATTAGTGGTACCTAGTAATCTAGGATCAATTAATGATAATTTATTATCTCAAAATATACTAAAGCAATATGAGATAAAATATAAATGGTGTATTAATCTTTATAAAGATAAAGATAGTTTTGAAACTACAACTTTACCTTTTTATAAAGAGTATTTTAATGATGAGATAGGCTACCTTTAGTAGTCTTCATCCATCTCTTCGATTAGATCAACTAAATCATCATATATTTGGGTAGCTTCTTCACTACTAATAGATTCATTTTCTAAATCTTCCAGTACTTCCATAAGTTCTTTTTTTAATTCTTGCATATCATTCAGCTCTTCTTTTTGTTCGTCATCTGCATTTTTATCAGCTGCAATCATTTCAAAAAGGTCATCTATCCCCTCTTCAATATCTGGGATCATTGTACCCTCAATTAGTACTTTTAGATCTTCAAATATGGGATCTTTTTCTATCTTTTCTGACATTTTTACCTCTTTTATTCAAAAAATATTGCAATATGCAATATTTTTTAATTGATTTTAGAAATTATATTATAATTTTCCAAAAGTATAATAAAACGGGGAGAGAAAATATGGAAAATGAAAAATTGTTTCAATGTGAATGTGGTGGCACAGTAATCAAAGAAGATCAAAACTATAGATGTAAAAATTGTAATTTAATTGTTTATAAAAAGTTCATGGGTAAGAATTTGTCTAATGATGAAGTTAAAAATTTATTTTATGGAAATTGTTTAGAATTAAATAATATTGACTCATCTTCTGGTAAAAAATATAATATTCAAGTTTTTTATAATAATGGTGAAATATCTTTAGAGTATATTTAGATAAAAAATGAAAAGATCTATATTATTGACATATGTATATAAATAGTATATAATTATATATATAAAAATTAAAGGGATTTTACTATGCACTCATTAGCACAACTACAAAAACAACAAGTAGGGCTTAGGCTTCCTGTTTATTTAGTAGAGCAGATAGATGAATTTACAAAAGAGTACAACTTAAATAGAACAGATATCATTATAGAGTCTATAAAATCATATATAGAGAAGCAAGAGATTCAAAGTCAATATGATGAGTTTGATACAGCTTGCAAGGAGTTAAAAGAGGTTTTAGATAATCCTTCTAAAATAGATAAACTACAAACACTAGATGAGTTACTTGATGAACTATAAGTTTGTAGTATTACCAACATTTGCAATCAAATTAAAAAAATTAGCTAAAAAATATAAAAAAATCAAAATAGATCTTCAAGATTTAAAAAAAGAGTTAAGCCTAAAGCCAAAATCAGGGATACCTTTACAACATAATTGCTATAAAATAAGAGTTCCTAACTCCTCTATTCCCATAGGGAAGAGTGGTGGTTTTAGAGTGCTGTACTATTTTATAGACAAAAGTAATAATATTTTTCTTATGACAATCTATTCAAAAACACAAAAAGAAAACTTATCTGATAATGAACTATTGGAACTATTGAAAATTAATGGCTTAGAATAGTTGAGGGTATGTTTTAGAGTATATTTAGTATAATCTATAAAATAATTAAAAAAGGTTTTATAGATGTTACTTGGGGTAAATATTGATCATATTGCAGTTTTGCGAGAGGCTAGGCAGATAAATGATCCAAATCCATTAGATGCACTTGGAATTTGTAAAAGAGTAGGGGCAGATCAAATCACTATTCATCTAAGAGAAGATAGAAGACATATCGTAGATGCAGATGCAAAAAATATTATAAACTTATCTACATTACCAGTAAATTTAGAATGTAGTATAAATGATGATATTATAGATATAGTTTGTGATTTAAAACCACATAGAGTTACTCTAGTACCTGAAAATAGAGCAGAAGTTACTACAGAAGGTGGACTTGATGTTGAAGGTAATTTTGAACAAATTAAAAAAACTATAAAAAGATTACATGCAAATGAGATAGCAGTATCGTTATTTATAGACCCTGTGCCAAAGATGATTGAATTAAGTGCCAAATTAGAAGTAGAGTGGATAGAACTCCATACAGGAAAATTTGCAAATATTTATGCAATGCTAAATAGTGGATTAGAAAAAACTCATCACAGTATAAAAGAGCTAGAGCTTCCACGAGCACAGTTATCAAGTATATTATGCCAGAGTATTGAAGAGATTGAATCCGCATCTAAGCTGGCAGATAAACTTGATTTAAAAGTAGCTGCAGGACATGGATTAAATTATCAAAATGTAAAACATATGTGTGATATTGATGAGATTGTTGAGCTAAATATTGGTCAAAGTATTATTGCAAGATCCGTATTTGTAGGATTAGAAGCAGCAATAGTTGATATGAAAAAAGCGATTGATGAATAATAAAAAAATTGCAATATCTGTTGGTGATGTTAATGGTATTGGATTACAGTTAATACTAGAAAACCATATGGAAGTATCACAAATATGTAGGCCTGTGTACTGTATCAATAAAGATATACTATCTCAAGCTGCTGATTTATTAAATATGGATATACCAGATAATTTTAGAATATCCAATACAAAGGGTGAGCTTACTATAAAGCCAGGTAAAGTTAGTAAAAAATCTGGTCAGTATTCATATGACTCATTTAAAGACGCGATAGAATTTGCTAGAGATAATCTAGCAGATGGTATATGCACAATGCCAATACATAAAGAGGCTTGGAATAAAGCAGGTATTGATTATGTAGGTCATACTGATATGCTTCGTGATATATTTAGCGAGGATGCTATTATGATGCTAGGATGTGACAAAATGTATGTGGCACTATATACTGAGCATATACCACTAAAGAAAGTGATTAAAAAGATCAAAACTCAAGAGTTAGTTGATTTTTTATTGAATTTATATAAATCACTAAGTTTAGAAGATGATGAAAATATTGCAGTATTAGGTTTAAATCCACATGCAGGGGATAATGGTGTATTAGGTAATGAGGAAAAATATATAATAAAAGCTATCAATAAGACAAATAAAGCTTTGGGCAAAGATATATTTGTAGGACCTATGGTTCCTGATGTTGCATTTATACCAGCTATGAGAGAAAAGTATAAATATTTTGTAGCGATGTATCATGATCAGGGATTAGCACCACTAAAAGCATTGTATTTTGATGAGGGGATAAATGTATCTTTGAATTTACGAATTTTAAGAACATCTGTTGATCATGGTACTGCATTTGATATAGCTTATAAACCAGATAATAATCTATCATCAAAAAGTTATATAAATGCTATAAAATATATTGTGTCAAGAAAGGATTAGTTTTTCTCTTGACATATATAAGTATCCAAAATACCTCTTGTATTTCCTTTTACAAGTTTTCTTTTCATATATAATTTATCTTTTACCTCAAGTCTTATAGCACTAAAACTATTTTTATACACAGATTTAACAAAAGATTTTAATTGATTATTTGTTTTATCATCAGTATGTAGTATATTATTATCATCTACATAAAATGTAGTTGTTTTATTAAACAGTTTTTGCTCTATTTTTGCTTCAACTTTAGTACAAATATATTGTTGATTTGATACATATTTAACTTTTTTTGCTACGGTTGGTGTTGATGGTGTAGTGTTACTGCATCCAACAAATATAATAGAAGCTAAGGCACCTATTAAGATATTATTTATTTTTAACATAGTCTCTCTCTTTTTTGTATAATTTTTATTTATGTTAAATATAACTTTATCTGATAAATAATAAAAGTAAACTTAATGTTTCTTTTTTGCCTTTATGTAAACTCTCTTTGGTGCAGGGTAACCCTCTACCGTTTTACTTTTATCTTCACTATCTAAATAGTCATCTAAGCTTTGTTCAAAAGTCCATGGTGTAACTCTTTGCTCTTCTTTATCAGTAACTGTTGTAGCAATGATTTCAATATCAATAAATCCAGCACGGTTTAACCAGTTTTTAAAAGCAGGAATTGTTGGAATAAAATAAATATTTGGCATTTTTGAGTATCTACTATGAGGAGTAAGACAAACTTCTTCATCTCCATCAATCATAAATGTATCTATTAATATTTCACCATTTTTATTTAATGCTCTATTTAATGATTTTAAAGTTCCAATAGGGTCTGATCTATGATAAAGTACACCCAACATAAAGATAAAATCAAATTTATGTTCATATTGTTCTAAATGCTCAACACCTAGTAGTTCAAATTTAATATCACTTTTTACAAAATGATTTACAAGATCAAACTGAAGATTAAAAAATGGCGAAGGGTCAAAGCCTACTAATCGCTTTGGTTTATCCTCAAGCATTCTAAACATATAGTAGCCATTGTTACATCCTACATCAGCAACTATTTTATCCTTTAAATTAAAATGTGGTCTAATTAAATTATATTTTTTATCACTTCTCCATTCTGTCTCAAGAGTAGTATCAAATATTTTAAATGGACCTTTTCTCCATGGAATTAGTTTCTTTTGAGCATCAAGTAATATACTGTGCTGATCTTCATTAAGATCATTTTTATTTCCAAATTCAACATAGTCATTTAATTTTATATCAATATTCTCAACCGATATCTCTTTTACTTTGCTCACAGCTTCATGTAGTAGTTTGATGTTTTTCCAGTTAAACCAATTTTGACGCTCTTGTCTTATCTCATCTATCTTTTGCATTAATATTCCTAATCAATTAATTATTACTATTATACATTAATGCTTTATTAATAAAGTTTAAATATAATACCCCAATGAAAAAACTATTAATAATACTATCACTATTTATCTCATATGCTTATGCAGATTTTATTGGAATAAACCCATCACAATTACAGACAAAGATAGATGAAAAGGTGAAGATTATTGATATTAGGACACCTATTGAATGGAAAGAAACAGGTCTTATACCTACAAGTAAAAAGATGATGTTTTTTGCACCAGATGGTAGTTATGATATTCAAGCTTGGCTTGATCAATTAGCAACAGTGATTAAAGATCAAAATGAAGCTTTTGTACTTGTGTGTAGACATGGAAATCGTACAGGTGTTGTAGGTGAGTTTTTATCAAAACAATTAAAATTTAAAAATGTATTTCATTTAGAGCATGGTATTGTTACATGGCTAAAAGAAAATAGAAAGACGGTAAATTAATGAAGCCAAACTTATTACAAAAATCAACAGATATTGTATTTTCATATTGGACAATGATACTAATGTTTGCATTACTAGGTGGTGGTGCAGCAGTTGCAACATTTATAGAAAATGATTATGGCACAAGTACAGCTAGAGTTTTAGTGTATAATCATATTTGGTATGAGATAGTTTTAACTATTGCTATAGTAAATCTAAGTGGTATTATTATTAGAAGAAAAATGTATAAAAAGATTAATGGTAGATTTATATTTCATTTTTCATTTATAGTGATGCTAATTGGAGCATCTGTAACGAGATATGTTGGTTATGAAGGTGTAATGCAAATTAGAGAAGGTGAAACTCAATCAACAATGATATCTCAAGAACCTTATCTACAAGTTACAATCTTAAAAGATGGGCAAAAAGTATATCAAGAGTTTCAAAAAGAGTTTGGTGCTATTGGAAATAATGACTTTTTTTATTCTGTACCTTTTGAAGGTAAAAACCTAACATTAGAATTAAAAAAATATACATTTGCAAAAAAACAAAGTGCAACAATGAATCTAATGGAAACAGAAGTTAGCTATGATAATGAGAAACAGTTAGTTAAGCTAGTTGGTCAAAGAGGTAATTTAGGGCGAGTTTTAGATCTTGAATTTAACAATGGTGTGAAAGTAAATCTAACTTATGGTTCAAAATACTTAAGTGTTCCGTTTGCAATTAAACTAAATGATTTTCAGCTAGATCGTTATCCTGGATCTATGGCACCATCATCATATGCTAGTGAAGTTACTCTTATTGATAAAGCTAATAATATAGAATTTGATTATAGAATATTTATGAACTCTACGCTTAAATATGGTGGATATCAATTTTTCCAAAGTTCATATGATCAAGATGAAAAAGGAACCGTATTATCTGTAAATAATGATCCGGGAACAATTCCAACATATTTTGGATATTTTTTACTTACATTAGGACTTATTATGAATATGTTTGATAAGAAAAGTAGATTTATAAAGCTAACACAATATATTAAACAATTTAGTGCTTCATTTATATTATTAGCATTAACTACAATATTAACTGTACCATCATATGCACAAGATGAAAAGCTAGAAGATTACTTAGCAAATTATAAAACTCAATCTAAAGCCATAGCTACGAAATTTGGTACATTAGTTACCCAATCTGGCATGGGTAGAATGAAACCTCTTGATACTTTAAATCAAGAAATCATACAAAAATTAACTAAAAAAAGTTCATTTTTAGATATGCATCATAATCAAATTGTATTAGGTATGATGTCTAGACCAAAAATGTGGGCAGATGTACAGATACTTAAAATAACAACACCAAAACTAAAAAAAATATTAGGTATAGACTCAAGTAGGCAATACTTATCTTTTGCAGAAGTATTTGGAGAAGATGGCTATAAACTAGCTAAGTACAGTAAAGAAGCAAATGCTTTAGAGCCAAATAAACGAGGTACATTTGAGAAGGATATCCTTAAATTTGATGAACGAGTAAGTATTATTTATCAAGTATTTGGTGGACAATTATTTAATATATTCCCTAGACCAAAAGACAAGCATGGTCACGAGGCTAATAATAAATGGCATAGTCCAATGGATGCAATAAATTCATTTCACAAAGAGGATGCCGAAGTAATTGAAACTATGACTAGAGGCTTAATAAGTAATATTGTAGTAGCGGATTATGAAAAGGCTGAACAGTATCTAGACTTTATTATTAAATATCAAGAGAAAATAGGTGCACAAGTAATACCTAGTAAAGAGATTATTGATGCAGAAATATTATTTAATAAACTTAGAATTTTTCCTAAATTAACTTTAGCATATGTTTTAATTGGTATTTTATTATTTATAGTAGCATTTGTAACAGTATTTAATAAAAAACTATATTCTACAAAACTAAATACTGTAATATTTGTAGTTCTTGCACTATTGTTCCTAGTACAGACATTTGGTATGGGTATGAGATGGTATATTAGTGGTCATGCTCCTTGGTCTGATACTTATGAATCACTTGTATATATTGCTTGGTCAGCTATGTTTGCAGGATTATTCTTCTTTAGAAAATCCCTAATGGCTTTAAGTGCTACAGTTGTAATGGCTGGTGTATTTATGTTTACAGCACATTTAAGTGGAATTGATCCTCAAATTACAAATCTTGTACCAGTTTTAAAATCTTATTGGTTAACTATTCATGTGTCTATTATTACAGGTTCATATGGATTTTTAGCAATAGGTGCTATGCTTGGATTTATGGCTTTACTTCTATTTATATTTAGAAGTGATAAACGACCAAATATTGATGATACTATAAGGCAAATTACTGCTATTAATGAAGCTGCGCTTATTGTAGGTATTGCAATGCTTATTGTAGGTAACTTCATAGGTGGAGTATGGGCAAATGAGTCTTGGGGTAGATACTGGGGATGGGATCCAAAAGAGACATGGGCCTATATTTCAATTATCGTTTATGCTATTGTTCTTCATCTTAGATTTATGAAAAAACTCAATACACCATTTGTATTTGCTACATTCTCAACTGTAGCATTTGCATCAATTTTAATGACATACTTTGGAGTAAACTTCTATTTAAGTGGAATGCATTCATATGCTACAGGTGATCCTGTACCTATACCTACATGGGTATATGTTTTAACTGCTATGGTATTTAGTGTAATAGCATTGGCAAGTAGAAAAAGAGATCTTCCAAAGCTAAAAGTATAAGAATTTTGCATGAGAGTAATTGAACTTTTTAAACAAATAACTAGAGTACCACGATGTAGTGGTACACATCAGCCTTTTATAAATTTTATTAAACAGTTTGCTAAAGAAAATAACTATATTTGTAAAGTTGATAATGCTAATAATATTTTATGTTATAAGGAAAATCAGACTCCTGATATATGCTTACAATCACACTATGATATTGTTTGTCTTGAAGATTGTAAAATACCTCAAATCATTGAAGAAGATGGATATCTAAAAGCTAAAGACTCAACTCTAGGTGCTGATAATGGAATAGGGTGTGCTTATATGCTAGCACTAATGGAAGAAAATAAAAATCTAGAGTTACTTTTTACTTGTGATGAAGAGATAGGCTTAATTGGTGCAAATAATATAGAGTTTGAATTACAATCTTCAAAGATGTTAAATCTTGATAGTGAAGAGGAGGGGCATATCTGTATTGGATGTGCTGGAGGTATTGATATTTTTGCTACAAATAACAATAGTGTATATGTCCAAAACGAAGATAATAAAACACTTTATGAGATAACAATTGATAATCTTGATGGTGGTCATAGTGGTGTAGATATTGATAAGAATGTTCCAAATGCTTTAAAGTTAATTGCTAGAACTATTAAAGAATCTCACGCTGATCTTCTTGAGCTCAATGGTGGTGAAAGAATTAACTCAATACCAAAAAAAGCAAAAGCAATAATTGCATCTAATACTTTACCAATAGCTACACATGAAAATATGACTATTGAAAAGATAGATTCTTCTACTACTCATTATAAAAAACTTGATTCAAAAATTGTTGACTTTATTTATACATTTGCAAATAGTGTAAGAGGGTATGATAAGGAATTAGATTCAGTATTAACATCAATTAATTTAGCAATCGTAAATACAACAATAGATGATTTAAAACTTGAAATTAGTGCTAGAAGTATGGATAATAATGAATTGAAAATTATCAAAGATGAAACAACTGTATTATTAGAAGCTTTTGGTTTTGCAGTAAGTACAGATGGGAAATATCCAGCTTGGAAACCAAATTCATGTGAGTTTACACATAAGGTATTAGAAGTTTATAAAAAGCATAATTCAAATGCTAGTTTAGAAGCGATTCATGCTGGTCTTGAGTGTGCTATATTTAAAGAAAAATATCCAAATATGCAGATTTGTTCAATCGGACCAAATATATATTTTCCACACTCACACAGAGAAGAATGTGAAATAAGTTCAGTACAAAATGTCTATAAGGTTTTAAAAGATATTGTTACTGAGTAATATATAACTTAAAACATTTGACAAACAAAAATATAATGTCCACCTTTGTCAAGACCACTTAACTAAACATTCTTATTCCACAAACTCACGATACTTTTTGTAACAATTGACTATCTAAATTATTAACAGCCTTAAAATAAATCTCATTTGGAGTTTTATTCCCAAGTGCTGAATGTAATCTTACAGAGTTATATTTTTTCATATATCTATCAATTGAATCTCGTAGTTCATACATACTTTTATAATCATTTAAATATATCTCTTCATATTTAATACTCCTCCAGAATCTTTCTATACAAATATTATCTGCAGCTCTCCCTTTACCATCCATTGATATTTGAATATCATGAGATTTTAAAATATCTATATATAATACCCCAAGAAAAACAAACAACTTTTTATAAATCTTAATTCCAAATAACAAGAATATTTGATAAGATAAAAAGATAATTTAAGGGGCAGAAAATGA
>JGI11705J14877_10001053_pt1 | contig 16075 bp, 12 predicted proteins | sample Etolaghawater15m_FD_14877 | JGI IMG/M metagenome (IMG submission 14877)
AATTGCAAAACATAAAAAAAGTTCTGACCTCTTGAACAGATCAGAACCTTTTTAACAACTATAGTTGCAGGTTGGTTTAAAATCTATAGTAAAAAATTAATATCCGATCCAATTTCATATTCTTTGGCTTGCTGGCCAAACTTAAACAAACGCATGGGCTTGCTGCCCTTTAATTCGATTTTATCGTCCTCAACCCAAAATAGTGAAGCCTCGCGCAAACCGGCCACAGTCATTGCACGATTCACGGTGAGAAACTCCTCAATTCGTTGTTCGCGGGTTTCGCCGCCGTGGCCTTCAGGATTCGCATCCAGATAGTGAGGGTTGATTTGGAAAGGAATCACATTTAAGCAATCGAAACTTGCCGGTTCGGTAATGGGCATATCGTTGGTTGTTTTCAGAGCCGGGCAGGCAACGTTTGAACCCGCACTCCAACCCATGTAGGGCATTCCTTCAAGCACCCTTTTGCGGATGGCATCCATAATTTTTGTTTCGTGCATCATTGCAACCAGATGGAAGGTGTTGCCTCCGCCAACTGCAATGGCTTCCGCTTTTTCAACAGCTGCCACCGGATCGGCTTCTTTGTGTATGGAGTATATGTTTAATCCTAATTCTGCAAAAACACCCTGTACCCTTTTTTCGTAGGCATCAAATGATTTTTCGAGGCTTTCTTCATCCAGGCCTACACCTGCGTATGGCACAAACAGTATATTTTTAACCCCGGTTGGCGCCATAAACTCTGTGATGTATTTACGAGGCCACCCCAAATAGGCCTCTCCATAGTTTGTTGAGTTACTGATCAGTAGTAATTTTCTTTTCATTGTAAAAGTTTTTTTTCTCCTTATAAGATGCAAATATGGTAATTTAATTTAAAAGGCAGCACTGCTTTCTAAATTAATTTTCAATGTTGCATTTTTTCATTTGTTTATCGATGAGATCGATGTAGGTATCGATTTCAATCATATTATATAATTCCCGTGCACTAGCGAATCTATCAAAAGCCTCCCCGTAATTTTCTGCTTCACATAATTCCCTGGCATTTTCAAAATATTTCCAGGCCAGTTTTTCCAATGAGCTTTCAACCGGGTCGGCGCTGAGAATGATGTTGTTATTTTCAAATTGAAATTCTTTTGCTAAAAGCAGGTATTTTAAAGCATAATCCAAAATTCCCTTTTCCATAGCCGATGAGGCCACACGCAGGTATGCATCAAAAATTCCATATTTGGTTTGGGCAGTTTTGTTGAAAGTCAGGATTTCGCAGTCGGTTTCAGGATTGATGTTGCATAATGTGGTAGCATTTCCAACCAAAAGGGCCGCCGCTACAAATTTTTCATTGCTGATGAGTGTGTCGGCTTCGGTGATGTATTGATTGTATAGAATCCTGCTAAAATCCTGAATTGTTTGATTGGTAATTTCAGGCGGCACTTTTCCGAACAGTGTTTTTTGTAATTCCATTTCTTGAATGTCCCAGTCGCCGGGCGAACTATAAAAGTTGGTAACCCTTAAAAGGACCGGCTCGAGCAGGTGGTTGGAATTATTCATCAAAAAAAGATAATTGTACTGTAAGCTGATGATTGTTTGCGCCGCTGCATGCAGGTCATCGCTTGAAACAACAATTTCCAAAGTATCTGAATTTTGAGTAAAAAGTGTTTCAAGCCTGCGCAAATTTGCATTTAATGTGCGCAGGTTTTCCTGGAAGTTTTGTTCGTAAGTGTCCGGAATTTCTATGGTGATTTCGTTAAGGGCAAGTATTTGGCTAAATCTTTTCAGATCGTAAATTTTAAAAAAGGTACTCAATAAACTGTCAGGATTTTCAGGATTGAGATTTATTGATTTTTGGAGGTTGAAGTCCAGCAATTCATATAATCCAAGAAATTGATGAATGCTGTTTATCCGGTTTTGAAATGTTATTTTATCCAATTCTTCATAATGAAAGGACACATCATTTATCTTAAAATCCACATTTTGAAAAGGATCTTCATGAAAGCTATCCAGCTGCAAGGGCGCAATATTTCCAATATCCAAATTGTTAAATTCAAAAGTTTGGCTAGCTGAATTTGTACCTATCCAAAGACTAAAATCATAGCCGGTTGGACTAAGTACATCAGCCAGATCAAAATTTTCGTAATAAATATCCCCGGTCAAATTGCCCCGCTTGATTGTGGGTTCAAGCATGTAAATTCCCTCGGGTGTTTTTGTTATGGAAAGATTGAGAGAATAACTCAGGGCGTATTGGGTGTTGTAAAGATTGAGAAAGTTGTAACGGGCAATTTCTTTCACAAAATAGCTATTGATATTTTCAGNATCATCGGCATCATAACGGAAAGTAAAAACCGAATCAACCGAAATACCTTCTCTCTTTAATTGGGCATTTGCAATATTCAATCCTGAAATCAGAAGGATAAATATTAGAAAGGTGTTCCGGTTCAATGGTTGCTATTTAAGTTTTGGCAAAAGTATTATTTGTGAAAAATAACCATTAATTGTGCATTAAATTGTAAAACTGTTCAGCAGAATTACGCCCACATTTTCGTTATTTTGCACAAAATTCTAAAAACATGAATGTACTTATACTTGGATCAGGTGGCCGAGAGCATGCGCTAGCCTGGAAAATAGCACAAAGCCCTGAACTTAAAAACCTTTTTATTGCGCCGGGTAATGCAGGCACCATTCAGCATGGGATTAATGTGGATATTGATCCGGAAGATTTTGACAAGATAGGCCGCTTTGTGAACGATCATAAAATTGATATGATTGTGGTAGGCCCTGAGGTTCCCCTGGTAAAAGGTATCCGCGATTTTTTTGACAGCAAAGCTGAATTTAAGGATGTCGCCGTGATTGGGCCATCCAAAGCGGGTGCTGCACTCGAAGGAAGCAAAGATTTTGCGAAAGCCTTTATGTCAAAATATCAAATTCCTACTGCCGCTTACCAGACTTTTGGTGTTGGTGGTACCAAAATGGGCCACGAATTTTTAGCTACTCTTAAGCCACCTTATGTGTTGAAAGCCGATGGTCTTGCTGCCGGAAAAGGAGTGATTATTACAAAAGATTTGCAGGAGGCCCAACAGACGCTCATCGAAATGATTGATAATGCACAATTCGGAGATGCCAGCAGTAAGGTCGTTATCGAAGAATTTCTGGATGGTATCGAAGTTTCGGTGTTTGTTTTGACCGATGGAAAAAACTATGTCCTGCTGCCTGAAGCAAAGGATTACAAAAGGATAGGAGAGGGCGATACCGGAAAAAACACCGGTGGTATGGGCAGTATATCTCCCGTTCCCTTTGCTGACGAAAGTTTTATGCAAAAGGTAAAAGAAAGGATTATTCAACCTACAATTGATGGTTTGCAAAAAGAAGATATCCTTTACCAAGGATTTATCTTCTTCGGACTGACCAATGTTGGTGGCGATCCCTGGGTTATCGAATACAATTGCCGAATGGGCGACCCAGAGTCTGAAGCTGTAATTCCAAGAATAAAAACTGATTTGCTCCAATTGCTCAAAGCTGTAAAAAATCAGGAGCTTTCAGGACAAGCCATCGAATTTTACCAACGGCATGCTGCTTCTGTATTTCTGGTTTCAGGCGGTTACCCTGATGCTTACGAAAAAGGTAAGGTGATTACGGGCATCGAAAAAGTAAGCGGCAGCACGATATTTCATGCCGGCACAAAAATTCTGGAAGATGATACCATTACCAGCGGAGGGCGAGTGTTGGCGATTACTTCGCTAGCGAATTCAATGCAGGAGGCTTTGGAAAAATCCTACCAAAATGTTAAGCTTGTGAATTTTGATAAGAAAAATTTCCGCAGTGATCTTGGCCGGGATTTATTGAAATATTCAAAATCAGAATAGTTCTGTTTTTTTTAAACGCACATTTATCCATAATTTTCATGATCGTCCGTCTTTTCAGGTCTCAATATTTGGTTCAGTATATTCTGCTGTTTATCCTTACCGTATTGCTATGGACGGATGCCCTGTTATTTCCTGAAAAACTTGTTACCGGCGAAGGATTTAAAAGCTTTCCTGCTATTAAAAACTTCGTGCTGAGTTACCCTTTCATTACGCTTATTGTATCCATCGTATTACTTTACCTTCAGGCTTTGATGCTGAATACTATAGCAGGACTGCACAGGATTGTAGAACGCAATCAGCTCATTGTGGCTGCTGTTTATGTGTTGATGATGAGCAGCCAGACTGAGATGGTTCAGCCCAATGTGATGTTGTTGGTTAATTTTCTATTGATTCTGATGCTTTATGTGAATTTGCAATTGTTTGGTACAACTGAAGCATTGGGTTCGCTTTTCGACATGGGCTTTCTGGTTGGGATGTCATCACTGCTCTACTTTCCTACTATTGCCTTTTTACCCTTTATTTTTGTAAGCCTTTTGGTTTATCAACTTTTTCGATGGCGCGAATGGATTGTTCCGTTGATAGGATTTATTGCCCCGTACCTCATTGTTGTGACCTGGTATTTCTGGTTTGATCAGTTGGGTGATAAATATCAATATTTCTTGTCCTTGTTCAGTTTTGAAATTCCTGTTTACCAGGATGTGTCAACAAAAAACATGGTGATATGGGGGCTTTTTGCAATACTTGTACTGATTGGCTTGGGCAGGATATTAAAATCGGCATCAGATGGTTCAGTGGAAGGCCGCAAAAAAAACAGGGTAGTTATTTTTATGTTTCTGTTTGCTGTGGGGAGTGCCTTCTTTTCCGGCCAGACACTCACCTCACACGTGTATCTTGAAATTATTCCTGTTGTGGTTTTTATATCGGCTTACATTTCGCGATTGCGAAAATATTTCATCATCGAGCTGGTGTTTTCATTGATAATTATTGCCATTATCGCGATAAAAGCGCTTAACTTTTCATAGGATGCTTGAGCTGTCATTTTNNAATAAATTTATTGAGGCAGGTTGCGATGAGGCTGGCAGAGGATGCCTTGCTGGGCCGGTTTTTGCTGCAGCTGTAATTTTACCTAATGATTTTAATAACGACCTGCTCAACGACTCCAAAAAACTCAAAGAAAAAGATCGCGACCAGTTAAGAAAAGTAATCGAATCGGAGGCAGTGAGCTGGGCAGTGGCAAGTGTTGATAATTTATTAATCGACGAAATTAATATCCTCAATGCCTCATTTCTTGCCATGCATTTGGCTATCGATAAACTAAAGAAAATTCCTGAATTACTCCTGATTGATGGTAACAGGTTCAAGCCCTACAAAAAAATTCCGCATCAATGTATCATCAAGGGTGATGGGAAATTTTTGCCAATAGCGGCTGCATCTGTCTTAGCCAAAACCCACCGTGATGAATTCATGAAAAATGCAGACCTTGAATTTCCGCAATACAACTGGAAACAAAACAAAGGCTATCCCACCAAAGCACATAAAAGAGCCATAGCCCAATTCGGCACCACAACCCTCCACCGTATGACCTTTAATATGAATGAGCAGTTGAAGTTTGAGTTTTGAATGCTGATGGTTTAGAAAGAAAAATCTACTTTTGGAAGCGTATCGAAAATCAGAGATGAATATGAAATCTATCCTCGTCACGCTAATTCTTGGCCTTAGCTTTTTAATGACCCAGGCACAAAAGTACGAACCCACCTGGGAATCGCTGGATTCACGGCCCATCCCGACTTGGTTTCAGGATGCAAAATTCGGGATATTTATCCATTGGGGAGTTTATTCTGTACCCGCATGGCGGAAGCTTGAATTGGCAAAATATGCTTCCTATGCCGAATGGTATTATGCCAGGGTGATGGACAATAAAGAAAATGGGGGATATGAATTTCATCGAAATAATTATGGTGAGGATTTTGAATATCGGGATTTTGCTCCCATGTTTCGAGCGGAACTTTTTGATCCTGAATTTTGGGCCGAAACATTTAAAAATAGTGGTGCGAAATACGTTGTTTTAACTTCAAAACATCACGACGGATATTGCCTGTGGCCCACCGAAAATCCTCACAAAAGAAACTGGAATTCTCAGGATGTCGGGCCACACCGTGATTTGCTCGGTGACCTGAGCAAAGCTGTTAGGGAAAAAGGAATGAAAATGGGATTATACTATTCCATTCCTGACTGGGAATCGATACCCCGAAATGCTGATGGCGAATATTTCATCAATAAAAAGTATGTAGAAAAGTATGGTTTGGAGCCTGAGGTATATGCTGCCGAGATATGTCAGCCGCAGCTAAAGGAACTGGTGTTAAAATATCAGCCTAGCCTGATTTTCAGCGATGCCGGCGAATGGCTCTACGATGAGGAGTTTTGGAAAAGCAGGGAGTTTTTAGCCTGGCTTTACAGCGAATCTCCATCAAAGGGTGATGTGGTTGTAAATGACCGTTGGTGCAAGGGTTCACCTGCTCACCATGGTGATTATTTTTCCAGCGAATACAAGGACACGGAAGCTGTAGGGAAAAGTCATCCCTGGGAAGAAAGCAGGGGTGTTGGTGGCTCTTACGGTTTTAACCGTGCCGAAAACCTGTACGATTACCAAACATCTGAGGAATTGATTTATGAATTGCTTGATATTGTAAGCCGTGGAGGGAATCTCTTACTCAATGTTGGCCCAACCGCTGATGGAAGGATTCCTGTAATCATGCAGCAGCGGCTGGCTGATATAGGTGCCTGGCTCAAGGTAAACGGAAAAGCAATTTATGGTACGCGCGAGCGACAAATTAACAAAACATCCCGGAAAGGGTCTGTGATTTATTTTACTCAAAAAGAAAAAGAGGTATTTGCAATTTTCACTTCATGGCCCAATAAAACACTGATTATTGAAATGGAAGAGGGAGAAAGCATCAAGGATGTTAATTTGACAGGCTACACAGGGAAATTGAATTGGGTGCAAAATGGCACACAACTCGAAGTCGAAATTCCCGCCCTCACCATTAATCAATTACCCTGCATACATGCCTGGAGCCTGGACATTATTCTTAAATAAAAACCTCCACTTCACCACTTTCTGTATTTACTTAATATGTTTGATTTGCATTCAGTAAAATGCTAATTAATTCATGTGGAATGAATAAAACCTATTTTCCAGCGTTGCCCTAACTGTGCCCGCCCACTATGATGCGCATAATTTTGAGGTTGAGTACAAAAAACCTGATAATCTGGTAAGGCCAGAATTTACGCATAAAGCGGTTGGTTCGTGTTGGGATGGGAGGGTAATCCTCATCCTTGTATCCTTTTGCAATGGGTTTTCTTATCATTTTATTATAGTTTTTGTTTGTTCAAATTATTTTAAAAAGTCATTTAGCGTTGCTGTCATTGATTGTCATTTGCTTCGCGTCATTTGCAATTCGTGCGTCATTTGTTTGGCGTCATTGATTGTCATTTGGCTAAGCCGTCAATTGTTGTCATTTAGCTTTGCTGTCATTTATTGTCATTTACTTCGCGTATTCAATGACCACCAATGACCACCAATGACTACAAATGACTACAAATGACTATCAATAACCTTTTCCCTTACTCCGGAATTAACGACCAACCTGGCAGAGCCTTAGCTTTGTAAATAAACATGTAGTGCATAAACAGTTTCATCCAGTGTCCGGCAAGTCCCGGTTCTCCAACAGTATAGCCTAAGTCGCGGCCCCATTCGGGGTATTTTTCAAAATCAGGTACTACAGGATAAACGGTCATGGTGGCGGCCATGCCGTCGCGCAGGCCATAGCCCGACGATACAATGCAGGCCGCTCCCATCTTACCCATAGAAGCCTTGTGTTTTAATGAAGTTTTTCCTAATTTTACCGATTCGGCAACGTTGAGTGCCACAACTTTCCCCATTACGCCCGAAGGCATGCCTGTGCGCGGAGGTGTAGGGAAAATCGGGGTTCCGTTTTTGCTTTTAAAAGGTTTGGAAATAGAATGTGGCGGGGCAAAGGCAATCCCACACGCAAATATGTTTTCGTATTTTGGACTTTGATATGTAGAAGGCCAGTCGTTTATGCTCCAGTTATCGAAATCCTTGGGCGTGTAATCGGCATCTACTTTCATTAATCCGTTGGGGGCAAAAAGTTCAGAACTGATGTCTTCGCCCTTTTTGTTTTTTGCATTGATGCCCACACCGGCAAAGCCGGGAATGAGCATTGAAAAATCAAATTCAACGGTGCTTTCTTCGCCGTCAAGGGTTTCGTAGTGAATTACGCCCTCTTCAACTTTTTTTACGCCGGCTCTTTTTATCCATTTTATGCCATACTCGGCCATAATGGATTCAGTGAAGATTTTTGTGGAGGTAACATAACCGCCTTTTTTGATGAAAGCTCCGCCCATTCCAAAATCGCCCAACTCATATTCGTTGGTGATCCATGTAATTTCGGCCATGTGCATTAGCTTACGTTTGTTGATTTCGAAAGCCACGTTCAGGGCATATTCAAAAGCGGCGCCCTGACATGTAGCCATGGGGTGGCCGGTGCCGATGACAAAACGTTGCTTTTCGCCTTTGGCCATCTTATCCAGCGATTCCTGCAATTTTTCCCAGGCATGGGCGGCATGGCCATAGGTACAAACTGATACCGTGTGGCCATCAGGACCAAGACCTTCTGTTCCTGCAAAGTTCAGTTTGGGGCCCGTGGCGTTGATCAGGTAATCATAAGCTACTTTTTCTTTTTGCCCTTTTTTGCTTTCCTCCACATATTCAATTTCCACAAAAGGATTGGTAATTGCTGTATCTCCTTCAGGGAAAATAGTTTTTGCGATGGCTTGTTTAAAGTTTACGCCTTTTCTTTTATATACCGGAGCAAGGGGAAAAATAACTTGTTTGGGTTTCATTTGTCCGATACCAACCCAAATGTTTGAAGGTATCCATTGGTAATTGCTGTTGGGGCTCACCATTATTACTTCGTGTTGTTTGCCGAGTTTTTTGCGGAGCACCATCACAGCAGTGTGGCCGGAAATTCCGGCGCCGAGTACTACTACTTTAGCCATGAGAATAGATGTTTTGTAAGTATTTCATTTTTTTAAATTCACCGCGTTATTACAGGTGAATTTTAGTGAGGGTAAAAGTACGAAAAAGATTCTTATTAGGTAATGCAATACCTAAAAAAGTTTTGGGATAAATGTTTTTAATATTGGTGTGAATCAGAAGACTAAAATAGTATCCTTTGGGCTCTTTTTTCCACACCTGGTGTTAAAAAAATCACCACAATGATCACAAGGAAATATGCATAGAGGGCACAAGTATGAAAAATAAAAATCAAAACTCGGCGACAGTATGAATAGAAACAGAGAACAAATGACCGACCATTTGGCGGGCAATTATTTTCGCCCAACTTCCTTAGCCCAATCGCCGCGGAAAATTATTTTTTGATCGTGAATTCTAAAGACAAATTTACCGTATTGAACCGCAATCCCTGCCGATGCATTTACAACCCAGCAATTATCAGGGATGTGAAAGAAATTTTCGGAAGTAATTACAGGTTTACCCAATTGGTCAGCAATTGGAACGGAAATGTTTGGGCCAATTTCCCAGCCAAGGTGGGTATTATAGCTCACCTTTAAATCATCAACCAATTTAAATCCTTCAACAGTTTCAATGTTGGTTTTGATGCTTGCTAATTTCCCATCATTTAAATCATTTTCAGGGCTTACCTCAATGCTTAATTTTGGCAGAGCAAAGGCTGTTTTAGAAGCCAGAATATGGATAGATTCGTTTTTGAGAACCTTATCGTCTTTATCTAAAAATTCGAAAGCAAGTTCCATATCCTGTATTCCGTCCGGGTCAATGGTGAGGACATCGGCAAAATAACCTTCGGAGCTTATGCTTTTGGAGTAGATCACTTTATCGAGATATTTCACCACAACTTTTCTCACATCCTTGTCATTGTATAATTCTACAGGTATCTCGGTTCCAACAATTATCGACTTGTTTTTTGGGCTAATAATCAGTCCTTTCATATAATCGCGCATAGCAAACCAAACCGGACGGGGCGAACCATATTTGTCACTCAAATCGCTATACCCCCAGAAACCAAACCATTCTTCGGGTTGATTCATAGCATGGTCACTTTTATTACCACCTTTCCACCATCCATCAGCATAATAAAACGGGCACATACCCACAGCCCCGGCATCGATAAGATTGCGGTAATTTGAAATCAATCCATCGCTTTGTTGTTCCAATGTATTTGATCCATAGCGTCCGTTACCTCCTGAAGGCGAAACTGAATAGCCAAATTCGGTGGTTATAAAAGGTTTGTCGTTTCCATTTAAATCAATCAAACCCGCAATGTAATCTTTAAAGCCCATGGTAGCAGTTTGCCCTTCGGTGTGGTCGTAGCAATTGTAGGCATACACATCAAAGATGCTTTCGTCCATGTAATCGCTAATCATGGCATTTGCCGAAAGCGTAACAGGGATACCGGGATGCCCTTCATGAATAACATCTATTAAGGTTTGCATGAGATCAACAAAGGCCTTTCCAGAAACCTTGTGTATATGATCGGTCTGGGGTTCATTAATAACGAGGTAGGTAATGATACAGTCATATTTTTTTGCATAATCCATCACCCTTTTTACTTCAGCCGCAGACTGTTTTACAAATTCAGGGTCACCGTAATCTGCCTCCGGATTGATTTCCAATCCCATGATTAGTTTCAGCCCCGATTTCTGAACAAGTTTCAGTTGAGCCTCGGAATATTGACTCCATGTTCTGATGCAGTTGTAACCCCCTTCTTTGATCACTTTCAGATCAAATTCCATTAAGTCCAGATCATCTTTTTTGGCATCCTCGTAAGGGTGTTCCCCCGGACGGGCACCAATCTCGTATCCAATGGCTTTGATAAAAAACCGTTCCCCGTTAATATAATACCAGTTGTTTTTCAATTCAATATTTGTTTTAGATTGACTATATCCGTTGACGATAGATAATAGTAGGATGATAATAACTATTCCTAAATTTCTCTTCATAGCTTTTGTTTATTGTTAATAAATACATCAAAAAATACCTATTTGCTTTTGCTGTGCAAAGAAAAAAAATTCTACAGATTAAATCGCAGGTAATGTTTTATTGTTATAAATCATAGCTCCATCCCGCTTTGAAAAGGGGCGGGTTTGAGCAAGTGTTCACTCTGAATTTCGATAATAGTAGTTTTCTTGAAGGCCCTGACTATTTCCCAACAACACCTGCAACATAATCAAGTGGGGCATCTGGGCCAATCGGAAGGCCAACCATCAGCCATATAATTAGTATTACCGTCCAGATAATGAGAAAGGCAAAAGAATAAGGCAGCATGGTAGCAATGACTGTGCCGATGCCCGCATCCTTTTGGTATTTCTGCATAAAGGCTACGATGAGTGCAAAATACGACATCATGGGTGAGATAATGTTGGTAACACTGTCGCCAATACGATAAACCACCTGCGTGAGTTCGGGTGAATACCCCAGCAGCATGAACATGGGAATAAACACCGGCGCCATCACAGTCCACTTGGCGGAAGCACTGCCCATCACAAGGTTAATGATGGCAGTAAGAAAAATAAAACCAACCAAAAGTGGGATGGTTCCCAGGCCTGATGCCTGTAAAAGGTTGGCCCCTTCCACAGCAAAAATCAACCCGATGTTGGTCCATTTAAAGTAAGCAACAAACTGGGCTGCAAAAAATACCAGCACAATGTAAATTCCCAATGTTTCCATCGATTTACCCATGCCTCTCATCACATCCGAATCATTTTTAATGGTTCCGGCGCCAATGCCATAAGCTATGCCTCCGATGGCTGCCGTGATAAAGATTATCGAAACAATGCCATCCATAAAGGGCGAATGGAGCAGACTACCTGTTTCGCTGTCTCGCAAAAATCCATTTGCCGGCAGGGTTCCCCAAAGCATTAATGCTGCCAAAATCATGAAAGAAATCAAAGCATATCTCAAGCCCTTTTTTTCCTGTTTGGTGAGTTGATCAATTTTTTCAGGTTTGGCATCACCGGTATATTCGCCAAGGCGAGGAACAACAATTTTTTCGGTAACCCAGGTGCCGGCTCCGGCAATAAAAAATGTGGAAGCAAACATGAAGTAATAGTTTGCGGCCGGGTTTACCATATAATCAGGATCGATAATTTGTGCAGCTTCCTGCGAAAGGCCTGCTAACAGAGGGTCGATGGTTCCCAGCAAGAGGTTGGCTGAATACCCGCCCGAAACACCGGCAAAGGCTGCCGCCATACCTGCAATGGGGTGCCTTCCCATGGCAAGAAAAATAATGGCCGACAGTGGAACGAGCAATACATAACCAACTTCGCTGGCTGTGTTGGAAAGGATACCAGCAAAAACGATGACGAAGGTGAGGATTTTTGTGGGTGCGGATAGCACAAGCAATCGGAGTGCTGTTCCAATCAGTCCGGTGCTTTCGGCAATACCTATGCCAAGCATGGCAACCAGCACTACACCCAATGGTGCAAACCCTGTGAAATTTGTTACCATGTTGGTAATGATAAGGTGTAAGCCATGCACAGTCATCAAGTTTACAGGTCGGATGGTTTCGCCGGTTCCGGGATGGATTACTTCAAGATCAAAAAGGCTGGTGATTCCGGATATTACTATGATTATGCCGGCGAAGATTGCAAAAAGGGTAGCGGGATGCGGCAAGGCGTTCCCTGTTTTTTCGATGATAGTGAGAAACTTTGAGAAATAGTTGTCTTTGTCTTTACTGATTGTTGTCTTGTTTTTGGACATCGGCTATAGCTTTGTATTAAATTGTATTTTTCATAAATGAAAAAAATTAACACAAGCCGTCCCGGATTGTTGAATTCCGGATCGTTTTTAAGAACCTTTAAATATCTATTGGTAATTTCTCCCCTTCCGATTTTGCAATGATCACAGCCCCACAGCTATCACTCCAAACATTTACTGAGGTCCTGAACATATCCAGAATCCGGTCAACGGCAAGAATCAGTCCCACACCCTCAAGTGGCAGCCCGACTGCGGATAAAATTACGGTGATCATTACCAATCCGGCCATAGGAATTGCAGCTGCACCGATGGAGGCCAACAACGCTGTGGCTACAATAATTACCTGGTTCATTACCGACATTTCCACTCCATAAGCCTGTGCGATAAACATGGCAGCCACGCACTCGTAAAGCGCTGTTCCGTCCATGTTAATTGTTGCACCCAATGGAAGAGTGAAACTGCTTATCTTATTGGATACCCCTGATTGCTGTTCCACGGCATTGATGGTTAATGGCAGGGTTGCTCCCGAGGAGGAAGTTGAAAAAGCAGTGAGTAGAGGTGTGGTCATATTTTTTAGGTGGGCCAATGGCCTTACTTTCCCGAATCCCCGTGTTATTAATGGTAGTGTTATCAACGCGTGTATGGAAAGTGCGATAATGACCGTTCCCATATAAAGGCTCATACTTGATATTAGCCCTATCAAATCGTCTTGATCCGCAACTACTTTGGCCACGATACCAAAAATACCCAGGGGAGTAAACTTTATGATGAACAACACAATTTTCATCATCACATCAAAAACGGCATTAAAAAAATCGATGAGAAATTGCTTTGGCCGATCATCAACTTTCATGATGAAAAAACCAAACAATATCGCGAAAAAGATAATTGATAACATATCGGCATCAGTGAAAGCCCTGAAAATATTATCGGGAACAATCTCGATAATTATTTCCTGAAACCCTTTTTGCTTGTCAACAAGGCCCCCAACATCGGCCGATAAATTAATTTCCGTTCCAATACCCGGCTTGATAAGATTTACCAGTAATAAACCCGTGAGGATGGCAAAAATGCTTGTCATTACATAATATCCCATGGTTTTTAAACCAAGCCGGCCCAAATTACTTCCACTTCCAATATTGGTAACCCCTGAAATTAGCGAGCTTAAAATAAGCGGGATGATAATCATTTTTAATGCCCTGAGAAATAAATCACCCATCCAGCTAACTGCGCTCACCGCTTCATTCCGGTAGCTTGCTTTTACAATTGTGGGAAACCACGCTTTGAATTCAGTCGGGCTGAGTTTGTTCTCCATTTCTTCTTTCAGCGCCTTTTGTGTAGAGAAACTTTTATCTTCAAGCTCACGGACTTTGGACACAATTTCCTGATTTAGCATCTTTTTGCTCAATTGCTTTTGTGTGGCCTTGTCGATTTCGTAATGCGTTGGAAAAACGATGCCATAGATAATGGCCAGGACTAGTGCTATAAGGATTTGCCAGTGAAGTGCAATTTTTCTCATGCGTATTTTAGCTTAGTTGATGCGTTCATTTTATCAGGCTAAACTACAAAAATATTTTCTCCCTAAGCTTTTTTTGTCTTAACAACAATAAGTATCAGCCAGCCCTATTAAAATATTGATTAATTTTGTTGATCAATCAACAAATGTTTTGTTACCATGAATATCAGGAATTTAACGCTACTACTTTTAGGACTCATCTTCAGTTCCGCCATCATTGCTCAACACGAAAATGTGATGATCAGCAATTCAAATTCTCCGGAGGAACCAAGTATTTACATCGACCCAAACAATACAAACCGGATGATAGCCGGGGCAAACATTTACAACGTTTATACCTCTGATGACGGTGGGCTTACATGGACCGTTGGATTGCTTTACTCGGCAAGCTATGGTGTTTGGGGTGACCCGGTTACGATAGTTGATAATGATGGGAATTACCTGTTTTTTCATCTGTCAAACCCACCTTCGGGCAGCTGGATCGACAGAATTGTATGCCAAAAATCAACCGATGGCGGGCTTACCTGGAATGACGGATCATTCATGGGGTTAAACGGTAACAAGGCGCAGGATAAACATTGGGTGGTGATCGACAGGGAAAATGAAAATATCTATTCCACCTGGACTCAGTTTGACGATTATGGAAGCTCAAATTCCAACGATCGAAGCAATATTATGTTTTCGAAATCTACGGATGGCGGCGATTCCTGGTCACCGGCATTAAGAATTAACGAGGTGGATGGTGATTGCATCGATAGCGATAATACAACCGAAGGTGCTGTTCCTGCTGTTGGCCCAAACGGCGAGATTTATGTTGCCTGGGCCGGTCCCGAAGGCATCGTTTTCGACCGCTCCCTGGATCAGGGAGAAACCTGGTTGGAGAACGATATTTTTGTTTCTGACTTTCCCGGTGGATGGGACTATGCCATTCCCGGAATATATCGTGCCAATGGCCTCCCCATCACAGTTTGCGATTTGAGTGGAGGAGAAAATCATGGAACAATCTACATCAATTGGACCGACCAGCGCTATGGTGAAGATGATACTGACGTTTGGCTTGTGAAATCAACCGATGGTGGCGACACATGGAGCGAACCCATTCGTGTAAATGATGACCCGCCCGGAAAGCAACAATTTTTCACCTGGATGGCAGTGGATCAGGCAACCGGTTATCTGCATTTTGTGTTTTACGACAGGAGAGCTTATGATGATTACAATACCGATGTTTACATGGCTTTTACCAAAGATGGCGGCCAGACATTTACCAATTATAAAGTGAGTGAAGAACCCTTCCTTCCAAATGGTGGCGTGTTTTTTGGCGACTACAATAATGTTTCTGCACATGATAATGTTGTGCGCCCGATATGGACCAGGCTGCACAACGGAAACCTCAGCGTATGGACCGCCTTGATAGATCCTTTAATTACCGGAGTTGACGAAATGCCTCAACCCGAGGGTATCCCTTTTGCACTGGAACAAAACTATCCGAATCCCTTTAGTGAAAGCACTTACTTTTCCTTTAAATTAAAAGAACCCTCAGTGGTTACTTTAACAATTACCGATATGTATGGCAGCGAAATAACCAGATTGATAAATCATGAACAAATGGTTGCCGGAAAATATTTCGAGCATTTCAATGCTGCTGATTACGACTTGCCTTCGGGGGTTTATTATTTTTCACTGATTGGCAATAAGGTCAATCAGGTTAGAAAAATGGTGATTGAGCGCTAACAATATTTTCATACGGGGCATCAGCAAGCATTTTTTTATCAATCATGTTAAACTAAGAATCTAATGCCAACTGTTTTAATCTCTAGTGGGTTAAATTCCCCGAGGCTTGCCTCGTATATTATTGCTATTTTGTGACTCGATGTCACAAAACAGCAAGTTTAT
>JGI11705J14877_10001054_pt1 | contig 16074 bp, 13 predicted proteins | sample Etolaghawater15m_FD_14877 | JGI IMG/M metagenome (IMG submission 14877)
TTTGTGAGTGAGGCATGATAAGATTAGAAAAGGTTTCCAAGTCCTTTGATGGCGGCCGTTCCTATGCCGTAATGGAACTGTCTTTAAGGGTAAACACAGGTGAGACCCTGGTTTTGTTGGGATCCTCCGGTTGTGGTAAAACCACAACCCTGAAGATGATAAACCGGCTCATTGAACCAACCGAAGGTCGTATCGAGTTGGGTGGTGAAAACATCATGAAACTGGACCCGGTTAAATTACGCCGACGGATCGGCTATGTTTTTCAAGGAATCGGGCTCTTCCCGCACATGACCGTTGAAGAGAATGTGGGGTTGGTGCCCAGGCTTTCAGGTGAATCCGTTCGTGATGGAAAAGCAAACGCTCAAGAGCTCTTGGAAATGGTGGGTCTCACGGCAAAAACCTTTGCCGACCGGTTTCCGGAAGAACTTTCCGGAGGACAGCAGCAGCGAGTGGGTGTGGCCCGAGCATTGGCTGATAATCCGGAATATCTCCTCATGGATGAGCCGTTCGGTGCTCTGGATGCCGTGAATCGGGAATCGTTACAACAGGAATTGCTGAGTTTAAAAAGGAAGCTGAAAAAGACCATTGTTTTTGTCACCCACGATATTTTTGAGGCGCTTTTGCTGGGTGATCGCATTGCGATTTTGCATGAGGGCAGGCTGGAACAGATTGGACCGAAAAGGGAAATCCTGACCGCTCCGGCCACCCCCTTTGTAAAGAATCTTATTTCCAAGCCGGCCAGGCAATTGGCCGATATTCAGGGAATGTTCTGATGCCCGCTGAACCCCTGCAAACTTTTCTCGTCGAGCGGTTGCCCGAGCTCTGGCTTCGAACGGGCGAACACCTCATGCTCACAGGCGTTTCCTCCGCAACGGCCATGCTGATCGGAATACCCGTCGGCATCCTTTTGTTTCGGAGACCATGGCTACGTAAGGCCGCCATGGGGGCCATCGGCATTATTCAGACCATTCCGAGCCTGGCCATGCTGGCTTTCCTGCTGGCGCTTTTGCACCGGATCGGTGCATTGCCTGCAATCATCGCCCTGACACTTTATGCGCTGCTTCCCATTGTCCGCAATACCATCACCGGATTGGAAGGGGTATCACCCCAAATAATGGAGGCGGCCAAAGGGATCGGCATGACCAAAGGCCAGCGGTTGCGAATGGTCCGAATGCCCCTGGCCGCTCCGGTGGTCGTTGCGGGGATCCGAACCGCCGCGGTGTTGGGGGTCGGTATCGCCACCCTTTCCGCTTTTATCGGCGCCGGAGGGTTAGGTCAGTTTATCAACCGCGGTCTTGCCCTTTCCAACACAAGACTCATCCTTTTGGGGGCCATTCCCGCCGCACTTTTGGCACTTCTCATCGATTTCACCATCGGAGCATTTGAGTGGGGCCTTGCACCGGAAAGAAGACGCGCTAAAAAGGGATCACTTCTGCGCATGCTGAGGTCTGCATCACAGGTCATGCCGTTCCTGTTGATTCTGGCCATTATTGCGGTCTGGGTTAGCGGCGCTGGTATACGGAATCGCGAAAGCCTGCCGGGTGTATGTGGTGGCACGGTGGTTGTGGGGGCAAAAAATTTCACGGAACAGTTGATTCTGGGTGAGTTGATGGCTCAGGTGATAGAGAACCGGACGCAACTAAAGGTTGAACGTCGTTTCAACCTTGGCGGTACGATGATTTGCCATACCGCGCTCTTAAATGGCGAAATTGACCTTTACGCCGAATACACGGGTACGGGATTGAACGCGATTCTCGAGGAGCCGGTGATCTCGGACCCCGAGACCGCCTTGCGTTATGTAAGAAGAGTCTATCATGAACGTTTCGGTATCGGTTGGCTGAATCCTTTCGGGTTCAACAATACCTATGCCATAACCGTGCGCCAAGACCAGGCCCGGGAGCATGGGTGGCACAAAATTTCGGATCTGAAGGAAGATGAAAATGACCTTCGCGCGGGTTTCACCGCCGAATTTTCCGAAAGGACGGACGGTTACCCGGGATTGAGCAGGGCCTACGGCCTTCGGTTCATGGAAGTTAATGATCTGGAGCCGTCCATGATGTACAAGGCCATGGCCAACGGAGAGGTGGATGTGATTTGCGCCTTTGCCACGGATGGTCGTATCGAAGCCTATCAATTGAAACCGCTGCAGGATGACCGGGAATTCTTTCCCCCTTACTATGCGGCACCTGTTATCAGGGAAAAATGTCTTGAGAAAAATGTTGATCTGGAAAAAGCCCTATTGTCATTGGGCGGCCTTCTTGATGATGAGGCAATGCAGCGACTGAATTTTCAGGTGGATGGGAAGGGATTGAGCGCGGCGAAGGCTGTTAATGCCTTCCTTAAGTCGAAAGAATTTATTTAGGCCGTTTTATCCACCTATAATTGTTCAATAAGGAGGATTGAAAATGACAGCAAAATTTAAAATTGAATTCCCCAAAATCAGCGCGCATGATTACGATCAGGACGAAGAATACTTTTTTCTAGTGGAACCGGATCGCGGGGAGGACAGAAACAAGCGGAAGATTCATTTCCATGAATATGCGAAAATATATAACATACCTGGATTATATGAGCAATTATTCTATGAACGCCTGAAATGCAACTCTCCAAAAAAGGTATTGGAAGCACTGCGTTACTCCGTATCTCAGGCCCGGGAAAATTTTACAGAACTCCGCGTCCTTGATTTGGGTGCTGGCAATGGAATGATGGGTGAGCAAGTAAGAAATCAAGGGGTGGCCCGACTTGTTGGCGCGGATATTATCCCTGAAGCAAAAGAGGCGAATGACCGTGACAGACCTGCGGTGTATGATGCCTACTATGTCGCGGATTTCTGCAATTTGACTTCACATCAAAAGAAAGATTTAGAAGAATGGTCATTTAATTGTTTGACAACTGTTGCGGCCCTTGGATTCGGGGATATTCCGGTAAAAGCATTTACGGAAGCATTTAACATCCTCCAAAGCGAGGGTTGGATCGCTTTTAACATTAAAGAAACTTTTCTTGATAAGAGCGATTTAACCGGATTTTCTGTTGCCATCAGGGAACTGATTTTTTCAGAATACCTGGATGTCTATTACCTTGAACGATACCGGCACAGGCTTTCAATGGAAGGCAAACCTTTGTACTACTTTGCAATAGCGGGACGGAAGAACTCTGATATTCCGAAAGATTTTTTGGAATCAATCGCAATGGGATAAAAGATTAATTTGGTCTGCGAAGCGGTCAAAAAAATTCTGGGGGAGTTGACTTGTTCGGCGTCAATTTGCTAGGGTATACCACAGGTGATGCTAGCCTTTTAAGCCATGCATCCTTTTCTCTTTTATATTTCATTTTGCGCTGCGCTCCTTAGCTATCCAGTTGATCTGCTGCAACCCTCCTGGTACCTGCGTTTTAATCTGTGATTACTACCTTGATTGGCCATCTGCATGGCAAAGCTATGCTGTTCCAGATTGGGGCTGCGTCTGCCTGTCATTTCCAAGCCTTTATGAGAGCTCGATGCCAACAGTAAAAAATGGGAGGTGGCCATGGGATTTCTAGGGAAAATTTTCGGAGGGGGTAAAAGCTATCCGGCACTTGCTGCTGATACGAGTGCCGCAAAAAAACTTGCAGCCATTAAGGATCCGCTGGAAAAGTTAAGTGAAGAAGTAAAAGAACCGATGGAGGTGATTCCTGCCGATAACAGCGCCTTTGTCTTCATTGGTAATCCGCCAAAGAATTTCGGCATGGCTTGGGTAGAAGAAGGCAAGGTTCACAATTTTAAAACCCTTTCAGAAGAAAAAAATGTTTCCCAAAAACAGTTATTGAAAATTGTGGATGCCCTGGCTGAGGCTTACAAACAAACTGACATTAAAAGCAGGTATTCGGCCACAATTGGCGGTAAAGTGGTTACTGTCACTCCTTCCCAAGATCTGGGCAGGGAAGTGAAGAATATTTTAGCCAGTGCGTGACTATGGAAAAGTTATGCTCTGCGAAAAGAGAATGTCACGATAAAGATTCAGATCATTGAGGCTTGAGATGGCAAGAGAGGCCCGCTTCTAGGAAGGAAACGGGCCTCTCTTTATTTAGGGAACCAAAGGATATCACAGAAGAGTCAGTATAAGCATTTCGAATCGGCGAGTCCGAGAGGTTTCATGGTATTGATTATCGATTATATCAACCTGGATTGAAACTTACTCTCTCTTGATGGGCATGGCAATGTTCAGAATATTTTCACAAACAGATAATAAAACTGTTCCGGCCTCCCCCGATTATACGGTCCTTGAGGCCCTGGATAAGGCCGATATCGATCAGATTCATGCTTGTGGCGGCGAAGCCCGTTGTACGACCTGCCGGATTTATATCATGGACGGACTGCAAAACTGTCGGACCAGGAATGAGACAGAGGCACTTCTAGCGGAGAAAATGGGATTTCCTGAAACTATTCGACTGGCCTGCCAGACCCGAATTAAAGGCGATATCACCATAAAACGTCCGGTCGTTGATAAACTGGATTTGGAAATCGTCTTAAAGCAGTTTGATAATTTACCTGGTACCAGACTCGGCCAAGAAAAAGATCTGGCGATTTTATTTGCTGACATTGAAAACTATACGCAGTTCGCCGAGGCATTCCCTGCTTATGACGTGGTGCATGTTTTAAACCGATACTATCAAACCATGAACGAAATCATTGTGCAGCATAGAGGTGTAATCAGCGATGTGGCTGGCGACGGTATCCTGGCATTGTTCGGTCTAGTCGAAGAGAGCAGGAATCCCGTATTGGATGCGGTGCATGCTGCTCAAGATATGAACGGAGCCTTGACTGAGTTTAACAGGTATCTCAGAAAAATGTTTGACTGGTCTTTTTCAATCAGGTCAGGCATAAATTTTGGAAAAACCATTGTGGGTAATTTTGATACTGGCACCATGCGCAAAATTTCCGCTATCGGCGATGCGGTTAATACTGCTAGCCGAATAGAAAGTGCAAATAAGGATTTCGGCACGAAGCTTCTCATTTCCCAATCGGCCAAAGAGAAAATAGATGGCCTGATAGCGTCTGGAAAGATGCGTCTCGCCCGATTAAAGGGTTTAAGCGGGGAACACCGCCTCTACGAGGTTGAAATTTGAGATGGATTTTTGGCGCCCATTTTTTCGTTTCAGCAGCTAGGAGGATGCTGACAAGCAAAGACGAAAAACGCTGCCCGAAAGGCGAAATTCTCGACGAAAGTCTTGGACGTTGTCGGAAGGAATGCCAAAAAGAAGAACAATACGACTATAAATTGGACAAGTGTCGTCCAATTTGTCCCGAAGGCACACATTATGATCCTGAATTGGTTGATTGCAGGCGTTTATGTAAGAAAATGAAGATCCTACAAGAAAAAGAAGAGTTGATCAACGCAGGGCCCAATGTAAGAATAAAAGTGACTTATGGAGAGCCTTACAGCTGGAACAGGAAAAAGAAACTTAAACCTGGAGATACCATTTTTGTAAATGAACTTATTGAAACCCAAGGCGAACATGTTAGGATTTTCTATGATGATGATGAGCAAAATACCTCAAAAATGATTAGTCTTTCACAGTATTCAAGTATCGCTATTAAGCTAAACCCTGATTTTTCACCAAAGGCTTCCTGGAAGGACGCTATTTGGTACCTTTGTGGAACTCTTTACGGTTTGATTGATAAAGACACACATTACATTCCAGACAGAACCGTGTTTGCGGGTACATATATGGCTTATGAAGTGAAGGAAACTCAATTTTATATCTCAGTAGATGATTTTGAGGAAAAATGTGGGGTAATCAGGGGAAAAGTAGAAGCAACGCCTATTAAGGGTGGCTATTCAACGATCATAAAATCTGGTGAAGAATTAAGAACACTCCGATCAGGGAGGTCAGATCTCATAAAAATACCTGCAGAAAGCCTAACTCATCATAATGAAATTTTTCAAGAGCTAGGAAAATGTTTAAGAAACTACGATAAAGGAAAAACACTAAACGGTAATTTTTGGACAACTATCCCGAATAGCACTAGAAATTCAGAGAAAATGAAAAAAGCAAATCAAGTTAATTCAAATAGTTGGGAGCCAATTGGCGGAGAGAAGCGAAAAAACCCGTCAAGTAAAAGGCGTACTCATGACGAAATATGGGAAAGAGAAACGAATCAAGATTCAACCTCATACCGGTATTGATTTGCTTTGTCTTGGTGCTGGAATTCTATTTGAGCCGCATTTCCAAACTATAGCTTGAAATGCTTCATGTGCCAAATGAGCTCAACTTCCCCTCTTTCAGACGGGATATCTCAATCGATTTCCCGTTGCGAACACTTGTGATATCCTCATCGGGAGAGTGGCTGACTGAGTGTTGAGAGACACTGGAACTGGCCGTTTTTTGGATGATTCCAGGTGGGTATATCTCGGCAATAGTAATTGATGTGGAAGAAAGAATGCTTTTCTGGGGAATTGAGTGAGTCTGGTCCGTCGTTTCGCTAGTTGGTTCCATGGTTAGGGGTTCCCATTGCACCTCACATGGCCGGATGCAGGGGGGATTCGCCGAACTTCGGTGTTTGATCCGCTGAGTTGGGGTTGGGGGATTTCATAGTTGATAATCCATTTTTTTCCAGCAACGAGCATAAAAAAAGCAGCTTAAGTGTCAAGTGAAATGGACCATTGGACAGGTAATCGTGAATGATTGCTGCCCGAATTGAAAAGCCCTGCTTTTTCTGGTATGTTCCGTGTTCGTTTAAGGCGGCGCGTGCACCTGACTTCTGAGTTGTTTGGGTTGGCATAACGAAATCTCGCACGAACCAGAATTAGGTTTTCCGGGTAAGGTGGGTTTGCGGGTCGTAAAAACACCCAGGGGTAAGAAGATGTTATGAAGGAAGATTCGACAGTTTCAGCAGTGGAAATGAAAGCCGGGGCATCCGCGCCTCACAGTTGGCGTTTTGTCAGGCTTGGCGGCTTTGACCAGGTAGCACTCAGGGACGGTGCCGATTTGATGGCCCTGGACCGTCTGGATCAAAAACTCTGGGCTGCCTTAAGCTGCCCGGCCAGTGGCCTTGAGTTTGATGAGAGAACGCTCTCTCTTATCGATACCGATGGAGACGGTCGAATACACGTTCCGGAGGTTGTGGCCGCTGCCAAATGGGCAGGGACCCTCCTTAAAAACCCCGATGGCCTCCTGCTCAGCGCTGATGCTCTTCCGCTCTCAGCCGTTGATGATGACACGACCGAGGGGAAGGCAATACTCTCGTGCGCAGAAGAGATCCTGTCAAACCTCGGGAAAGCAGAAGCCTCTCAAATCACAACGGAAGACACTTCGGATACGGAGAAGATATTCGCGGAAACCCGTTTCAACGGCGATGGTATTATACCGGTCGAGTCTGCTGATGATGAGGACACGAAAAGCGTAATAGCCGATATCATTGCATGTATGGGATTCGAAAATGACCGCAGCGGCGCGCCAGGCATTAGCAGGGAAAAAATTGAAGATTTTTTTTCTGAGGCGGAAGCTTTCGCCGCCTGGTGGAAACAGGCCGATGATGATGCGGCCAATACCCTGCCTTACGGCGATAAAACCATTGATGCCGCTGACATTTTTCACAAAATCAGAGAGAAAGTGGAGGACTACTTCATCCGGTGTCGCCTGGTCGAATTCGATCCGAAGGCAGCACAAGCGCTAAATCCGTCAAATGAAGCCTATGAAGCAATTTCAGAGAACAATCTGTCCGATACCAATGACCAGGAAATAGCGGTTTTTCCCCTGGCCGCGGTTGAGGCAGGAAAACCCCTGCCGTTAAAAACCGATATTAACCCGGCCTGGACAGAAAGTATTGAAAAACTTTCATCTGTAATTATCACGCCGCTTTTTGGTGAGAAGGAAAGCCTTGATAGGGCGGAATGGGGCGTCATTTGCAAAAATTTCACGGCTTATGAACGCTGGCTTGCCCGGAAAAAAGGTGCAAGGGTCGAACCGCTGGGGATCAGTCGGGTTCGAGAGATTCTGGCCGGCGGCAATCGCGCCAGGCTTGAGGCCCTCATTGAGAAGGACGAGGCGTTGGCACCGCAGGCTGAAGCGGTTTCATCTGTAGACAGGCTGGTGCGATATTACCGGTACCTATATCCATTTTTGAATAACTTTGTTTCCCTTTTCGATTTTTATACGACCAGCGAGAAATCCGTGTTTCAGGCCGGGACCCTCTACCTGGACGCTCGAAGCTGTGACCTTTGCGTCAAGGTAGATGACATGGCAAAGCACAGCGTTCTGGCCCATTTAAGCCAGACCTATCTGGCTTATTGTGAGTGTACTCGAAAAGGTACCAATGAAAAACTGACCATCGCCGCCGCCTTTACAAACGGAAGTTCGGACAATCTCAGGGTCGGCCGAAACGGGCTGTTCTACGATCGAAAAGGACAGGACTGGGATGCCGTTATCGTCAAATTGATTGAACATCCCATCAGCCTCAGACAGGCGTTCTGGTCACCCTATAAGCGGATTTCTCAGTTCATCTCAGCTCAAATAGAAAAGATGACCACGGCTCGTGACAAAGAGCTCCAGACCAATGTATCCAAATCGGTTGACGGTGTTTTACAGCCGTCTCAATCTAAAAAAACTTCGTCAAGTCAAGCATTTGACATCGCCAAATTCGCGGGCGTGTTTGCGGCAATAGGCCTTGCCATTGGTGCAATCGGCACGGCCATTGCGTCGGTGGTCACTGGATTCATGGATCTCGACTGGTGGGAAGTCCCACTCGCGATTTTGGGAATTATTCTGATCATCTCGGGGCCTTCCGTTATCAATGGATACCTGAATCTGCGCCGCCGAAATCTGGGACCCATCCTAGACGCCTGCGGATGGGCTGTGAACACGCGGGCCAAGATAAATATTCCCTTCGGGGCTGTGCTCACGAAAACGGCGGTTTTGCCGCCAGGCTCTCATCGGGCGTTGAAAATGGACCCCTATGCGCAAAAAAGGCGCACCTGGAAGTTCTATGCCATCATTTTGGTAATTCTCGCGGCCATTTCTTTATTCTTTTTTTCATCCTATAGAAATAACTGGGGATTGTGGCGTAATACACTTGAGAAGTCCGTTCAGACGCTGGAGCATTTGAAGCCCGCAAAAAGTCCATCTCAAAAAGCCCCTCCACAAAAGGAAGGCAAATAGCGGTCTCTCGCCCAAAGGGATTTTTTCAATCAGTAAAACAATCCTTTCGTGGGCATATTCATTTCGTTTACATCTTGGAGTGCTTTTTTGGTAACCTACCCCGTCTTCTTTAAAAATAAAACTCGTCATTTTAAAATCCTTTCTGGCTCATTTTTGAGCCAATTTGCGTTTTTGAAGGCCGCTTTTTCGGCATTGCTTCCTGCGTAAGAAGGAAAAAAGTACCGATCGACGGCCTTCTTTTTTCGTTCCCCCGGTGGGGTCCGATAATATTGGTTTTTTCAGTAGTGTCCGGTTAAGAATCAAATAATTTCAATTGGATAGGCCCGGCGACCTTCTGGTTTCTGTAATTCTGTTCCGTAAGGGCCTGAAAAATATGCATTTTTTCAAACAGGGTGATGCTCAAAATTTGTAGAATAGTGTAGAGGGTCAACTCGATTCTCAGCCGTTTTTTCATTATGGCGACCAACAGATAAGTTGACACGGCAATCCAGATTTGCGTTTTGACGGCATTCTCCGAAGTCCCATAGAATTTTTTGATTCGCAAATGCTGTTTGACCCATTTGAAAAAAATCTCCACCCGCCATCTGTATCGATATAGTTCCGCGATTGTAATGGCTGGCAGGGTGAATTGATTGGTTAGAAAGACGAATGATCTGCCTTTGTTCTCATCATAGTACTTTACACGGCGTAGCTTTTCAGGGTAGTCTTTCTTGGCGTAAAACCCTGTCAGAGCAACGGTTTGGTCGGATTTGACACCAGCGGCCTTATCAGATTTATGTGAATATATCCGGCGCAATCCCGTGTTTGTTTTTGAACGCTTCACAAAGACAGCCGAGCTTTGGTGTAGCTGATAGAGTCTCCTAAAATCCAAGTAGGCCCGATCCATGACATAGATTGCTCCGGGTTCTGGGATGAGATGATCAAGAACATTGACGTCATGAACCTTTCCATCGGTGATCCATATAAAAGTTGGGATATCCCCTCTCAAGTCCAAAAGAGTGTGCATTTTTACAGCGCCCTTTGTTTTTCGGAAACGAGCCCATGGGAAAACCGATAGACAGAGATCAATTGTCGATGAGTCCAATGCGTAGACGGTTTCTTTCAGTTCAAGGCCGAAATCATCATCAACATAAAGCCGCCGGGCCTCGTTGATAAGGATTTGGGCAAAATCGCTGTAGATCCGCCAATCCCGTGTTTCGTTTGCGTTAGCCAATGTACTGCGAGATACTTTGCCACGAATTCCCATATGGTAAAGCTTATCTTGCATGGCCCGAAGGCAGCACTCGATATCGCGCAGGCTTTCGCGGTAGGTCAGTTGGGCGAGTGCCATACACAAAAGCTGATCATAGCATGTGAACGAACGAACTCGATAATTGCCACTATACCGCTCGACGCATTTTCTGAATTTCTTTTGAGGGAGGAAGTCCATCACTTGTGAAAAAACGGTTTGGCCCTGGTACATCGACACACTCCTTTTCCGACCGTGCAGATTTCAAAAAAATCTGAGTATGGGCAAAACCTATGCGAATTTCAAGTCGATCCCTCCAATTTGTGCCTATTTTATAAAATATTTCAATCTTTTATATACATTACTTAAAAGCTTAACCGGACACTACTGATCGGCTATAAAGGATGAGGGGGTAGGGTTAATGACGCTCAACGGATAGGGGCCACCGCAAAAGCGAGGCAAGTCCAGACGGCGTGAGAAATCACAACAGGCCAGAGGGTTTTCAAGCGCCAGTACAGAAATCCCCAGAAAAGGCCGGCAATCCCCGCAGCACCCACCAACATGAAATTAAGGGATGAAATATGCACCGCCGCATAAAGAATGGCAGCGATAACCCATCCGCCGAATCCCCCTAGATAACGACTTAATCGGCGTTGAAGAAACCCCCGCCAGAAAATCTCCTCCGCTGGACTGGTGATAAAAAACAACACCAGGCCGATGACCCAACCGGGTGTATTGTCGCCTTTGGCATAAATGGCATCCACCTGGTTTTCGGCAAAGGGAAAAAGGAGGTTTGAAATGGCGTTTCCCGCCATGAAAACGCCATAAAGAAAAAGAGCGGACAAAACGCCCCAGAGGACTGCCCGGCCGTTCAAATCCTTGAAAGGGAGCGGCCACCCACCAAAGACCACCGCCAGAAAAGCCAGACCCAGTGCTGAAAGCGTGATTTTGATCCAGAAATTGCCAATGGGTACAAAAAAAGCGAAAAACCAGAGGACGGCGGCAACCGCCATACACATCACCAGCGGACGGAGATCCGTTTCCTTTTTGCTTAATTGAAACATCTTTCAAGAAGGATGGAAATCAAGAGAAGGACCCCGAATGCCGTATCCAGTTTGGCGGTTCTAGCATCCGCATCTGGAGGACAATCTCCGGACACAATTTTGAAAACGGGCTTTACAAGGGGAAGCGCCAGCAGCACCAGAAGTGACCATGGTGTTAACGGGCCCAGCAGACTCATGAGGACCACACCCAAAAAAGCCAGGAAGATCAGAGCGCCGTAAACCAGCCGCCCCCTTTCGCCTCCCAACAGAACGGGCAGGGTTTTGATGCCCTGCTTTTCGTCAAATGCCATGTCCCGAATGTTGTTGGCCAACAGCACCAGTCCCACCAGGATTCCAAAAGGAAAGGATATCAGCACAATGTCAAAACTAAACGCCTGCGTTTGAACATAATGTGCGCCCATCATGGCCAGGGGACCCCACAGCAGAAAAACGGTCGGTTCTCCCAGCGCGTGGTATTTAAGGTTGAAAGGAGGCGCGGTATAGAAAACAGCTGTCAGAACGCCGGCAATCCCGATCAACAGGATCGGCCAGCCGCGAGTGGCGGTCAGATAAAATCCGATGATAACACCGGTTGCGTAGAGCAGCAGTGAAAACGTCAGCACCTGCCTCAAATTGAGGGCATTTTCCACCAGCGGATGGGGCCGGTATTTGACCGTCGGAGCAGATGGGGTGTCCACTTCGTTTTTCACATCGTAGTAGTCGTTCAGTAGGTTTGTGGCGCCATGAAGCGCCACCATGCCCAGAAGCGCAAGGACATATCCGCCAAAGCGAAATTCACCTGTCAATCCCCACACAGAGCCGATGGTAACGGAAATGGCCGACATTGAAAAAGACCATGGCCTCGCAGCAAGAAACCAGGTTTTGATGTCCGGCATATGTTTTCTCCGAGACCAGTCTTTCGTATCAAATCGGTTTACTGAAGGTTATTTAAAATGGCCCAATCCGCCACTTCAACGGGGCTGTCCAGCACTGTTACGCCCGCTGCTTCAAGGGCTTCGCACTTTCCGGCAAATGTTCCCGCTGAACCGCGAACAATAGCCCCCGCATGTCCCATGCGTTTTCCCTGAGGGGAAAAGCGTCCTGCAATATAAGCGGCAACGGGCTTTTTCATGCGCGTGGAGATAAATTCGGCGGCCTGTTCCTCCTGGTCTCCCCCCACCTCTCCGACGATGATGACCCCTTTGGTCTCGTCGTCTTTTTCAAATTCTCTGAGGATATCGGAGAGGTTGGTCAGCACAACCGGATCAGCGCCCATGCCCACCACCGTGCTCTGCCCCACATTTTTTTCTGACAGAATGCCCGCAAATTCATAGCTCAATGTGCCGCTTCGGGAAATAATGCCGGCCCGGCCCGGTGCGAAGAGCGATGCGGGCATAATGCCCATTTTCCCTTTTCCGGGAACCAGAATACCCGGCGTGGTGGGTCCCAGGGCGACAAGATCTTTGCCCTCCATATAAGCCCGCATTTTCATGACATCGTGTACCGGTACGTGTTCCGGAACAATTACGATGAGTTCAACCCCCGCATCCACCGTTTCATAAAAGGCATCCAGGACAAACGGGGCCGGAACAAAAAACACGGATGCATTGGCCCCGGTTTCTTTCACCGCCTCCGCCACACTGTCGAAAACCGGCAGACCCTCAACGGTATTGCCCCCTTTGCCAGGGGTTACGCCGCCTACCACGGCCGTGCCATATTCCAACATCCATTTTGTCTGTACACTCCCTATTTTTCCCGTAATTCCCTGAACAATCACCCGGGTATGGTCGTCTATATAGATACTCATGATCAATCCTCTTTTAATTCTATCGGTCTAGAGATTCTAAAAAATCGCAGCGACAAATCCAATCTTTGGGTCGCCCGGTATTTAAGCGGCGAGCAGTTCCACCAGCCTGGCAACAGCCACCTCAGTCGCTGCATCGGTGACAACATGGACGCCGCCCGAGGACAGGATCTCCCACGTTTCCTCCTGGTGGTTTCCCAGAGCTTTGGCCACAATAGGGATTTGAAGGTTGTTTTCTTTTATAAATTGAACAACGCCTTTAGCGCCCTCGTGAATGGGGTTGATGCCGCCGTAAATGTTGATAAAAACGGCTTTGATGCGTTTTTTGGTGGTCACCAGATCCATGCATTTATACAAGAGATCCGCCGTGATGCCGCCGCCGGTCTCTAGAAAATTGGCCGGTTTAAGATGCTTTCCGATGATGTCCATGCTGGCCATGCCCAAGCCCGCCCCCGAGCTGATCAAAGCAATGTCCCCATCCAGGTCCACATAGGTCACACCAATTTCCTTCCCTTTGCGCTCAAGAGAGTTTTCGATCCGTTCCCAGTAATCGGGAAGGGGGTGCCGAATCCTTGAAAGCGCCGAGTTGTCAATCTCAAGGACAGAATCAACAGCCATCACCCCCCCGTTGGCAAGGACTGCCAGAGGGTTGATTTCCACCTGAAGGGCTTCAAGGCCGCTGAAAATTTTATACAGCTTTACCGTCACATCGGCACACGAAACCAGGGTACGCTGGGTGAGCCCCAGTTTTCTGAAGAGGTTTCGCGCATGATAGGGATAAAGCCCGAATTCGGGATCCACATGAAATGAGGCAATTTTGTCCGGGGATTTTTCCGCCACCGCTTCGATATGGACACCCCCTTCGGTGCTGGCCACAACCACCGGACGTCCCGAATACCCGTCAATGGTGATGCCGATATACAACTCCTGTTCAATATCCGCTTTTTCGCTCACCAGAATCTTGCGAACCTTCAGCCCTTTGATCTCTTTGGCAAAGAGCTCACCCGCCAGATTTTCAAGGGCCTCCGGCGTATCAGCCGTTTTGATGCCACCCGCCAGACCGCGCCCCCCAACCAGCACCTGGGCTTTCAAAATTACAGGGTAACCGATTTCTCCCGCAATTTCTGCGGCATCCTCTACCGATTCCGCAACACCGCGTCTCGGTACCGGGATCTTCATGCTTTCAAAAATATCCGCCCCTTCATATTCATGGAGTCTCATAATAATTCATGTTCCTTTCAGGATTTGACAGGTTTACATTCGATTTAATTATTTCTGAAGGAAATTACACCGGGCAGGAGAACCGAGGCTTCCTGATATTGTGTCATTTTTTAGCTAGTTAGGATACTCAGAATGGAGGGATATGTCAACAAGGAATCACGGCTTCGAGACTGATTTTTCTTTACGGTTGCCGACATTCAGGCGATATGTTAAATCGTATCGTGAACTTTTAAAACGATGCTGATGTGTGAGAAGACCCATGATCAAAAAAATCCCTTTTGACCAAGCTTTGGGCCAGGCGCTGAGCCATGATATCACTGAAATACGCCCGGGGCAGTTCAAAGGCGCCGCCTTTAAAAAGGGGCACATCATATCGGAGTGCGACTGCGCCCATTTCAAGAGACTCGGCAAGGAAAACTTTTATGAGATTTCCATTGAAGAAGACGAATATCACGAAAATGATGCAGCCGAAATTTTGAGCCGGGCGCTCTGCGGTGAAGGGGTAAGCTGGTTTGAGCCGCCCCACGAGGGTAAAATTGTTCTTCGGGCCAAAACCGACGGTCTTTTAAAAATCAATGTGGAATCCCTTACCCGGTTTAATTTGATCCCAGAGGTCATGTGCGCCACCCTTCACGGCAATACCCTGGTCAAGAAAGGGGAAATGGTGGCGGCCACCCGGGCAATCCCGCTGGTGGTGAAAAAATCGGTTGTTCATCAAGCGGTCAAAGTGGCCCGGGAAGTCACGGGCATCGCTTCCGTAAAGCCTCTTCGCCATGCAAAGGCCGGTCTTGTCATCACCGGAAATGAAGTCTATGAAGGGCTCATCAAAGACCGGTTTGAGCCCATTCTCCGTGAAAAGCTGAAAAACCTTGGGTCTGAAGTGATTCACGTTTCCTTTACCCCGGATGACACAGAGGCCATCGCCGCCCATATCAAGGATTTGCTGGCACGAGGTGCGGATCTGATCCTCACGTCCGGAGGCATGTCCGTTGACCCCGATGACGTGACCCGTGAAGGCATCCGTAAGGCCGGCGCCGATCGCCTGCTGTACGGCTCGGCCGTATTGCCGGGAGCCATGTTCATGGTCGCCTTTATCAATGATGTTCCGGTTCTGGGAACACCTGCCTGCGGCCTGTTTCACAAAGTGACCGTATTGGATCTGATTCTGCCGCGCATCCTTGCCGGCGATACCATCACCGAAAAGGAGATCGCCAACTTGGGCCATGGGGGCCTGTGCATGAACTGCCGGACCTGCATCTATCCCCGCTGCGCTTTTGGCAAAGGCAGCTGATATGAAAAAGCGATCGCTAGAAAATATTTTAAGGAGGAGGTACATGACAAAGAAATGTGGTTTGTTTTGTGCAATGGCTTTGATGTTTTGGCTTAGCGGGCCTTTAAGCGCTTTGGCCGCGGACCAGTTGATGCTGGCGACAACGACCAGCACCGACAACACCGGGCTAATGGACGTTCTGGCCCCTGAATTCAAAAAGGATACCGGAATTGAATTGAAATGGACCGCCATCGGTACGGGGAAGGCTCTGGAAATGGGCAAGAACTGTGACGTGGACGTGCTGCTGGTTCACGCGCCGGCAGCGGAAAAGAAATATATCGCCGACGGCTACGGCATGGACCGAACCCAGGTG
>JGI11705J14877_10001058_pt1 | contig 16037 bp, 9 predicted proteins | sample Etolaghawater15m_FD_14877 | JGI IMG/M metagenome (IMG submission 14877)
GCTGAATTTGCCAAGCTACTTTGCCTTCATTCGCCCAGCTTCTCATGGATGGGTGGGCAAGCCGGCCCTGTAGACTTTATCGTTCGCCTGAATGACAGCAAGTCGGTCACTGTAGATGTAAAGACTAAGCGTCGAACAGTAACAGCCAAGCCATACTACGACGCCCACGTCACGCTTAGTCAAAAAGATTATGATGTAGACGTTTATGTTTTTGCCAGCATGAATGAGCGAGACAGCAACAGCATTGAGCTACTGTCTTGGTGTACAAAGCGATGGTTCTGGGAAAACGCAAGGATTGTGTCTGCTGGCGACCTAGATAAAGACGGCTACACAGAAGAGGCCGATGCCGGCAAGGTAAAATACTCCGAGATGATGCCGATGAATCAGCTATGGGAGCGATTTGAGGGCTACCTGTAGGGATGACTTGTTGTAACTAAATTTAGTTACAAGGCTGGAGAGTTGCTTATGAGACACTGCTATAGATGTAATAAGTCGGGCGTCCCAATCAAGGATGCCTTGTGCGAAAGATGTAAAGAGGAGATGCTGAGGGAATTAACCTGCGCCGAATGGCTGGTTCCGTTTGTGGTGGTGCTTTTAATGTCTGGCGCGGCGTTTCTTCTTTCTAGTGTATGACCTCGTCTTCGGCGCCCGTCAACTCGTAGATACAAGCTAAGTGGACCGCCGAGGCCATCATGCCGACATCCAGCACGTTGGCATGGCCGCTACACTCAAAGGTGACGCTACCGTCTTTTAGTCGGTAGACAATGATCGCACTGTGAAGGTTTGATGCAAGTCCGTCATCATCATCACCAAGCCTTTCTGCAAAAGCCTCCGCCATTTCCTGCGCCGACTCCCACGCAGTGGGGCGTTTAAAATCAAGAACTTTTGTCATGCCTTGGCCTCACTGTTACTCGGTGGACTTCTCCCTCTGACTTGTCATAGGTAATGATCTTAGCACCACGCTGGCTGACATAGCCATTGGAGCTTGCATAATTATCTCTGGCAGACAGGGTTGGATGCTGTTCCACGGTACACCCAGCATCATCCAGAACCCGCTCATGATGCAGGTGGCCGCAGTGTAAATACGCATGATCCGAGGCGCCCCACATCTCCCTGAACCTTGGCTCGGAGGCAAACAGCTTTTGCAGTTGCGCCATACGCAACTTGTGGCCGTGGTGGAAGCCAAGCATGATCTTGCCATGCAAGTAGGCGTAATAGGGAAACTCGTTGTCAATCACTTCGACACGCGGCTCATCCTGAAACCTATGCTTGAGAAACTTACGCATCCAAACGCTGGACGCCAAATCGTGATTGCCTTCGGCCTGAACCACTACCACGCGCTGATACTTTTTCAGCATCAGATGCACGGCTTCGGTCATTACATTGATGCTAAGCTCAACAAGTTTGGAATAGCGGTCGTCCCCGGTAAGGTGATGCCCGGAGGTGGGCGTAACCTGAACAAGTCCGTCCCAGTGGAGAAAGTCGCCAAGCTGGTTAAGAATGCCGACTTCAGAGTTGGGCGATGCCTTTAACATGTCATGCACAGAGTTCATGAACACGTCTCTAGCAATCGTTACGTCCCAGTCGTCACCATCAGAAGCTCGCCACGCCTTCATGCCGAGATGAAAATCAGTGATGGTCAAGAGAGAGGCGAGATCTGAATCGGACTGCTTTGGAGGCTTGGCAGGTTTGAACTTCGGGAGCGCAGTTGCCGCATCTTCAACGGCCTTGAGCAGGGCCTCTACCCTTTGCTGTTCGTCGGCGGCAGACTTAACCCACTGGCCGGTCGGCTTGCCGTCTTCGTTGTAGTAGGTGGATACGCCCTTAATCTTGTACCCTTCGGGCACAACATGCGTCATATCGTGGTCTGGGCTGTAACCTCGCCTCGCCGCGTTTGCCTTAATACGGGTTACGGTGCGGTAGATATTACGCTCTCCGATGCCCAGCTTATGAGCCGCCTCTTTTTTTGTGAGGCCGCTGTCCAGCAGGGCCGCGACCTCAGCCTGAGCCTTGCTCTCGGCAAACTTCCCTAACTGCATTCTATGCCCCCGCTAGAATGTGGTTTCTATGAATGGCAGGTCTGCCGCTTCCTTGAGTAGCGGGATGACCTTGAGGTACTCATTTATTTGAGCGTCTATATCCTCAATCATCTGGCGCTTCAGGTCGCCGTCAATATCCCGCTGGAGTATCAGCGCCTTCTGCCTTCTGGCGTTATCCAGTTGTGATTTTATGTTATACACTGGCTTTTTCAGTGCCAGCAAGTGCTGTCGAGTGGCAAGATATCGCTCTAACTCCTCGGTTCTGCCCTCTTTTTTCAGCTTATTCACTGTCGTTGTAACGGTCAGCACTTCTTTGTAAAGATCGTATGCGTCCTGACGCAGTCCGCTACCCTCCGTCTGAGCAAAGAATCGCTTCGCTATAGGGTAGTCAAACGGCACCCTCCATGACGGCATCTTAGACGCCTCGTCACCCTTGACGGCCTCGGTTCTGGCTATGGCATCAACAGCGTCCAACACATAACTGCCAATCGTGCCAGTGTATCCATATAAAACATGGTCAACCTTGAGAGGGCTGACGTTAAATGCCTGACCAATAACCTTCCCCAGCTCCGTAGAGCCAAGCCTGTCTTGCAAGCCGGCAGTGACATTCTGATCCATGTAGTACGGAACAATTTCTCTGCCGGTGAATGAATTGTAGTTAAGCGCCGCCTCAGCAATCGGGGCAAGCGCCTGTATGCCGAGAGGATTAATCTCAAAGGTGGAGACTATAGCGCGGCGAACTGTGTCAGTCACTTCTGGTCTTGACTTGTCACCTACAGTTGAGGCAAGCACGGTCTCCGGAATTGTCTTAAAGATCACGCCAACCTCAAACGGAATTGGCAAACGGACTGGGGCGCCCCATGACGTGGGAATGATCCAGTTGTTATCCTTAATCTCATCTGACTGCTCCTTGTACTGATCGTCGTCGCTAACCAGCATGTAATACAATCCGGTCAGTCCAGTCAGTGTGGCGCCGCGCATCAGCATTGAGGCAATAGCGCGGTTTCTGCTTAGGGCCTTGTTAGCTGAATACCCGCCGGTTGCGGCCCGATAGAACACGTCCAGACCTTGCATTCTTGCATTAAGGAATGGGATGGCCGTGGTGATAACGCGGAACAGCGGGCTGGCCCCTCTGCGTGAAAAGTTAATTACCTCCATTGCCTGAAACAAGGCTTCAGCCTCATTCCCCGTGCGGGCCAGAACGTCTTTGTAAACCGCCATTCTTGTGGCGGCATCAGATCTTGTGGTGGCATTTCCAAGCGCATCCCACGTTCTGCCTAGCAAATTGAACGCGGATAGCTGTTTGTTTCTACGCTTCAGCTCTTTGTCAAAGAACTCTTGAATATCCTTCGGGTCGTTGCTGTAATCATAGCCACCCACCACGCCGGCCCTCTCCAGAGCCTCTGTTGAAGACACCAAACCCTTCAGCGAGTCAACAAGCGGAACGATGTCGGCGCCACTCGTTACCCAAGCAGAAAGGGTGTCTCGCATCAGGTTTGCAACCATGAAGCCGGGGTCTCTGGTAATCAGCTCTCTCAGCTTGTTAGCTGGCCAGCCCAGAACGCGCTGGATCAAACTCATGTTTGCGTCGGCGCCGATAGACATCATGGAGTCAGCAAGCATACTGTCAAACAACTCGACAGTGACGGTGTCTCCCTTAAACTTAAAGCTCATGGTCGGGTTGTCTGGAGTCTTGCCTGTCTGCAAGCGCTGAGCCAAGCCCATGCTTAACATGTCTCTAGCGATACGTTGCTGGGCCACGTTCTTCATGCCCATTTCTATTGCCGCTGACAAGTTAAGGCTAATGGATTCGATTAACCCTACATCTACGCCCTTCTCACTGCCGCGATATCGCTTGAACTCTGACAGTGAGCGAAGGTTGCTGAATGGCCCTTTGGCTACGCGAGGGGTCGTCTCGTCGCCCTCAGCTTCCCGATAGAATGGGATGTACGCAGAGTCCTTCCATTGCTCCGCAGTCTCATCGTTAAGAATGCCGGTGGCTCGCAAGAAGTCGATGGTCTTGTTGTTGTATGCCTGCCATACGTCGTACCACTCTTTGACGGGATTGCGCCCGCTGGAATCTGTCAGGGAGTCAACCTCAGCCTCTATCGCCTGCCTTGTGGCGGCATCTACAGGGCTTAGCTTGCCCTTTTTGTCGAGCCATTTTCCTCTTTGCACCATCGCGTAGGTCTGGGCAAGCTGGCTGAGATCGCCGTGATCCTTGGTATACAGGAGAGACATCACCTCAATCAAGCCGCGATACTGCCTGCCGTTGTAAGCGAAGTCCTCGACTCTTGTGACGCCATCTCTGTAAACAGGCACCCCGTCCTTGATTGCTGACGCAAGAATCCCCTTGGCTCTGTCCGCAAAAAGGGCGGCGGCAATGGCGCTGGAGTCTGCCTCAAGCTCACGCAACTCAGGCACTTTCTGATAATACTTTTCCAGTCTGGCGTTCTTGTTGATGAAGGCCGTCTTCAATCTGGTGAGGAAATCTTGAATTGGCCCCGTGTCCAGCACATTGTTGTATGTGTCAATAGGGGCTTCAGGTCGAGCGTTCTTTGTCAACTTGTCAATAGCAGACTTGGCACCCGGAGTTTGAGGCTCGTACTGCTTCCGCGAATACATTTGCTCGCTATCAGGCTCTTGTGCCGCATTGGGATTCTGGGCAATGTATTGCGCTTCTGGTGACGCCTTGACGCTAAAGCGAGGCACCTGCGTTGGGTTGTCTTGGATAGTCTTGAGATTGTCCTCGGCCACCTTCTCAGCCTGCGCGGGGCTGATGGTCTGGCGAGGCTCTATCACCTCGGTCTCAATGTTTTTGGTGACCGGCTTCTGCCTGACTTCGGCAACGGACTCATCTGATATCAGGGGCTGATTGATGAATGCAACTTTGCCGAGCCTTTTATCGTTGACCCTGAAGCCTATAAAACCTGCGTTGTTTAGCGCGGAGAGCGTGGTGTCCCAGTCAAGATTGCCAGCAGGGTTTCTTGCCAGCAACCCGTATGGATCTGCGTTCAGTGGGTAGACAAGTAGCGGGTCTACGGAGAATGTGCTTTCTACATCCCCGAGGATCGTCTCACGCCGATACCCGTTTTCATCCGCCTTGACGATCCCGAAGTACGTTCCTTCCGGAGCATATCTTCTGGTGCGATCTGCTCCCCGCCCAGCCATCTTCGGGTCTGTTCTGGCAATCCGCTCCCTTGAGAAGTGGCTGAGCTGGAGCTTGCCGTCTGCGTCGATTGCGCCTTCAAGCCCTTCTTGAAAAACTGATGGATCTCTTCTTCTAGGGTCACTTTGTCTTGCCTCCTCTGAAACCCAAAGCGGGAGCAGTCCCGTCTTCTGGTCAGCATATACGGTGTCCGCGCCGTTAGCCGTGGCATTGAATGCCGCATTAGGCCCGAAATTTACCCAAGAGTTTTGCCCTCGGGTTTCGCTTGTCATTGCTCTTCTTGCTAGAGGTGAATACATGGCCGCGTGAGATTGCCACGCATTCTCTTCACCTCTGGCGCGGAAGCCTACACCATTTTTGATGTGGCCGAAATAGTCGTGAACAACACGGAATACGTCGTTCGCCAGCATTGGGTCGCCATCGGCTGTTTTGTACGGCGTTTCCCTGAGCATAGGGTTTCTTGCCAGCACCTCAGGGGTAAGCTCATCCATCCCATACCCATCTCGCGTCGAGAACACATACATGTGATTGTTATTGATCACGTCTAGGATGGCATTGCGCGGGTTGCCGTAGGGGTCGGCGCCCTTAATAAACTGAACAGTAAGGCCGGAATTAAGAATCTCCTCGTACTGGGCGAGCGTCTCCTCAATCATCGCGTCATACGCCGCCCTAACCGTGGGGTCGCTTGGCATGTCCTCCATGAGGTCATATTCGATGGCGATCTTCCTTGCCATCTTCTGATCAACAGGGGCGTATTCGGTCAGTGGCTCGTATGCTATTCCTGACTTCTCAGCATAACGACGAGCCGCATCTACCGCTGGCTGATGATACCCAAACTCAACGGCTTGGCCGTCCACATCGAATGACTCTGGCATGCCCTGCAATCTGCGGCTAAACATGATGTCATCTTCATACCGCACTCCCTCCGGTACCGTAGACGGGTCAAAACCAGCGAACACGCCTTTAATGTTGGCAGAGTCAAATACGGCGATACCGGTGACTTCGCCCTGACCTGTGAGGTCTTCTACGTCAAAATACGAATCAAACCCTGCGGCTTTTGCAAAGGCGGCCACCCTTTCCAGATGTACAAAGTCTGGTTTACCTGCGGATATTTTCTTGATGGCATCCTGCGCGGCAACGAGCCTGTCATTGGCGAGAGGGGACACGTCAGTAATTCCCGCCCTCTCCATCCCCTGAGACATAAGCGGAGACGCCATAGCCTTGCGCGTTTCTTGTTCCAATATGTCTTGGTAGCCAGCGCCGCTTGCGCCTTTCTCTATTTCTTTGCCGACCAGATCAACCATCTCGCTGTTGAACGGATCGAAGGTATTCTGAACGCGGAGGAACACGGGGTAGACAGCCGGCGCCTCCCTGTCTCTGGCCACGACAGGAGCAAATTTATTCGCAAATGTCGGGTCCGCCGTAAAGTGGCCTGCCACTATTCCTTGGACAGCGGGGATGGAGGCCCTAAACTTTTTGATATCTGGTGATGCCGTGCCGTGGAAGTAAATGGTGTTGGTGTCAAAGCCCTGTTGCTCGGCGCGATCAATGCGGCTTGCGAGGATCTCGTCATCCACCTCTTCGCCCAGCAGTGACTCATCAAAGTCCTTGAGCTTCTGTTTTGCCTGAGCCGCTTTTTGGGCCGGTGCACCTGTCAGTGTTACTGACTTGTCATACCCAGCGAATCTTGCCGGAAGCACTTCGGCCTGACGCTCTAGCTCATAAAGAGTGCGGATCTCTCCGCGCTCGCGAGCACCAACCTGCCCCGTCTCCAGCGCCTCCATGAACTCACTAAATCTGAGCAAACGGCTGTCTGCCGTGAAGTCACGGGTATACCCAAGCAGGGACTTAAAGAATCTAGCAATGCGCTGTGCAATGGAGCGCGGCTTGCCCGTCAGCCTAATTGACTTGCCCTCTGCGTCAACAACAGGAGTGCCACGGAAAGCATAGCGAATAAGCTCTGCAACAGCTTCTTCCGCCCGTTTAACCGGCGTCAAGTCTGAGTAGGTTCGCTCCGCCCACTGACCAAATGTTTCTCCGTCTGAGCGTATGTACTTGCGGCTCAGCCTCTCCAGAAGTTGTAGCTCTGCTTGCGTAATGAGATCTAGATTACGCAAGGCATGGACTATTTCATGGTTGAGAATGTCAATCGCGGCGGCTTCGACCTCGGCATCTGTGGCCTCTGGGCCAAGCTCGTCGATGATCGAGTCAAAGGATATTTGTAGTACCTTGGAGTTTGTGGCGTATCCGCCCTCCGCGCTCTCCTGCGCCTCGCCAAGAGTGATGTTCCCGTCGGCGTTTCTGGCTACATTTCGCACGGCATCAACCATGCGGAAAGTAAAGTCATCAGACAGCCCCAGCTTCTTGAGCCGCTTTTCCACTGCGGTGGCGGCGGCTTGTTTGCGCTGATCGGGGGCTGGCAGGGCAAGGACTGCCGCGCCCTCGGCCTCAATCTCAGGCTGAATCTGCTCAGGCTTTGCAATTTGTCGGGCCTTCTCTACCAACTTGCTGTAAGCAGGCATGCGAATAGGCATGCCACGCCCCTCAAGCTCAAGAGGGAGAATGTCTCGGTTGCTTTCTCGTAAGGTATTCAGCGCCACCTGAAGCTGTGCTGAGGAGTAAGGCTTAACCTCAAATACGGGAATCTTGGTGGGTTTGTCGAAACGAGGAAGGTTGCGTAGCTTGTAGTAGAACAGCCGCTTGTCATTGCCAGAAAGGTCATCTACGGTCTGGTCCCGGCGTAGCTTTCTGCCGGTAAACTTCTCCGCCAGCTTCTTGACCTCTGGCGAGCCATAGTCGGCTTCGATATTTTTTTCGGCTAATAAGTCAGTAAACTCGGCTTGGCTAAGCTCTGGCTCGCCAAACAGCTCAGAGCTTGGCAGGAAGGCTCCGCCTTTCCGCCGGTTTAGATATGATGCGTACTCCTGAGCATCACGCATATCTGTAAATTTGGTGCGTTTGGGCGCCCTCTTCCCTTGCTCCTTTAGCCCCTGACGCTCAACGGCGCTGACTGGTCTATCCTTGATCGCGCCTGTGGACCGACCGTCCCTGTCAATAGATATAGAGGGGGCACCATCAATAGAGACAGCACGGAATGTGTCCGCGCCAGAAGCGCCAGACTCAAACTCAGCCAGTTTCCCTACATTATCGCCAATCACCTTGCGGGCTTCGGAGAGAGAAAAGCGGGTGGTTTCTGGAAGGCCGCGCTCAAGACGGCTGGCGTTGATCTTTTGAGCGGCGGTCATTTGCTTGCGGGGAATGCCCTGCTCAATGGCCTGCTCTGCGGTCAAGGTTTCTGCGAAACCCTGCTCTGTGGTGGTGTCAGCGGCGTAGTTTACGGCTGACTGGTGGTATGTATTGCGCTTGGGGCTAAATACCTTGCGCGCCATGACAACAATGTGCGGCGTTGCGGCGCATCCAGCGGTTGTCCTGACTCTTCTATGAACTCATCAACAACAAGCTGGTTATTTCTTTCGACGTTTTCTGACAGCACGCGCTCATTCAGAGCGCCAGCCAACTGAATCGCATCTCTGGGATCGGCGTGCTCTGGGCCGTACTGCTTGCCATCTGAGTCCGTGACAATAGTTGTTTCTGCGCCAGTTTGCTGTATCTCAAACTGCTCATAGACAGGAAACTTATCGCCAAGCCGCCGAGATATTTCGATAGCCATAGCGCGGAAAGGGTTGCCGCCGGCAACCTTTTCTCTGACTGTCGGTATGCCATCGCGATCTGCGGCTGTGTATGGGGTGGTTGCCGGTTCGACATTAATCACGTCGATGTCTTCTTCGACAACAGGCTCTGCCTGAGCTGATCTGGCCTGCCTACGCTCTTGCTCGCGAGCCTCTTTCTCCTCGCGGAGCTGGGCCTCTGCCTCCTCAAATTCGCTGATATCTTGTTCTTCAGCAAAGGATGCTTCGTGCAGGGTGCGCGCCCTTCTTCCTACTGCATAGTTAAGAATAAGATCTGCCGCCGCACCAACTGAGCCGCCGATGGTCAAGTCATCCCAAGCCGACTCGCCTATCTGTAAGTCTGGGTTGTAAAGGTTAAGCTCGGTAGCGTCCTGCAAGAGACCGGCGCCAAGTTCCTGCAAGCCTTCTGCCGTGCCGGTACGCAGGGCGCTTCCAACCCGCTCAACTATGGTTTTCCCGAAGGGCTGTCGCAACACCTCGACAGGCAGTCCCTTCAGCAGAACGCCGATAGGCGCCAGCTCAGACAGGCCAATCAGCCCTCCAAACCCGATAGCCGCATCCTCTGTCTCTGGGTCAACATCTATGCCTTGAGCGCGCGCCTGCTCAATTCTTTGAGACTGCTGAGCGGCGCCAGAGGAAACGGCAAGAGTCCCTGCGCCTCCAGCGCCAACCGCAGATGCGGCCTTGCCGGTCAGCCCGAGACCTTTTACGAGAGCGCCGGGGGTGAGGAAGGAAGCGAAAGAACCGAAGCCTTCGCCAAATTTAGCGGCGAAGTTATCGTCATAGGCAGAGTCTACGCCCAGAAACTCATTGACGTTCTGGCGACCCTGACGGGCGAGGTTGATGATGTAGTCCTCGTCCTCTTCGTCAATAACATCTTCCAGTCCGACAAGGTTGAGTCCTGCGTCAGCAAGCTGGGTGAGACCCTCAAGGGGGCTGAGGACAGTGCCGGACACAAAGCCAGCACCAAAGCGTTGGAATGGTTCTGCGATAGCGCCGAGCACGCTGGTAGGCTCATACGCAACGGATGGGTCTAGGCTATACTGCTGAACAGCATAAGACAAGATGTCGTTTTCCATAGCCCCTTCGGGGTGATCTACGTCAATGACCTTCCCATCAGGGGTGTTTACCTGCGTTACCGGCATTATGCGGCCCCTTACCGTCTGATGCTAAAGCCAGAGTAATCTTGCTGTCCAGTCTGCATGCCGCCGAAATCTGCCGGCTGTTCTTCGCCTAGCAGTCGGTTAATCAAAGGCATGATTCTAGCCTTGAGTTGCTCCTTTTCTTCGCCAAAAGCGGTTTCATACAGAGCAAGCAATCCTCGTAGACCCTCGCGGGCGGTAACGTCCTTGCTAATCTCCATCTTACCGGCAAGCTCTCTTTCGCTAAGACCGAAGGTGCGCTCAAACTGGCTGGCTTTTTCTTCCCTCGCCAAGTCCTCACGACCGGCTTGGTACTCAGCCAGACGCTTGCGAATATCCAAGGCCCTCTGCTCCTGAGCCCCCTTCATGCCTGCGGCACCGGCGGCAGATATGCCCTTAGAAAGATCGCCTCCAGCAATACCCGCTCCAAGTTGCATAAGCATGTTTGCTTGCGTCATTCTGCGAGACTCGTCAAGAATATCGCTAATATCGAACTGAGGCTCGCCCTTGGGCTTTGCTTGGGTTTGTACCGGGCTTGCGCCTTGTACGGACTTGTCACCTTGCACGGACTTGTCACCAGTAGCGAAATCAGCGAGGTAATCCTCCAGCACGGAAAAATCCGGTCGGTAGCGAGGATCGCTCCTGTCGGTCTGAGCTTCCTGAACTACCGCAAGCGCCTGATCTACAGGTTCGACAGACTCGACTCCGGGCTTTTCTCCCATATAGGGAAGCGCATCTGTTCTGCTGTACCTGTCGGGGTCTCGCATTGCCGATCCTTCTGAGGCGGCGATTGCGCGGCCAAATGGAGCGTTACGTACCGACTCAGACATGCTACCGCCAATCGCGCCAAAAATATCAGCTATGCCGCCGCCCACTTCACCCAGTCTACTCACAGCAGGAGAATCGGTTAGCCCCCGAATAGCAGACCCAAAGTCCATGCTGGGGCGCGCCCTGCTCGGCATGTCCAAGTCAATATCGAAATCAAATGATCTGCCGCCCGCCGCAGGGGCTGTTGTCATGTAATCTGGGGTGGCGTACTGAGCCTCAAGATCGCGAACAAGTGCCGAGGCCATAGGCTCAGCCATTCGTTCCTGCTCAGGTTTTTCCTTGAAAGAATCAAAAAGACCCAAGGCATCCGCCGCACGCAAAACCATAGGCGCCTTGTATATGTCAGAGCCTCCAGCCAGCATAGGCATGCGAGCCTCCTTCGACTCATAAGGCTCGCGCTCAAGCGCCTCTCTTGCCTCTGGAATCATGCCATCACCCATGCTGGCCTGCGGCATCCCGACCTTAGACTGCACATACTCCAGAACCTCTGGTCGCCCGTAGAAGGTCTTACTTATAAAAGACAGAACCTCTGGGTAAGACATCCCTGACGCCAGCAACCGGTCTATCTGATCCCGAACGGTTGAGCCTCCCGGCATTGGGCCGGCCTCAGCGCCAGCAACATACTGGTCCAAAAACCCACCATTCTGCATCCGCACTATCCCGCCTGCGGCCATCTGCATGGGCGGCATACCCATTGGCGCACTCTGCGGAGGCATCTGCGGAGGCATACCCTGCGGAGGCATCTGCGGAGGCATACCCTGCGGGGGCATTCCCTGCGACATCATCTGCGGGGGCATCCCCACGCCCTGCTGGGGCATCATTCCCCCAATGCCTTCCATAAGGATTTGCTGTGCCACGGTGCCTTGAGGCTGGTCTTTGTTTTGATTTTCAAAACGCTTCCGCATGTCAGTGCGGCGCTTAATCTCAGAGATCACAAGAAACTGCTGGAGCATACCTGAAGGTGCTTGGGCCTCCTGCTGGAGAGCCTGATCAGGCATCCCCTTGACCATATCTTCTTGCTCAAGAATGTTAGAAATCATTACCTACCTCCAAACCCGCCCAGAGCGCCATACAGGCCCGCACTAGCAATTCCCGCACCCAGCAACTGCTGTGTAGTGCTTGGTGTTATCCCGTAAGATTGCGAAATCTGCCCCGGCGCGATTGGCACCCCTTGAAGCATAGAGCTGTAGAACGACAACTGCTCTTTCGGGAACGCTTGCTGTCGCAAGAAGTCCATGTAGCCCACATCGAGACCCCGCTGGAGTAGGTTTCTCTGAATCTCTCCCGCTGTCTGCATGGCCCTGAGGCGCTCCATCTCCATCTGCTGTCTCTGGCCCGCAAAGTCCCCTAGCATCCCAGCCGCCGCCAGCCGCTGTTGGTCGCCAGACAGGAGCTGGCCATACGCGCCTTGGGCAGTGCTTGCGGCCAGCTCTCGCCGTAGTCGAGACAGCTCTTCTTGGCGTTGCCTCGCCGCTTCATTCATTTGGAATTGTTGCAGGCGCAACTGCTCCGCCGATTGCAATGCACCGATACCAGCCTGAAAACGGTCTAGCCCCAGTCTTGTCTGCGCCTGCTTCAGGGCCTCATTCTGTTGGAATGACTGCTGTCTGAACTGCTCCTGAGCTTGGCGAGCGGCGTCTTCTTGCTGTTGAGCGCTGAGCCCCATCTCTGCGGCGCGTTGTCTTGCCTGCTCACCAAACTGAAATGCTTGCTGTTCTGATTGTTCTTGGAATTGCCGTTGCTGAAACTCCTGCTGGAATCCAGATTGTCTGAACTGCTCTTGCGCCTGTCGAGCGGCATCTTCTTGCTGTTGAGCAGTCATACCAAACTGAGCGGCTTGCTGGCGAGCCTTTTCTCCGGCTTCAAACGAAGATATGGCCATCTGTTGCTGGGCCTGCCTTGCCTGCTCCGTCGTTCCGAAGGCGGATTGCCTAAATCGCTCTGCCTCCTGCAAAGCCTGCTGTTGGGCCTGACCGGCCTGCAACCCAAATTGACCAGCCTGTAGCCTTGCCGCCCTGTCCGCCTCAAACGCTTGTTGCGCCTGCTGAAATGCCTGCTGAGAGCCTGCCGCTTGAATATCGCCAAGCTGGTCCTCAAGGTTTCTTTGCCGCTCCGCCTGCATGATCGCCTCACGGTAGCCACCCAAACTACCGGCGCCAGCCGCCTGAAGACCCAGTTGCTGTTCCATGATTTCGGATTGACGGCGAGCTTCTTCTTTCTCCCTATCCACAACAAGTTGCTGGTAAGGGCTCATGTAGCTTTCAATGACATATGGGTCGGCAACAGTGCCGGGGACAAATCCGGGGCCAACATCCAGATCGCCGCGATATTTACTCCTCAGCTCTCTTGCGGTGTAGTCTTGACCTAGCTCTCTGGCGATGTAGCCGGGGTCGAAGGGGCCGGCCTGATATCCCGGCCCCAGCCTTTCTGCGGCAAAACCAGATTTACGCTCTGTCGGAGAGTAGCCCGGATCAAAGTCCCCCGCAGTGTATTCAGCCTGTCTCGACCCCGCTGTATAATCGCTGGGGAGCATCCCCAGTATTTCCTCTTTGCCTCCCTGCGCTCCGGGCAAAAACCCGAAGGCAGACTGCCTCGCGTCGTATCCAGTTGTGTACTGCGCCCTGTTTGTTGCGTCTAGCATTGCCTGAGCGTAAGGATTACCTGTGCCTATTTGCGCGGCAATGTCCCCAGCCGCCATCAACTCTGGAGCAGTACCAGATACGCCAAGTTGCTGAAATCGAGTCATCGCCTCCTGCTCGGCAGGCGTAAAGTACTCTAAGCGCTTCCCCGGATATGACTCGTAAGGGACAGCGCTTTCATAGCCAACACGCGCCAATAGGTCGCGGTAAAATGGTTCCGCGTACTCAGGCAGGTTTGACTGAATAACAGTCTGTTCAGAGGGAGCTGAGCCGCCGCCTTTAGACATCGCTTATATCCTTTTCGTAAAATATAGAGGCTTTTTTGAAGCCGTCCTTTTCCAGCCATTTCCAAAAACCAAAACGAGCAACGCCCTCAAGCGCGTCACAGCCACAATCTTTTGCATATCTGGTTATCATCTGCAAAAGGTCTCCATACCAAAGGTCGAAATCCTTGCCCCCGATGAAGTGCATGGACAGCATTTTTTTGGCTGGGTAGTTTGTTATTTCTGTCGTTAAGGCGCCATAAACCTCAGAGTCATCGTCAAATGCAAGCCACAACTGAGACCTGCCTGTTGCCACTGCCGCACAGAGGTGCTCCATCGTCCATCGACCGTTGCATCTCTCTATTGCCGGCTCCAGATGAACCCTAGCCTTTGTCCAAGCAAATAAAACCTGATCCTGAGGTACTAGGGTGATGTTCATGCTGGCATGTTCTTCCTTGCGTCAATCGGAGGCGGCTGTTCTCCATTGCCGCCCCTAGCTCTTCGCACGCGATCCATCATTTTGTACAGCTCATCTGATCCAGCATCAGAGCTTCCGTCTCCCAAGTCAGAGACAACGTCGGCTGGAACGATAAACTCTCCCGGCGAAACTGCGACGGGCTGAGAAGACCCGATCATGCCGGATATTTTATCATCCATGCCTCCGCCATTGCCGCGAACCATTCCTTCTTTCTGGCTGTTAGGCACGACTTTCTCCAAGATCGCATCCCTAACGCGAGAGAACACAGATGGCCCATATTTATTCAAGAACATTTGAATAATTCGGTCAGCATCTCGCGCGCCTTCCAGCAGTGCGCTGGCCAGCATGTTCACGTCATCTATTGACGGCTTAGCGGTAAACGCCGTTTCGACATCAGCGATTCCACCCGAGGGCGTCTGGACTTCCCCCAGAGACGCGAGCTGAAGCGTAGTCATCCCGCCATCTGCCATTTGGCGTCTTCCGCCTCTGCCCCTCGGGAGTAGCGCTCCCCCTCTCGGGATGGCTGGGGCGCCGGCTCCAGTCTGAGTGCCCTGCTGTCTTTGACGCTCCTCTTCTGCCGCAATCGCGGCGGCAATCGCCGCCTGACTTGGCATCTGAGGCGAATAGGCGGGAGTCGGCAAAGACTCAAGCCCTGCCGGTGGCGGGGGTTGAGGGAGCGATCTGGGTGGCGGCTCAGGTATGGTTGGGGCTGGCGAAAAGCCGTTCAGCACGTCCGGCGATATCGCAAAGTCCGGCGGTAACTTCGGCGGCGCCACCGGGGGTCGAGGCGGCGATGGAGGCGCGATGGTCTGCGGCATCTTCTCAATCTCCGGCTTTACGTTCGGTGGCCCACTAGGCCCCGGACCCGGAGGCGGCGGAGGCGGTGGTGGCGGCGGTGGTGGCGGTGGCGGTGGTGGAGGAGCTACCGGGGGTTGTCCAGTCTGCACATCTGTATCGAATGGCGTTTCAGATGCCGACTGCTCCTGCCAAGCCTCTTCCCAGTTCTCAGGAATATGTCCGGGCAGGTTTCCTTCTCCTTTAACCTTCTGAACAGGCATGCCGTTCTCGTAGGTTACACCCTCTAAAGACAGGTCATCCGCATACGGATCGCCATACACCGGCTCGCTTAACTGCGTCGATTCGTCAAGCGGATATGTGGGCGTGCCGGTGTTGGTTTCCATGTAGTCGTACTTGTAAACCTTGTCTCCGACGATGAAGTAGTGACTGCCGGTATAGCCATCGCCTATTCTGATGTGATCAGATCCGGTATTCTTGTCTCCGTGTCCGTGGAGGTATCTCCCGTACACGTCAAAATCGCTTAAATAATCCGGATCAACATCCATCAGGTAAGAGTAGTTTGTTGGCATTTGCCCGCTGGAAACAAGATTTCCCCGGTACCGCTCCATAGTCTCAGGGTCCACGTTGCTCCAAACCCTATTCCTATCCTCGTCATAGTGCATCCCCTTGCCATATGTACCGCCAGCCGTGGGAAGAATGTTTTCCAAGAAATAATCTAGGTCCATCTCCTCTCGCGCACCGACTTTATGGCCCCAAAAGTCACTGCGCCGTCCATAGATAAAATCATCTTCGCCCTGAAGGGACGCTGGAGGCGCAAAGCCTTCTGCATTGGGGTCATAGCCCGGAGGTGCGCCCGGAGGCGTGCCCGGAGGTGTGCCGGGTGGTGTTCCGGGAGGCGTGCCCGGAGGTGTACCCGGAGGTGTGCCCGGAGGTGTGCCCGGAGGTGTGCCCGGAGGTGTGCCGGGGGGTGTACCGGGGGGTGTACCGGGGGG
>JGI11705J14877_10001059_pt1 | contig 16034 bp, 19 predicted proteins | sample Etolaghawater15m_FD_14877 | JGI IMG/M metagenome (IMG submission 14877)
GGATACTCATGGATTGGGTGGCCGGATGTTACTGGAATGACCGGCCGGATGAGCGTGGATTAGGTGGCCGGATGGCGTGGAATACCCACTCAGAACAGTTACTTACTGATGTTCCGACAGATATGGTAGGTAACTTCTCCTTTCCTGCCGAGAGCTGGAATTTGATACTCATCGAGTGAATTGCGGCTGCTGGCACATCAGTGGCATTAAGAAACCATTGCGCCGTCAGATCGGGAATGACCGCTTTCCTGCCGATCACAGGCATTGCTCCGGTCAACCCCTCTAAACAGGAGCCGTGACATACCGAACAGTAGAAGCCCGAACGAAATGCCTGACGAGCGACCTTCCAAGGGAATAACCGCAAGGCATGCTCGGCGATCCACGCCCCATTGACGATTCGTCCATCAATTGCTCAAAGCGAATTCCTAAGCGGCTTACGGATTGATAGGAGCATGGCGCACCATGCCATTACCCGCATGAGGCCTGCCGCTGGGGTGCATAATTGTTTCTGACGTGCAGTCGATCGCTCCACCGAAGGCGGGCACGAACTGAGTCGTTACAAAAGGTCTGCATTTGCAATTCAGATAGAACGGGCTTGCATTTCTCAGGTTACCCACCAAGCAGCAGGTTCAGCGCCAGTAGTAACAGGACCAGGCTCGTGACGCGGTTCATCCAGCGTTGGTGCAGCGGGTTTTCGGCAATGCGTTGGTTATATCGCCCGGCGAGTAGGGCGATCCCTCCAAAAATCACCACCGTCGACAGGATGAACAGTATGCCAAGTATGACGACCTGCAAGGCCGGTTGTGGCCCTGCCGGGTCAACGAACTGTGGCAGAAAGGCGAGAAAAAACAGCCCGACCTTGGGGTTGCTGACATTCATGATAAAACCGCGCAGATAGAGCCGCGCGCCTGTGGTCGGGGCAGGGGGCGGTGCCGTGTGTATCGATGCGCTGCGCCAGTACAGCCAGGCCAGGTACACCAGGTACAGGGCGCCTATCGTGGTGATCAGCTTTAGCGCGGAGGGATAGGTTGCAAGCGCGGCTGCCAGACCGGTTGCGACAATGCTGGTGTGCACGAGCAACCCGCTGCATAACCCGGCAACAACCAGCAGTCCGGCGCGCCTGCCGTGATTGAGTGACAGGGATAATACAAACAGGTTATCGGGGCCAGGCGCCAGCGCCAGTAACAGTGACGCGCTAAAGAAAACAGCCAGGCTGTCAGCTGGCATTAAAACAGTGCGCTTAAACTTCTAAGCCAATCCGGCTTCATCCAGATCAATACGATCAACAGCGTGAAAATCACCAGGCCGGGGATCACAAAGCGGCTCGCCTTTTTTTCATTGTTGACCTGTTGTTGTATGTCGTCGACCTGATCCTGAATGTCGCTCAGTACCTTTTTTGCGACGCGTCGGCGCAGCTTGAAGTCCATATCCGGCGCTTCCACGGACTGACTGGTTGAGTTGTCGGTTTCCATTGGGTTCTTTCGTTGTATTCAATTGGTCGCAGAGAAGCTTATTTATGTCACTAAATTAACCAGACTACCAACTTTTTTCAGTGATTAAGTCCACATTCATCATGACTGCGTAATCTGGAACCCGCTTAAACATGAAATGTGGAGATGCAGATATGAAAAAGACAACGGGTATGACGATTAAAACTGCCGTGATAGCGGTGCTGTTTTCGACGTCGCTGGTGAGTACGGGGGTTCAGGCGCATTCGAGTCTGGATCTGTCGATTCCGGTGCAGTTATTGCTGCTCAACAGTGTGTTCGACCATGGTCATGGACATCATCATTACAGCGTGACGCGTAAACAGATTCGGCATAACGACGGCAGGCACCCGGGATATGGGCATCACAAGCCCAGGCGCCAAAGTTACAGTCGCGAGGGTTACCGCGACAAACGTCATTCACGCCATCGCTATTGATAGCGGCCATCGGATTGACGGAGTAGAGCCATGAAAGCGGTAATACTGTGTATGCTGATGCTGTCCTTTGCCGCGCAGGCGGCACAGGACAGCGCCGAGACCGTGTCGGCGGGTAAGTTTCGCGCCGACGATAGCCTGGATCTGAATGAGTTGCTGAGGCAGCGAGGCCGACTCAACGTGGATGCGCCCGCCAGACCGCGATACCTGTTCGGTGCGACCGAGGGCATGCCGGATGTGGCTGCCCGGGCCTATGCCGCGCATGGGGTCGCGGCACAGTTCGCCATCTTCGATGCCTGGGTTGAGCTGAGTGGCGATAGCGATCGGGACGGCTACTTCCATCGCATCAATGTGGTGTTCGATGCCGATGTGAATACCTCGCTGGAGACGGTGTATGTCAAGCTCTACCTCAGTCGGGAGGGCGGTGACTGGGTTCAGTACTCAAGCAGCGACCTGTTTGAAATCCATTACGATTCAAGCGCCGATACCTATGAGGTGGTGACCGAACTGGTCGAGGGCTACCGCCCCGGTTACTACGATGTGCTGGTCGAACTGTATGCCATGAACCATGCCGGGCTGGTCGCCAGCCGGGTAGTGCAGCAGGATGACTCGGGCGCATTCATCAGTCTGGAGGATAGCGGCTTTGATGACCCTTTTGTCGAAACGGTGACGACCATCGAGACCACCACCGTGCATGGTGCGGGTAGCGTGTCAGCGGCGGGTCTGATCATGTATCTGCTGCTGGTGCTGGTCAAGTTGCTTTATTTTCGCAAATCACCCTCACGCCGAACATAAAAAAACCCGGGGACTGTAGGTTGGCGGGGGTCCAAGCTTACAGTGTCCCGGGTCGTACGGGGCCGCCCTTCGGGGGTAGGGCGTTTTACTACTTCTCTCAACTATTCAGACTACGGAAACCAAAAACCGTTGTGTGATTCAGTGATTGTGATAGTAGGTGCAGTTGGCAACCTGCGAAAGTGACAAATTGTCGCACCCTGCTTTTATCGATGGCCCTGGCGTACTAACATGCCGCGCTAACCACCTCAATCACCAATCGACAGGGCTTATGACGCAACCGGAATCGAATAGTTCCCAAAAAATTCTGCGACATCTGTATTTATTACGTCTGATTACCATCAGCTTTCTGTTTCTGATGGCGGTGCTGGCGGTTGCAGTGTTGAATATCCACCTGCCGGTAGTGCCGCTGGGTCTGATCATGATCCTGATGGTGGCCTCCAACCTGCTGATTCGATACCTGCTGCACTCGGGCGCTGGAACAGCTTTTACCTGATCCTGAGCCAGCTGATTCTGGAGATACTGCTGTTTGCCGGGGTGCTTTATTACACGGGCGGCGCGACCAACCCCTTTACCTTTCTGTTCCTGATTCCGCTGGCGGTGTCAGCGACGGTCATTCCGGGTTTGCCGACCTGGTCGCTGACGGTGCTGACCGTATTGCTGTACAGCCTGTTGCTGGAGTTCTATGTGCCGCTGGGTTACGGCGAGCATGCCCATCACCACATGGCCGACAGTGGCCAGTTCACCCAGCACGTATTGGGTATGTGGTTTGGTTTTCTGGTCAGTGCGGTGCTGGTGACCTGGTTTGTCACCTACCTGTCACGTGAGCTCAAACAGCGCGAGCGCGACATCAGCGAAGCGCGCCAGCGCGAATTGCGTGACCAGCAAATGGTGACGCTGGGCACCCTGGCGGCCGGTACGGCGCATGAACTTGGAACCCCGCTGGCCAGTCTGGCGGTGGTTACCGGCGAGTTGACGGATGGTTTCGATCCGGCGCAGCATGCGGATCTGTTCGAGAATCAGAAAATCTTGCGCCAGCAGATCGAACGCTGCAAGACGATTCTGTCGGTGTTGTCCGATTCGGCCGGTGAATCACGCGCTGGCGAAGGTCATTTAATGGCGAGTAAAGAATTCGTCGATCATGTCATTACCCACTGGACGGGTCAGAGGCCCGAGCTGCTCTGGAGTCGTCGCGACAAGTCGGCGCTGCAGGGCCGGTTGCTGTTCGATACCACCGTCTCCCAGGCCGTCATTAACCTGCTGAACAACGCCGCGGATGCGACGCGTGAAGATGTCGAGATCGAGTCGCTGACGGATGCTGAATTCCTCGAGATCGATATCCTCGACCGTGGTCAGGGTATGAGCGACGAACAGATCGCCAAGGCGGGTGATGTGTCGTTTTCGAGCAAACCCGATGGCATGGGTATAGGCCTGTTTCTGGCCATCACCACCGTGCGCCGTGGGGGCGGTGATATCGGCTTTAAACGCCGCGATGGTGGTGGAACTATTACCCGCATTCGGCTACCCCTGTTAAAATCCGCGAATGCTTGAGCACATCGATGAAAACCCCCGGTTACTGCTGGTAGATGACGACGAGGTCTTCTGCCAGGTGCTGGCGCGCGCCGTGCGCAAGCGCGGGTACGAGGTTAGCGTGGCCTATGATCAACAACAGGCCGAAAAATATGCGCGGCGCGACCATCCGGAATTCGCCATCGTCGATCTGCGTATCGGTCAGGATTCCGGCCTCAATGTCATCAAACACCTGGTCGAACACGAGCCGGGCATCCGCATCGTGGTATTGACCGGTTATGCCAGCATCAGCACTGCGGTCGAAGCCATCAAACTCGGCGCCATCCATTATCTGACCAAACCCGCCGAAACAGACGAGATTCTCAAGGCCTTCTACCATGACGAGGGCAACGCCGATATCGATCTCGAGGCCAAACCCATGTCGACCAAACGCATGGAATGGGAACACCTGCAGAAGGTGCTCAACGACCATGACGGCAACATCTCCGCCGCCGCGCGCGCCATGGGTATGCACCGGCGCACCCTGCAGCGCAAGTTGCAGAAGAAGCCGGTGAAGTCCTGATTGGTTTGTGACTCTTCAGCAAGTCGCATCCATGCTGCCCAGGCCCGGATAATCAGCCGCTTGCCTCGCTCCAACATTCTGCCGGTACCGTTTTGACATTAAAACCTGTCAGGTCTGTGTTTTTCATCCTTGCGATGCTGGCATTGGTATCTTTCGGGTCAGGTTATAGCCACCTGTTTTACCTGGCGGGCTTGCCCTGGACTGACATGCGCAGGCTGGACGATCGGATCTACGTCGACCCAGAACTGGGCGATCAACGTTCGCGACAGTTGCTGGATACCTGGCGGATCGCGAAATCGCGCATCAGTCAACGTTTTGGATTATCCGCGGCCAACCCGGTGCTGGTCGTGACCATGCATGCGCATACGGCCGAGCGTTACGGGCTGGCGGGTGATTCGGGAATCGCCTTCGCCCTGCCGTGGCGGCATTACATCGTGGTGCGCTGGCAAGACGGTTTCGTCGACCTGCTGGCGCATGAATTGATGCATGCGCAGGTGCGAGACATCACCGGTTACTGGCGTTATCTGCTGCAGGTGCCGACCTGGCTGGACGAGGGCATCGCGATGCAAGTGGACGATCGTGAGGTTTATCGTGTCAACCCATCTATTGTTCCGCCGGGTGAAATAGCGCGGGTACAGCGGCTGACGCGTGCGCGCCAGTTCTGGTCTGGTGATGGCGCACAAAATGTTCGCAATTATCGTGCGGCAAAGGCCGCAGTTGCGCGGTTGCTGGAGGATCGCTCCGGTAATATCGCCGGGTTATTGGCCTGGCAGATTGGGAGTGGCGATTGATGCCAGCGGCATCGGGCTGAACGCCTGCTGTCAGGCCAATTAGCTAATGGTTCATCTGCCGCAATAGGCCGCGATAGCGATCAATCAGTGGGTCGTGTTGCGGTAACAGGCTCAGAATGTTGATGATGGAGCGGCGCCCCAGACCGTTTTCGAACTCGCGGTCGGTTTTCATGATGTGCAGGAAATAATCCAGCGCGGTATCGAACTGGCGCTGGGTCGCATACCACGCTGCGAGCATGGCGACGGCCGGCAGCTCATGAGGGTTGGCGGCAACGAATTCTTCCAGATCCTGCGCCTGCTTGACTGGTTGGGCAATCCAGGCGAATTCCTGTTCCACGATCTGGCGCGCGCAGGCAGGTTTCTTGCGGATGATCTCCGGCATCGACATGAGCAGGCGCAAGGCTTCTTCGTGTCGGCCTTCCTGGCCCATGAGTGCGGCGATGGTCAAGGGCAGTTTGTAATAACCGGGGTTATCCAGCGCGGCCTGGCCCAGGCGCTGATAGGCCTGCTCGATGTGGCCATCCTTGAAATCCTGCAGCGCGCCGTGGATGATCTTGTCGGATTCGTTCGCCACGTACTGGTCGAGCATGAATCGCAGGTCCTGTTCGTCCTGAAAGCCAAACAAGGTCTCGCTGACCGAGCCATTGAGGAACAGCTTCAATGTCGGCACGCTGGTGACGGCATAATCGCGGGCGATTGCGCGTTGTTCATCGCTGTCGATATTGACCAGCAGGAAGGCGCCCTGATAGCTGTGTACCAGTTTTTCCAGCACCGGGTAGAGGCGGAAGCTGGGCCCGGCTTTGCGCGACCAGAAATGCACCAGCACCGGGCCGACCGCCGAGTTGTCCAGCACCAGTTGCTGAAAGCTGTTGCGATCGGCATCGAAGATGTAGTCGTTGACGTTGATGCGGGTTCCGCCTTCAGTGTAGCCGCATGCGCGGACGTTGATGGTGGTACTGCTCGATGAGCTTGCGCACGTTGGGCGGGTAATCGAGGGTATCCATCTCGTTCATGGCCTCGTTGAAGAAGGCATCGGCCTCCTGCGGCAGGTACAACAGCATCTCGTCGAAGACCTTTTTCATGAGCTCGGTGTTATGTGTGCGGGTGGCGACGATGCCGCGATTGATATGCAGCAGACGCCATGGCCGGTACAGGTTGGAGCTGTCGAGGTCGTGCCTGATCTCATCCGAGGCGGCATCGATGACCATGGTCATCAGTTCGGCCAGAATGGTCAGTGATTGTTTGTCGCTCATGCTGTTGGCGGAATGGGCGAACGCATTGACCAGCGGTTCGATGTGATTCAGGCGTCCGCGATGACGAATGATCCAGCGCGCGAAGATTAGCGAGATCTGCTCGATTTCCATGCGTTTTTGCGGCAGGTCGAGCTTTTCCATCAGGTCGATGAGTTTGAGCAGCAGGGTAAAGCCGTGGTCGCCGATATCGGTGGCCTCGTGGCTGCTGATACTGTGTTCGTCTTCGGCCTGCTGGTTGATGGTGGCTGCAATATCAAAGAACTGACCCATGGCCTGCATCAGGTTATCGAAGGCGTTCTGGTAGGCGTCGTCGAAATATTCCTCGAGTTGACCGGGCAGACGGTCGAAGTATTCTCGCGCATCCTCCAGTGAGGCCAGTGTCTTACCCATTCTGCTCCCCGCTTTGCTCAGGCCAGGCCAAAATGTCTGGCTTCATCGCTGTCGAGCAGGCGCTCCTGCACCACGCGCCACTGGCCATCGGTTTCTTTTTTGAGTACCACCTCAAGCGGGTGGCTATCGATCGTACCGTCGGTGGCGCGAATCGTTTCGGTGGTCAGAAACATGATCTGATCGTCATTGCTGCTGCGAATCCTGAGGCCGCTGTAGCTGGCCTCGGCGATGACCTTTTCGTTGAATTCGTATTCGCACTGCGAATACCAGTCATCATAGTTGATGACGTCAAAGCCGGGTATGCCGAACACCTGAATCTCTCTGGAAATCAGGTTCATGTGTGCGGCGTGGTCGTATTGCTGAATGGTCGTGCAACACTTGTCGAGCCATTGCTGGGCTATTTCCTGGTCGTTCATATTAATTTTTCAAGGTTTTATGGATTATAAGTCTAGTGGAAAAACACTTAACCTTCAGTGAATCAGGGATTTATTGATGTCCTGCACCAGTGACGGCCCTTTGAAGATCAGCGCGCTGTAAATCTGAATAAGGCTGGCGCCCATGTCGAGGCGCAGTCTGGCCTCGGCCGGGCTGTCGATCCCGCCTGCGGAGATGATCGGCAGTTCGCCCTTGAGTCGCTCGGCAAAGCGCGCAAGGACGTCGCGCGACAGATTGGTCAGTGCAGCACCGCTCAGGCCGCCGGTCTGGCTGGCCAGAGGATGGTCGCTGACCCGGCTGCGGTCGAGCGTGGTATTGGTGGCGATCAATGCATCGATGCCGTATTTCACCAACAGCTCGCAGATCGGGCCGGTGGCCTCGGGGGCCAGATCGGGCGCGATCTTGAGCGCCAGCGGACGGTTCGACTGGTGCTCATCCTGAAGGGCCTTGCGGGTTTCCTGCAGGCCTTTGAGCAGGGCTTCCAGGGCATCTTCCGATTGCAGGCCGCGCAGGCCTGGCGTATTGGGCGATGAAATATTGATCGTGATGTAGTCGGCCACAGGGTAGGCCTTTACAAGGCCGATGCGGTAGTCATCCAGGGCGTTGTCCACGGCCGTACCCAGATTCTTGCCAATGTTGATGCCCAGTACCGAGTTTGACGGGCGGTGGTGCTGAATATTACCCAGCAAGTGATCGATACCGTCATTGTTGAAGCCCATGCGATTGATGATGCTGTTGTACTCCGGCAGGCGGAACAGTCGTGGTTTCGGGTTGCCGGGCTGGGCGCGCGGGGTCACCGTGCCGACCTCGATGAACCCGAAGCCAAGCCGCGCCAGGCCCGGCAGGTATTCGCCATTCTTGTCCAGTCCCGCAGCCAGTCCAACCGGGTTGGGAAATTCAATCCCCATGACCGTGACCGGGTTGTCGGTTTGGCGCCGGGGCAGTAACCAATGCAGGCTGGTGAGCAGGTCGAGTGAGGCCTCGTGTGCGGTTTCAGCGTCGAGCGCAAAGATGAGCGGGCGGAGCAGGCGGTACAGTGGCATGGACAGGACTCAGAGATAGGTGCGTAGCGCGGCATAGTGTTGCAGATCCTCGACACGATCAATATCCCTGAGCGGGTCAAACAGATAAGCGTCTATGCTGCATTCCGCAATGCGCAGTTGTGTCGACTTCAGCACCTGATCCGAACCCCAGGGAATGTCGTGAAACAACGCGGGGTGAATGGATTCGCGGCAGGCGATGAGCACGTAACCGCCGTCGAGCGCGGGCACCAGCACCAGCTCGTGGGTGTCGAGCCTGGCATCCACCTGTTGCAGGAGCGCGACATCCATATCCAGACAATCGGCACCGATCAGGATGACATGTCGGTGGCTGTTCAGGCCCTGCTGCAGGGCATGCAGCATGCGTTGGCCGAGGTCCTGGCCCCGCTGCAGATACCTCGGCTCGTTGGCAAATTCGTTATTTTCATCCGCCTCGCTCAGCCACAACTGGTAATCGAACCCGGTGTTACCAATCAGTGACTGGTTGTGCTGCAGGCAATAACGGTAGACTTCCAGCGCCGCCTGGCGGCCAATGGACGGTATCAGGCGGGTTTTGACCCTGCCTGCAACGGGCGGTCGGGCGAAGAGCTGGAGCAGCGTGTTAGCCATAGTACCAGCGGTGCAAGGTAGCGGGTTTGACGCCCATCCAGTAAGCCAGTCGCAGCCACCACATCAACACGATGGTACGGATGATGCCGTTCTTCTCCCAGCGCCTGCTGGAAGTGATTACCGGCTGTGATATGCAGGCCGGCTGGGCCAGCGCCCGCGCATTTTTGCTGATCGCGATGTCTTCCATCAGCGGGATCTCAGGGAAGCCCTGCAGACGCTGGAAAAAATCGTTGCGAAAGAACATCGCCTGGTCGCCGGTGGCGACCGCCGTGCGGCAGGAGCGCAGGTTCATGGCGCGTTCTACGAGGCGCAGTAGCCAGTGGCGTCCACTCAGACGGACGTCGAAACGTCCCCAGTCGCTGGTGCTTGCCTGCACCAGTTGCATCCAGCCACTGGGTAGCCGGGTATCGGCATGCAGAAACAGCAACCAGTCGCCCAGCGCCTGCTGCGCCCCCGCGTTCATCTGCGACGCACGACCGCGTTGCGCGTTGATGATCTGCACAGGGAAACCGCGCGCCTGTTCCAGCGTGTCGTCGTCAGAGCCGCCGTCGCAAACGATGATTTCAATCTGAGACAGGTATTCGATATCCGCCAGCAGGCCCTTCAGGGCAAAGGCCAGCGCCCCGGACTCGTTGAGGGTGGGGATGATGATGCTGAATTGCATGGACAGCGAAGCGAAAAACGTTGCGGCGTCTAGTCGAGTGCGCCACCGCAACTGCTGCCCTGGCCTGCTGTACAACCGAAGCAGTGATCGGCAACGATGATATCGAGATCGCGCAGGTTGACGGAGTCGAGGTCGCGGATATGCAGGTCATTGCCATGCGCTGGATGCGTCAGGTTGAGCTTGAGCATCTGGTTGAAATCGCAATCGTAGACGTAACCCTGCCAGTCGATGCTCAATTGGTTGCGGCACATGACGCCGTTCAGTGTGGCCAGGTTCATCGAATCCTTGAGCAGGTTCATGTAGTCCTCGAACTTGCCCTGTGACAGCAGGGTGCTGCCAAAACGCGCGATTGGCATGTTGGTGATAGTGAACAACTGGTTGAAGCGAATGCCAAAGTTATCCCACAGGTGTTTCTTGTAATCGGCCTCCAGTTGCGGCTGCCCCGGGGGCAGATAAGGACCGGTGGGGTTGTAGACGAGATTGAGTTCGAGGCCGCTGCCATCAGCGCCGTAACCGGCATCGTTGAGCATTCTGAGTCCGTGGATACTTTTATCGTAGACGCCTTTGCCACGTTGACCGTCGACGTTTTCTTCCAGATAACAGGGCAGCGAGGCCACGATGCTGACCTTGTGACGGCTTAAAAAGTCGACCAGATCGGTTTGATCCGGCTCGCTCAGAATAGACAGGTTGCAACGATCGATGACCTTTTTACCCAGTTGCCTGGCGCGTTGTACCAGTGAGCGAAAATGCTCATTGAGTTCAGGTGCGCCGCCGGTCAGATCCAGGGTATGCACCCGCCGGCGCTGGAGCAACTGTAACACCAGGTCGATGACGGATTCTTCCATCATTTCGCTGCGGTTGGGGCCGGCATTGACGTGACAGTGCAGGCAGGTCTGGTTGCAGCGATAGCCGAGGTTGACCTGCAGAATCTCCAGGTCATCACGGTCGAGCATAGGGAAGCTGGAGTTCTTCAGCAGCGGCCAGGTATCAAGCATGTTGTTTTCGCAGAATGGGGGTAAAAAAAATTGACCGGCAATATACCACATAGTTCCACAGGAACGTGGTCAGCGTGTGTGCGCCCCGGGAATGATTGGCGGGCCTGATACCCTGCTGCAGGCGTCAATCATGCGCGGTTGGTTCGGTCCTCATTGCCGACTGTTGATCTGTATTTAGATGCAGGGATGATGAATTGCCCCGGGCCGCCTGAATGACTAAAAAAGGCGGCGCCAGCAGACGGCCGTATGTTAGTTTATCTATAATGCGCTGCATGAATGTATGGGCTCGCTGATGCTTAAACCTCTGGTCAAAACACCTGCTGTCGGTGTCGCCGTATTAATCGTGCAGCAACAGCAGGTATTGATTGGACGCCGGGTCAAAGCGCCCATGCAGGGCAGTTGGCAGCTGCCAGGTGGTTGGCTGCGCTTTGGCGCCACACCGCAACAGGCGATGCAGGCCCTGGTCATAGGGTTTACCGGTATGCGTGTCGGTCAGGCCCGTTTCGTCGCGATCACGGATAATCATTTTGATGACGAATTACACACTATCAGTCTGTATTATCAGCTACCATGCCTGAACCCGCGAGAGCTTGATCTGGGCCAGAATAAGGCTTGCGAAGAATGGCACTGGGCGGAATGGGGCAATCTACCTGAGCCATTGTTTTTACCCCTGCATTTATTGAAACAATCCGGATTTAGATTATGAAGCGCAGCTGCGCAGCGGCACGAAGATGAGCGAAATGCGGGAAAAATCAGTAATTTCTTGGTGTTAATGCGGGAAATCTAGAAATTACTTTAAGTTGTGTTTATATTACCACTGAAAAGGCCATATTGGGCCAGCCGGGGCGGGCGCGCAACGGCTGGCACAACCACTAATTGAGAATAACCTGACCACATGAGCGTTGAATTTGATATAGCCAGCGACCAGATCGATGGTGCCCGCGACTACCAGGAAGATGCCTACATGGTCTCGCAGCTGGGCGAGACCGATGATGGCAAGAGTTGCGCGCTGGTTATCATGGCCGACGGCATGGGTGGTCATGCGGCTGGAAATGTCGCCAGCAATATGGTGGTGGCAACCTTTAACAAGTCCTTTCAAAGTGAGTTCCCTCCCAAGAAGCCCCCCGAACTGCTGACCGATGCGCTGACTCGCGCAAACCAGCAGATCGCCGATTCCATTCGCGAAACGCCCGCGTTGCGAGGCATGGGCTGCACCATGGTGGCGGCTTATGCAGAGGGTAACAAGCTTTACTGGGCCAGCGTTGGCGATAGCCATTTATATCTGGTGCGTGATCGTGAACTGATCAAGCAGAATGCCGATCACAGCTACGGCGCCTACATCGACATGATGAAGGAGCAGGGCATGGAGATCGATGAGCAGCCGGGCATGTCGCGCAACATGCTGATGAGCGCGATGACCGGTGAAGAAATCAGCAGTATCGACTGTCCGGACACACCGATCAAGATCAAGCCGGGTGATCGCCTGATCATTGCCAGCGATGGCCTGGATACGCTCGGTGCGGGCGCGATCATCCAGTATTCCTCGTGGTCCAAAACCGCGCGCGAATGTGTTTATGCGCTGTTAAAAGCAGTAGAGGAAGCCAACAAGATCAACCAGGACAATACCACCATTATCGTGGTGGATGCGCATGAAAAAGCCGCGCCAACCGCCGCCGCGTCGGTGCGCGAGTCCCTGTCCAGGGCGGCCGAAGCCACGTCGCAGGAAATCATCGATGAACAACGCGATTTCTCCGGCCTGGTCTCCGCGCTGGTGAAACTGGTCGTTGTCGCGGTTGTCGTGGGTGCCGGATATTTTGCCTGGCAGCAGGGTTATATTGACAAGATGTTGTCCGGCGTCGCGGAGCAGGTCGAGAAATTCACCGCAGAGCCGGATGTGGTCATTGAGGACGCACAGCCCACGCCATCGCCGACCGAGCCACCTGCACAACCCGCCCGACCACTGGTCAAGCAGCCTGTGCGAGAGCCCGAGTCTGAACCCGAGCCGCTGGTCAAGGAAGAGTTTATCGATAAGCCCGATCCCTTTACCGATCGACTGAAATCCGGTGGCAATGGCCCCATCATGATCCAGGTGCCCGGTGGCAGTTTTCGCATGGGCGACGCGTCGGGTCTGATTTCGGCGGATGAGATTCCGCGTCATCTGGTGAATATAAAGCCATTCGTGATCTCGGTGTACGAGGTGACCATTGCAGAATACGAACGTTTTGCCAGGGCGACCGGGCGCAAGCTTCCCGAGAGCGGGGGTCTCGACCGCAAGAGTTACCCGGTCACCGGTATCTCATGGGACGAGGCGCTGGCCTACACGCGCTGGCTCAAGCAGCAGACCGGCAAGAATTACCGCTTGCCGTCTGAATCGGAATGGGAGTACGTGGCACGCGCCGGCACCCGAACAACCTACTGGTGGGGTTCCAAAAAAGGGGCCGGGAACGCTCACTGTTTTGATTGTGGCAGCGACCTGAATGTCAATCGCCCCGCCAGAATCGGGTCATTCAAGCCCAACCCGTTCGGCCTGTATGACACCGCTGGTAACGTCTATGAATGGGTGCATGACTGTTATCACCGTAACTATCAGGGCGCACCTGATGACGGCAGCGTGTGGGAAGGTGGCGATTGCAGCGTGCGTGTCGTGCGAGGCGGTTCTTTCCGCAGCCCGGCATCATCGATGCGGGTCGAAAATCGAGAGGCTTTTGATGCCAACAAGGGTCAATTCAACGTGGGTCTGAGGGTGGCCCGTGACCTCTAATCCGGCGCCATGGCTGCAAGCGAAACAGTTCTGGAAATCTGCCCGGCGGAGGTCAATGATTGCATCTGGCTGAAGGAACTCGCGGCCCTGCGCGCCGAGAATACCTTGCTGCGTTCACAGGTCATTCGCGACCCTTTAACCGGCTTGCACAACTACCAGTATTTCGAAGATACCCTGAATGCCGAGATGCAGCGCACCCAGCGCACCAGTCGCCCAACCTGCTTGCTGATCATCGATCTCGATCATTTCAAGCGCGTCAACGATGAGCGCGGTCATGAAGCAGGCAATGAGGCGTTGAAAACCGCAGCCAACGTGTTTCGCAGCGAACTGCGCCAGCTTGATATTGTGTGTCGTTATGGGGGCGAAGAGTTCACCGTGATTTTACCGCAGACCAGTCTGCCGGTTGCGGTGAACGTGGCCGAACGCCTGCGCATCGCGTTGGAGAATAGCCCGGTGAATTTCAAGGATCAGGAATTTCGCGTGACGGCCAGTTTCGGAGTTGCAATTTACCAGCCTGGCGCCGACATGGATGCCAAGACGTTCGTTGACCAGGCCGATCAATTCATGTACCAGGCCAAACAGCAGGGTCGCAACCAGATTTGCCACGCCGATTTTGCCTTGCTCAAACCGCGTACCGAGGTCAGCAGCGAGGAAAAATCAGCGTTGTTCAGCGGCAACGAGCAGGGCGACAGCGAAAGCTGAGGTGTGCCGCCCCGCCCGTGGCCTTAGAAGTGAGGCTTATCCTTGGCGTTGTTGAAACGCTCGATGCTGTCCATGATCTCCTGCTTGGCTTCCTCAGTGCCCAGCCAGCCATCGATACGCACCCATTTCCCGTCTTCCAGATCCTTGTAGTGCTCGAAGAAATGCGAAATCGAGTCCAGCAAGGGACGCGGCATCTCGCGCACCGAGGAAATATCGCGATACATGCGTGACAACTTATCGATGGGCACAGCCAGTATCTTGGCATCTTCACCCGACTCGTCAGTCATCTTGAGCATGCCAAGTGGGCGCACCCGGATGACTGATCCACTGATCAAGGGTGATGGCGTAACCACCAGCACATCGACCGGATCGCCATCGTCCGACAGGGTGTGTGGCACGTAGCCATAGTTGCATGGATAGTGCATCGCGGTTCCCATGAAGCGATCGACGAACATCGCGCCCGTGTCCTTGTCGACCTCGTACTTTACTGGATCGGCATGAGATGGAATTTCGATAATGACGTTGATGTCGTTTGGGCAGTCTGTACCTGAACTAACTCGGTCTAGATTCATTGTTGTGGTTCCCCGGCAATTGGTGGTAGCGCGCGATTATAGCAGTCGGAGAGGGCATGGAAAGCCGGTTAGACTCCGGCAGTGGCGAAATCCTTCAATTATGGCGATTTAAATCGCTCGCCTGGCTGAAAACCGAACACCTCGGTCATGTTGAGATCCACGATCAGCGCGTCGACGGCCTCCTGCCCATGTTCACGGCTGACCTCTGCAAGCACCAGTTTGGCCGCGTTGCGGCTATAGCCATGGCCGATGTAAACATGGTTTTTAAGCAGTTCGCGAGCTTTTTGCAGGGTCATGGGCGGATTATATCGTCATGTTGTTGCATTGGAACCTTGAAATCATTGGGGGTTCGGCGCTAAAGGCCAGGCTGTCAGGATTTTTTACATTAGTGTCGATGCATTTTACGCGTTTCGATTTCGCGGTTCATGTGGTCTTGATTAAGTTATTGAATAAATAGGATAAACACGAATCGGTTTGATTTTTGTTACAATTAACAATTGTTAAGTAATTGTTGGTCTGAACGATATGTTATCACCTCAAGTATTCCTCACCGTAAGCCTGGGCTTAGTGCAGCGCTTTTGGCGTCGGGCTCTGTTCGCAGCCATGCTTACTGCGCATGCCGTTCAGGTGCAGGCGATTCTGTATGAATGGAATTTCGAGCGCGATGGCGGCATTTATGCAAACGACTTTATCGAAAACGATATTTTCGACAAAGCCCTTGATGGCGAGGTCGATATCTATATCGAGCAGTCGGCCAATTTCGAAATCTCGCTGAGCGAGATAACCATTACCTATCTTGATGGCAGCATTCAGGTGCTCAGTTCTTCGGTCAGTAACAATGGGGTGGCAAACCCAGCGACCTGTGACGACAAGACCTTTACCGGGTGTGTGGAGGTAGTGGAGAACGACGAAGTCAAGTTCCAGCATTTCTTTTTTCCGCTGAAAGATGACCCCTTTGAGTTGGATGTAGGCGACATACAGTCTGCACAACTTGATCTAACGGGTAGCGGCCTCGAT
>JGI11705J14877_10001060_pt1 | contig 16020 bp, 11 predicted proteins | sample Etolaghawater15m_FD_14877 | JGI IMG/M metagenome (IMG submission 14877)
TTCGTAGTCGCGCAACAGTACCACCGATCGTTGGATCTCAGGCAATCGGGTAAGGGCTTCTTCCAGCACTTCTTTCAGGTCGTTGTAGCCATGATCTACCGACTCCGTTTTGTGTTCGTGTCCTTCCATGCGGGTCATCCGGCTGGTTTTCCTGAGGCCATCAATCATGGTGTGGTAAGCTGTGGTAAACAAATACGATTTGGCTTTCTCCGATTGAACTTCCTTACGCTTTATCCACATTTTCATAAACGACTCCTGTACCAAATCGCGCGCGGTTTCAGCATCACCCGTGTTTTTCAGCAAAAACCGAAACACGCTGTCGCTGTATTCATCCACACAATGGTTGTAGTCGTTGATGGTCATGCGTTAAAAGTAAATAACTTTTATACATGCCAAGACGGATGAGGTTCTGAAATGTTACAGCTACAGAAAATCTTATATTGAATTTTTCTACCTTTTTTGGTTGTCATAATTTCTTTCTATACTTCTTTTCAGAATGTAAAATTGTACAGGTTGGAGGTAAAACACCTGCAGTGAGTGATAAAATAAATTTCCGTTAGTCTTTGGGTTCTAAGCCACCTGTTACCATGCAAATTTAAAGTTATATTTTAATATTACATGGTAAATTGTCCGTTTATCTTGTTTAAATGGTAAAAATCCCCACCCGAAAGGCAGGGAGCATGCAGGATAAATTAGTCATTCAGCCTAAGCACCACCAAAAACGCCTGTTGCGGTACTTCCACGTTGCCCACCTGGCGCATGCGTTTTTTTCCTTTTTTCTGTTTCTCGAGCAGTTTCCGTTTACGGGTGATGTCGCCGCCATAACATTTCGCGGTTACATCCTTGCGAACAGCCTTTATGGTCTCACGTGCAATAATTTTCGCGCCTATCGCGGCTTGTATGGCGATATCGAATTGTTGCCGTGGGATAAGGTCCTTCAGTTTAACACAAATTCTACGTCCAAAATCGTAGGCGTTGTCAACATGAATGAGTGCCGACAAAGCATCTACAGGCTCTGAGTTCAGCAGTATATCAAGTTTAACTAATTTGGCAGGTTGGTATCCGGTGATGTGGTAATCGAATGAAGCATAGCCTTTTGAAATACTTTTGAGTTTATCATAAAAATCAAAAACGATTTCTCCGAGCGGCATATCGACAGTAATTTCGATGCGGGTGGTAGTAAGGTACACCTGATTTCTCAGCTCACCTCTTTTGTCGAGGCACAGTTTGATGATAGGGCCTATATAATCCGTGTGTGTGATAATCTGCGCCCTGATATAGGGTTCCTCGATGTGGTCGATGTATTTTTGTTCGGGGAGGCCGGAGGGATTGTGCACCTCAATAATTTCCTGTTTGTTGGTAATCACGCGATACGAAACATTGGGCATGGTGGTGATGACGTTCATGTCGAATTCGCGGTCGAGACGCTCCTGAACGATTTCCATGTGGAGGAGTCCTAGAAATCCGCAACGAAATCCAAAACCCAGTGCCATCGACGATTCAGGCTCGAAAGTAAGCGAAGCATCGTTGAGTTGGAGTTTCTCCATTGCCGACCGCAGCTCCTCATATTCTTCGTTGTCGATAGGATAAATCCCGGCAAACACCATCGGTTTCACGTTTTCGAAGCCATCGATAGCCAATTTGCACGGACGTTCTACATGGGTGATGGTATCGCCCACTTTTACTTCTTTCGATGTTTTTATGCCTGAGATAATGTAACCTACGTCACCTGTTTTAAGCACCTCCCGTGCCTCGGGTTTTAGCCTGAGCACCCCTATTTCGTTAGCTTCGTAGCGTTTGCCTGTATTAACAAATTTTACCTGATCGCCTTTTCTTATTTCGCCGCTAAATATCCTGAAGTAAGCGATAATGCCTCTAAACGAGTTAAATACGGAGTCGAAAATCAAGGCCTGCAATGGTGCTTGTTCTTCACCTTTCGGTGCGGGTATTCGGCTTATAATAGCTTCCAGGATTTTATCTACACCATAGCCTGTTTTACCGCTGGCCTCGATGATGTCTTCGTAATTGCAGCCAATCATGTCTACAATCTGGTCCTTTACTTCATCGGGCATGGCGTTGTCCATGTCCATTTTGTTGAGCACTGGTATGATTTCCAGATCGTTTTCAATGGCCAGGTAGAGGTTTGAAATGGTTTGGGCCTGTATGCCTTGTGTGGCATCGATAACAAGTAACGCCCCTTCGCAGGCTGCAATAGACCTTGAAACTTCATAGGAGAAATCGACATGTCCGGGAGTATCGATCAGGTTCAGGACATATTTTTGGTTGTCCTGCAGGTAGTCCATTTGTATGGCGTGGCTCTTGATGGTGATACCGCGTTCGCGTTCAATGTCCATATCATCAAGAATCTGGGCTTGCTGATCACGTTCAGCAACGGTATCCGTAAACTCCAGCAACCGATCGGCTAACGTGCTTTTACCGTGGTCGATGTGGGCAATGATGCAAAAATTCCTAATGTGTTTCATGAGCGCAAAAATACAATTTAAACTGATTGTAAATATGCCTCCGTGAGCCTCCCAAAAAAAGAATTTTTACAGTCGGAATACTTTTTGTGTTACCTATGGTTTCTTCTGTGGTTGGGTTTTTCACCTCTGGCATTTCGGGCGGGGACTTTTACCGAAGAAGTACCCCCATTCACCGAATAGTTGTTCCTGTGGGTGCGTTAACCCACTACTTTTGCCTCGTAAATCATTCATCAATCGAAATTTAAACAACTAATAAAAATTGAATATGGAAACCACGAAAAGACTTTACAGATCCTCTTCCAACAAAGTGATAGGCGGAGTAGCAGCAGGACTGGCTGATTATTTTATGATCGACCCCGTTTTAGCCCGGGTGTTGTTTGTGCTGCTAGCCATGTTTGGCGGTGGTGGTGTGCTCATTTACATCGTGCTTTGGATCATTATCCCGCTGCAGGTTGATAAAGCCCGCGACATGTACAGCCACGCGTCTGCCCATTACAAATCGCCAGTGGAAGAGGCTGAAGTAGTTGATGATTATACCAGCGAAGCCGCTCTGCCCAAAAGGCAAAGCAACACCGGATTGATCGCTGGCGTTGTCCTGATCTTCATCGGCGGATTGTTTTTAATCGACCGCCTGTTGCCCATGTATCAAGTTACTTCCTTGTGGCCGCTTATCCTGGTTGCTTTTGGAGTAATTCTTATCAAACCCGAATTGTTTAAAACCACAAAAAACCAAAATCATGAAATTTAGAAACATCTTTTGGGGAATTATCCTGATCGCATTCGGGATTCTCTTCACGCTCGAAAACCTTAACTTTATCGACTTCGATTGGTATAACCTGTGGCGGTTGTGGCCTGTAGTCATCATCCTCTGGGGAGTTAGTATACTTCCTGTAAAAGACGTCCTTAAAGTATTTATGGTGTTGTTGGTGCTGGCCGGAAGCATTTATTATATGCTCAACGATAACGTGCAGTGGCGCAACGCCGACCATGATTATACCGAGATCAGCTCTCATGCTGTAAACCAGGAATTTCAGGTACCTCTGGAAGACTCTGTGCTAACGGCTACCCTTAAAATGGAAATGGCCGCCGGCACTTTCGACTTACGCGACATCACCGACCAGTTGGTCGATTTTAAAAAGACTGGCTCGATAATTGACTATAAATACAGTGTAAAACAGGAAGATACTGATACCAAAATCAGGATTATGATGGAAGACAATATCCGGTATAAATCCAACAATGGAAATCGTGTGGTGGTAAAACTAAACCCTGACCCCGTTTGGAATCTGGATTTTGAAGTTGGGGCTGCTGAGGTTAACCTTGATTTTTCCGACTTTAAAGTTAATTCCGTTGATATAGAAGGTGGAGCCGCTGCCTTTAATCTGAAGTTCGGCGATTTGTACCATGACATCCATGTGGACATCGAGGCCGGAGCTTCTTCCATCGACCTTAAAGTGCCTGAGTCGTCAGGATGCCAGCTGAAAATAAACACCGTCCTTTCGGGAAGAACCATTTCCGGATTTGAAAAAGTGGAGCACGGACTTTACCGCACCGCCAACTTCGATGAGTCGGAAAACAAAATATACATGGAAGTAGATGCCGCCGTGTCGAGTTATAGCATCACCAGGTACTAACACTTAACTTATTCACGAAAAAGCGTTTTCAAAGTTTGCTTTGGAAGCGCTTTTTTTATTTTTTTCGATCAGTATGTCGTACCTGCTGAAGATCCAGGTCGGTAATCATAAGGGGGTGGTTGTCTTGTCTCTGCAAGAAAACGCCAAGTGCTTCGTAGCGCTTGATTTGAAAACAGTCATTTACCAAGGTAAACGCCTTGATTTTCAAATCTTCTCATACCTCGTCTTTTGACGTTTTTTGCCAGGGACATATAAAATTGTATAGGTTTTCTTGCAGGCATAACTTATACAAAAACAAATGACGGTATCACTGGATAAAGAGCCGGAATTTTTGAAGAATGATATTTATGTTAATTGCGCTCAGCCAAAAATTGCCAGAGTTCGGTTTGTAAGGTGTTAATATTCATGAGAATAATAATTGTTTTGTAGTGTTGGCTATTTAGGGTTAAATTAATCCAAATTTCAGACCAGAAAGACGTCTTCTTTGGGTTTTAAAATTCATGGGCAAAACGACCATTTCTGTTGAACAAAAACACCCATCCATTGAAAGTTTTTGCACCAACCTCATGCACTTCCTAGTTTTGTTTCGAAATTAATCATTAATAAACGAAAAATGTCATCAACTAAACGATTCAAATTAGGGATAATGTTGCTAGCCCTGGGACAATTACCCGCAGCTGGTTTTTCACAAAACTACAAAGTGGTGGATACAGATCAAACCACCTATTACAATAACCTCATCGTCATACCTGAGACGCTTCCCGGGGAAGATTTTTACGGTCAGGATGCCAACTATCAGGGCAATTTACCTTCCTACACCGACAATGGTGATGGTACGGTTACCGATAATGTTACAGGTTTAATGTGGCAAAAATCGCCTGACATGAATGGGGATGGAGACATCAACGTGGCAGATAAGCTATCGTATGACGACGCCCTGGCAGGAGCTTCAAGTTTTAACCTGTCCGGATACACCGATTGGCGCTTGCCCTCAATCAAAGAGATGTATTCACTGATTGTCTTTAGTGGTATAGATCCCAGCGGTTACGAAGGAACCTCCACTGACGATTTGGTTCCCTTTATTGATACTGACTATTTCGGCTTTGGATATGGCGACCTAGCTGCCGGTGAGCGAATCATTGATGCTCAATTGGCTTCAACAACACTTTATGTTGGGACAACCATGGTAGGAGCGGAAACCATGTTTGGAGTCAACTTTGCTGATGGCCGCATTAAAGGATATGGCACAGGCCCCATGCCCGGACAGACTGTTGACAAACAGTTTTATGTGATGTATGTCCGAGGAGGTGATGATTATGGTGTCAATAATTTTGAAGACAATGGCAATGGAACCGTTACCGACCAAGCTACCGGACTCATGTGGATGCAGGACGATAACGGAGAAGGACTTAATTGGCAGGAAGCATTGGCCTATGCCGAATCATTTGTGTATGGAGGATACTCNGACTGGAGATTACCCAACGTCAAAGAATTNCAAAGTATATTAGATTACGGTCGGTCACCTTCTACCACCAATTCAGCAGCTATTGATCCGATATTTAATTGCACACAGATGACCGATGAAGGGGGTAGTCCTGATTATCCATTTTACTGGTCAGGAACAACACATGCCAGTTGGCAGGCAGATGCTCCCGGCGGATGGGGTGCTTATGTATGTTTTGGCGAAGGNCATGGCTGGATGGAAGAGCCTCCTATGTCAGGAAACTATATTTTCATGGACGTCCATGGAGCCGGCGCACAGCGTAGCGACCCCAAAATGGGAAATCCTGACGACTATCCATATGGCAATGGCCCTCAAGGGGATGTTGTTAGAATTTATAACTATGTGCGTTTGGTTAGAGATGCCGGTGCAACGGGAATAGGAGACTTGCCTTCAGATACTAAGGATTTGCAAATATTCCCAAATCCCGCCCACGAATTCCTGAATTTCGCAATAGACGAAACTGACGCAGATACACAGGTTCTGGTAAGCAACCTTACAGGACAAGTGGTTATCTTCACCGATGCATCCAATCACCGGATAGACATTTCCACACTAAATACCGGAATTTACACCCTTTCAATAATTACACAAAATACACGTTATCATACCAAATTTATAAAAAACTAACCCATGAACAGAACCATGAACAACACCGTGACCACCGCGCTGATAGCCGTTTTTCTCCTTTTTTCGGGAATAACCGCACATGCACAACAGGTAGGTCGTCAGTCAGGACAACGCCCCCAGGATAGAGAGCAACAACGTCCGCCCATCCCCGACTCTACCCAGGTGGCCAAAATGGTCGGTGAACTAAGTACCGAACTCGCCTTATCCGAAGACCAGGTTCCGGTTTTCTCCCAAGTGGTTTTCACGCATTTCAACGAATTAAAGGCGCTCACTGACAACAATAGCAGGCCCGAACGCGAAAAAATGGAAACCCTGAAAAAACAATTTGAAAAGGAAGTTGCCGATATGTTGACCAAAGATCAAAACCGGAAATTTAAGGTCTATATGAAGAAAAAGTTTCCGGGTAAAAGACCCCCTGAACGTAGGTGATTACCAGATAAAAGAGACAAGGAAAAAGGATTGTCGCTTAATGAAGCGACAATCCTTTTTTTTACCCATTAAATCTTCTTTCCAATAAAAAACACATAGCCATGATAGTCCTTATATTTGTAATACATCTGCTCTCCATGGCGCTCACTGGCGATAAAATCCTCAGCGGTTTTATCGCCTGCATGTTGTTGAAGAAAGACCTTTTGAGCCTCCACCTGGGGCGCATAAAAATGCGTTGTCCAGCAGTTTTCAGGAAGTATAAAAGTGGCAACAGGAACATAACCGGCCCTTTGCATTTGGGCGATTTTGTTTGGAATGGTATCTATTTCAGGGTAGGCATCCATCCAGAAATCCTCTATTTCAGCAGGACGTTGGTCGGTAAACCAGCTTGCCTCCGAAACAGCGATATAACCACCGGTTTTCAGAAATTTTCGCCATTCATTCAGTCCCCGCTCAAAACCAATATTGTAGATGGCTCCTTCTGACCAAATCAAGTCAAGTGATTCGTCGTGAAAAGGGAGATCATCCATGGAGCCAACAATGCCTTTCATTTTTTCATTAAGCTGATGCTTTTCGGCGTTGGCATTGAATAGATTGATGAAAGTGGGAAAAATGTCGATTCCCGTAATTTTTCCGGGTGCATGTTGAGCCAACACCACCGTTTGACCACCGCTTCCGCAACCGAGATCCGCAATTTGAGATTCGTCAGTTAGATTGTCGATAAAACTTAGGGCTTTCAGGGTCACTTCAGGACTCCCCGGTCCCTGTCGTTCTACACTTGCATAATATTCGCAAATTAAGTTTACATCGAATTCGTGAATGGATTTATTTTCGTTACTCATGATATTAAAATTTTAAGTTGTTGAAGCCAAGGCATAAAGGTAAGACACTTCTGCCGGATTTCATTTTTTTTATATGTAAATAGTAATAACTACGGCAAGAAACTGCCGAAATCTAACAATGTGATAACCATGATGAAGCACCATAGTTATTTAGCTCACAATATCCAGAATTAATTTAAACATCCAAAAATTTTAGTGTGGCAAAGTTAAGAAAAAGTCATGTTACACGAATTCAATTCGTTGAAAAAAATGAGCTTTCCGTAGATTGGTTTGAACCATCTGATGAAAAAGTTTTAATTCCCTGCGCTTCTAATCTACTTTTACAAACAAATTCAAAATAGATATTAGTAATTATCAGTATTAAAGCTTTTAAAATGCAGAAAATCAAATTTACCCTACTGCTCATGTTCGCTTTTGCGACAGGCTTGTTTAGCCAAGGTTTTTACGACATCAACACCGTTAACACCATCGAGATTACCTTTGAAGAATCCAATTGGGATTATCTTCTCGATCAGCTTTATGCTGCTGGAAATGAAGAAAGGTTACTCGGAACGGTTGCCCTAAACGGACAAGTTTTTGATAGTGTAGGCGTTCGTTACAAAGGAAACAGCACCTATAATGCCAACCAAATAAAAAACCCTTTTAATATAAAACTGGATTACATTATCGACGACCAATTGATTGAAGGCTACGGAACCCTCAAACTGGCTAACGTTGCTAAAGATCCGAGTTTTGTCAGGGAAGTGTTGACTTACGAGATTGCCAGAAAGTACATGCCAGCAAGCCAATCCAACTACGCCAATGTGTATGTCAATGGCGTCCTTCTTGGACTGTACACTAACGACCAGGATGTGGATAAATTTTTCATGCGCACACACTTTCAAAGCGATGAAAACGCACGCATTAAAGGTGAGCTCACCAGTGCCGGAGGTCCTCCCACAGGTGGTGTTTGGGAATACTATGGAGAAGATTCGAGCAGCTATTACAGCAAGTACGCGCTGGAAACTGATTTTGGATGGCAGGAGCTGATGTGGTTTCTGGATACTTTAAACAACCACAATGAATCCGTGGATCAGGTATTAAACATCGACCGTCACCTTTGGTTCATCGCTTTTTCAAATTTGTTTGTTAATCTCGATGGCCCCATCAATAATCCACAGAACTATTATATTTACAAAGACGATGCAGGCAGGTTTAACCCCATTCCATGGGATTTTAATGAAAGTTTTGGTGGTTTTACCATGCATCAAACTTTAGGGAATTTGAGCACCACGCAGTTACAACAAATGAGTCCTTTTGCTAATGCAAATGAAACCGCATTTCCAATCATCAGCAAAATCCTGTCCAACGACGCGTACCGCAAAATATACGTTGCCCACATGAAAACCATTATTGAAGAGAATTTCGAAAACAGTTTATATGAAACAAGGGGCTTGGAAATTCATGACATCATTGATGCAGATGTACAAGCTGACCCAAATAAGTTTTATACCTACAACAATTTTGTAAGTAACCTATACTCTCAGGTTGGCAATGGACCACAGACAGTAATTGGCATTGTACAATTGATGGATGCAAGGAGTAGCTATATTCAATCACTAGCTGATTTTCAATACACTGCTCCTGAAATTTACAACGTAGCTCATTCACCCGAACAGGTATCTCCCAATTCAGAAGTTTGGTTTACCGCCGAAGTCAATAACACCTCTGTAGTTCAATTGGTTACCAGATCAAGCTTAAAATATCCCTTCGAAAAAACGACCATGTACGATGATGGAGCCCATCACGATGGCGCTGCCGGAGATGGCGTTTTTGGTGTTTCGGTGATGGTTGGATCAACAGATATACAATACTATGTTTATGCTGAAAACAACGAGGCTTGCGCGTTTTTACCCGCAAGAGCCGAGTATGAATTTTTTGAAATCGAAATTACCGGATCATTGGTTATCAATGAGTTTATGGCTGACAACGAAAACACGGTTACTGACCAAGATGGCGATTACGACGACTGGATTGAACTGTATAACAACGGTAACGAAGACATAGCTCTGGGAGGATTTTATTTATCGGATGACGCAACTGATCCCGGTCAATGGGCTTTTCCTGACACCACTATTGTGGCAGGAGGTTACCTGATTGTTTGGGCAGATAACGACGAAGACCAAAGCGGATTACATGCCAACTTCAAATTGTCGGCTTCAGGAGAAACTCTGGTATTGTCTGACAACAGCTTAAATTTGCTGGATCAAGTCAACTTTCTGGCACAAAAGGCTGATACCACAACGGGGCGCTATGAAAATGGCACGGGCGATTTCATAGAAATGTTACCTACCTTTGGTGCTGAAAACACCGATTTATTGATCGGAATTTTCGATCAATGGAATACACAGGTATCTGACTTTACACTTGATCAAAACTTTCCTAATCCGTTTACCGAATCAACTAACATTGGATTTCGCCTTTCCACACAGGCTATGGTAACACTTACCGTCTCAAATATCCATGGTAAAACCATAAAAACACTTTTAGCGGAAACGCTTCCCTCAGGTGAGCATCAATATCAGTGGAATGCAAATGGTATGGCTTCCGGCCTCTATTTGTGCACCATGCGGGTAAACAATCAGGTAACAGTTAAAAAGATGACTGTTCTTTAACACGCAATCAAGAAGAAAGTTTTTAGTAAAGAACCAATAATTTAATTTATTTTGCAATGATTGATCAGTTAACAAAGGACACACTTATGAACCAGATACTTTAAAGTCAATTCCCATGTCTGAATCGAAACACCTTCTGAAACACACCGAAACCTTTCTGATCATCATTCTGTGGGTGCTTTTACTTTCCATCCCATTTATTTTCATGCCATCAGACACAGGATATCAATGGAACGACGTACTCAAACCCATGGAAACCTTCATTCCTTTGTTCATACTTTTCCTTATCAATCGCTACCTGCTTGTTCCCAATCTTTTGCTAAAAAGGCAAAACCTATGGTATCTGGGTGCTGTAATACTGATGATTGGCCTGTTTTCGTTGGGAGTGTTTTTAATGCAAGCAAGAATTCATCCAAACGATATTCATCCACCAATAGGGCATCTAAACCACATGCCACCACCCAAAATTCCGCCCTTGGGAGTGCCCGGCAGCTTAGGCAACTCGCCGCTGCCCTTTGCCCCCAAACAACTACCCCCTTATGCCAATTTTATTGTGATGGCCTTCCTGCTGGTGGGATTTGATACGGGATTGAATGCCTTTTTTAAATTAAATCTAGCCGAAAAGGAGCGTACACGTCTGGAAAAAGAAAATGTCAGCAATCAATTGAATATGCTTAGGCATCAAATCAGTCCGCACTTCCTGATGAATACCTTGAACAATATCCATACCCTCATCGATATCAGTGCCGAAAAATCCAAGGAGGCCGTGATGGGATTGTCGAAACTGATGCGCTATCTCCTCTATGACACAGCCGACAACATCACCACCCTCAAAAATGAATGTGCCTTTATCGAAAGTTACGTAGAGTTGATGAGGCTGCGTGTTTCCTCCAAAGTGGAGATCGTACTTAACCTACCGGAGAACCTTCCCCAAAGGAAAATTCAACCATTATTGTTTACTTCATTCATCGAAAATGCCTTTAAGCACGGGATTTCCTACAATGAGCCGTCATTTATCTTCATCGATATTATTCCCAACGAAACTACGCTTGAAGTTTTAGTAAAAAACAGCAACCATAAAAAAGTGAATCAACGATCGTCCGGAATTGGGTTTAAAAATGCAAAAAGACGCTTGGATTTACTCTTCGGGAAAGATTATCAGCTTAACGTAGTTGAAAATGATGCTATATTTACCGTTCATTTAACTATTCCGTTTAAAAACCAGAGCTCATGATCAGGTGTGTTGCCATAGATGACGAACCCCTTGCCCTCCTGAAAGTGGGTGGATATATTGATAAAACACCCTTTTTGGATAAAGTGGCCGTTTGTGAATCGGCCATGGATGCACTCGAAATCATGCAAAGTCAACCCATCGACTTGATTTTTGTTGACATCAACATGCCCGATGTCAATGGAATGGAGTTGGTTAAATCGCTCACCACAAAGCCCGGAATTATCTTTACTACTGCTTACAGCGAATATGCCATCGAAGGTTTTAAGGTAGATGCCATAGATTATTTGTTGAAACCCTTCGATTATCCTGACTTTTTACGAGCAGCTTTAAAAGCACAAAAAATGCTTGAAGTACAAGTAGCCGACCCCGAACATATTCAAATTAAGGAACAGAAACTTTTCATTAAGTCGGATCATAAACTTGTAAAAATCAACCTCGCTGAAGTAACCTATATCGAGGGCATGCGTGAGTATGTGCGTATCCACCTGCTGAATCGCGAACCTGTAATGACCTTGCTAAGTATGAACAAAGTTGAAGACGCCCTGCCCAAGGAATATTTCATGAGAATACACCGTTCGTTTATTGTGAACCTCGACAACATTACCACCGTAGAACGTAACAGGATTGTATTCGATAAAAATGTGTATATACCTGTCAGTGAAGGATACAGGGAGGCTTTTAAAAAGTTTATCGATCAGTATTTTCTGTGAGAGGGGTTCAGGTCAAACTTGACTCCTACACTAAAATTCAGGGGCATGGCATTGATGTTCAGCAAGCTGTTCAACTCTCCAAAAACAGAAACCCGTTTAATGGGTTTAAAATTAATGCCAACTCCGGGTGAGAAGAGTGGTGAGCCGTACATTTCTGTTTTAACATCCGATAAATCTGACTTGTTGGTAGTTTTTAGCGAGCCAAATTGAAGCAATTTCGCCTGGAGGTAAATCTCGGTTTTTTGCGTCATGAAAAAGGTAAAGGCATAGCTCAGCCAGGCTCCTGTGAATTGTTCGGTATAGTAATAGCTGTAATAAAGTGTAGGGCCTTGCTTTCTGGTTTTCATGTCGAAGGAGGAATATCCCACGTTTAGTTTTAGGTTGTGTCGTCCATTTCTGGTAAACGCCATTTGTATGCCTGCCGAAAACCCGTAGGAATATTTCTCCACGGTATTTGCATGGATATCTGAACCGTAGTTATCATACTGAGCATAAACATGCCATCCAGGTATGAAGCGCTTTTTTTCTGCTTTTAGGGGAACGGTTTTCCGGTTATCTGTTTGTGCGGTGTTGTAGAGTGAAAGTGTGTGTTCGATGCCATTAACCGAGAACCGTGTCTGGTCAATTTCATTATATAAATCCGGACGGTCGATCATAAGCATTTTTAAGGTGCTCACGTAGGCGTTATCCTTCACCATAAACCTGTCGTTGCCTCTGGTAAATTCTTTGGTTTCGTTTTTAAGTGTATACGATTTTTCCTCTTTAACCAGGTAGAGCAGTTTTTCGCCCATGACATTTCTGCCGTAAAGGCTGATTTTATCGCCTGTAATGATCTTATAAACAAATATTTCGCCTGTGGTGTTGTCGGGATCGGGAATAGAGACAAATGCTTTTCCATTGTCGAGGATGATTTCATCGACACAGTCGAGGGCACACGATTGTTTCACGTTGTTTTCGTCGAGGTAAAAAACCCTTAAGTCCAGGTCGTTATACATCGAAAGCACACCGGTGATGGTGTCTTTGGTGTCGAGAATTATTCTTCCTTTTTCGTTTTGAATCTGGCCGAAAGCAGCCAAAGCAGGCATAAGCAAGATAAATGCAATGAGTTTTTTCATGTAACGGGTGTCTTAATTTAAATGTTGGTTATTCATTTGGAAGGCACAAACGCTTCCGTTTTTAATAACACAAAGATAGCTTTTTTGAGGATGGGTTTGGATTGACAAGGAAAATATTTGAAAGGGGTTATTGAAGAATTGGGTTTTTGTTGAATAATTAAGCTTTTGGCTTTTGGCTGTTTGGGAAGGCTGTTGGCCGTTGGCTAAAAAATATCGTTTAATTGTGGCGTGTTGTTTTAAAGCTAAAGGAATAGGCAGTCTTTTGACTCACAGAATAATGAATATCTATTAGCAAATGATGACAAAGAACGAAAATCTCACTTCGACATTTAATAAACCGGTGTTCAAAGGAAAGTAGGCATAACCCTTTTGAAGGAATTTCGGACATTATTCCGGAGTTGTGGCAAGGATTTCATAAGTCATTCATGGGCTATTGGAGACAAACATTAAGCGTGCAGAATTGATTATTGTATTTTGTAAAATACAATATTGTAGTATACTTGTATCTTTTAAGGAACAAAAATTACGTATAATGGAAATTCCGCGACTTAAAACATTTTCAACGCTCAGGTTAATGAACCTGCCAATGGAGTTTAAGCGGTATCTTTTTGATGAGGTGATTTGGTCCGACAGCCTGAGCGAGGCAGTAACGCCCCACGCTCGCAGACAGGTTTCTTAGTGCATTTATCAGTCAAGCCTAACGACGAAAGTGGACTTTATTCACAGTAACTAATTCACTATATTTGCTCCTTTATGTAAATCCATAACTTTGAAAAAGCGTATCATTTTTTCTGTACTTCTGGCTGGATTTCTGACTATGGCTATATCAGGTCGGGCTGGTTTCATCGAGGTATCCGGTGCAGTGAGTGGAGTTTGGCAATCCGACACCGTGAAGGTAATAAACCACATCGAAATCCGCTCTGCTGATACCTTGTATATCCGGCCGGGAGTCACGGTTTTGTTTTGTGGGGCTTATCATTTTGCCGTGCATGGACGACTTATTGCGCGTGGATCTGTTAGTTATCCGGTAGTTTTTACCGCGGCCGACACCACAGGTTTTCACAACGACACCCTCCCGCTGGGCGGATGGCGGCAAATCCGTGTTGAATCACTCAGCCCGGGTGTTGACTCCGTTGTTTTTGACTACTGCCGGTTCGAATATGGCAAGGCCATCGAAAGCGATTCAATACATGGCTATGGAGGAGCACTTTGTGTACGCAACACGGACAAGGTGTTGGTGACCCATTCTGAGTTTATAAACAACTACGCCTTTTTCAACGGGGGAGCGATTTACCTTCATCAAGCCCCCACAGTTATCTCCGGCAATCGGTTTATTGCCAACAGATGCGGACAAGCCACCGTTTACTACGGCTACGGCGGAGCACTTTGTTCTGACAGCAGTACGGCACATATCAGCCAAAACTATTTTCATCTGAACAGTTCCACCGGCATTGGTGGCGGGCTGTGCGTCAGGTTTGCCGATTGCAACATATCGCGAAACATTTTCGATGACAATTACAGCGCCTTGGGTGGGGGTCTGGGCATGCTCCATATCGACACCTGCTATGCTACCATCAACAACAACCTCGTGGTAAACAACAGCGCCATGTTTTTTGGCGGCGGCATCAGCAATGGCAATTGCAGCCCCACCTATGTCAACAATACCATCGTGGCAAACCACTGCGAGGGCGGCGGCGGTGGGTTTTACTGCAAGGATTCCGTTGTGCCCGTGCTCGTCAACAACATCCTATACCACAACACCCAATATGGTGGCGACACAAACCAGGTATACCTGTGGGATTTTTTGTCGCAACCTGATTTTTACTACAACGACATTCAAGGAGGTGCTGAAGCTTTTGCCGGAACAGGAGGCGCTGACTTCCATGGAGCTTTTGAGTACAACATGGATGCAGATCCCCGTTTTGAAAATGATACCTACCTCCCCGGAGAAAATTCCCCTTGTATAAACGCCGGCGGTCCTGACACCACCGGTCTCATGATCGCTCCTTACGACTTGGCAGGCCTGCAGCGCATTATCGACGACACCATCGACATAGGTGCTTATGAGTGGCAGCTTCCAACAGCGATTGCCACCAACCGCTTCACCGACAAGCTCCCCCAACTTCATTTGTATCCCAATCCTGTTGCTAGTACCTTAAAACTTGAGGTCGGCATGCCAGCAACCGGGCAGGTCACACTCACCCTCACCGATCTTTGGGGAAACCTGTTTGAAAAGTTATTTGAAGGCCATTTGAATGCCGGAGCACACCAATTCAGCTATCAGGTTTCGGCGATGCAGCCAGGAGTTTATCTCTTAGTGTGCACTGCGTCGGGCCGTACTTTGGTGGAGAAAGTGACGGTATCTGGGAGGTGACAGGGAGATAGAGGGACAAGGGACAAGGGACAAGGGACAAGGGACAAGGGACAGGGGGACAGAGGGACTGAGGGCGAAAAGTGAACAGTGAAAAATGGGAAATGCAAAGTGCAAAGCGTTGTCCTGAGCTTGTCGAAGGGTGAAAAATGGGTATCCTACCTGACGGGAGTCTGGCCAATGCCAGCTGTTAGCTTAATAAAAAAACACTTCATAATTAATGAGTTATTATGCCAAAAGCCAAAAGCCAATAGCTAAGAGCCTTTAAGGGACAAGGGACAAGGGACAAGGGACAAGGGGACGAAAAGTGTACAGTGAACAGTGAACAGTGTAGAGTGAAAAATTGAAAATGCAAAGTGCAAAATGCAAAGCGTTGTCCTGATCTTGTCGAAGGGTGAAAAATGGGGGAAATAGAAA
>JGI11705J14877_10001065_pt1 | contig 15972 bp, 13 predicted proteins | sample Etolaghawater15m_FD_14877 | JGI IMG/M metagenome (IMG submission 14877)
TGGTTCGTGCGGCAATAAAGTCCTTTAAAGAACAGACCGGGGATATGCACTCAAAATTAGAAGCAGACATAGACGCTATCAATAGAATACTCTAATGTTCAAGTACATTTTATTTGCGTTTATGCTGGTGTCTGCGCCTTTGGCGAACACTGACACCCTAATAAGATCCGGTTGTTCTAAAGATTATCTGGGGGTAGAGTGGTTTATCTACGAAGACGCTGACGGTAATCGCTATTCAACAAAAGATCCTAGATCTAGAAAGTGTGGTTATCGTCGCTATCTAAACCTGTCGATGGAAAAGGATGCTGGAGACAGGTTTGATCCTGCTATAGTCAACGTAGATTATAAAGATATGCTAGGCCGCAATGAGCCTTGGGGAATGGTTCATCATTCAACTACTATAGGCAAGGCGGTTAGAGTCGGTAGAGATACTGTCCACATCTTTGGAGATGGTCGTATAGGCGATGGGATCTTTACGTTAGGCAGACAAGAAATACAGTTCCGTATAGAAGAAGAACCTATATGTGGGTTTGTAGACGAGCCTAAATGGTATGGTAGTAATACTCGCATTGATTGCGAAGGCCATACACAAAAGAGCGGTCAAGAGCTTATTTACTATGGGGAAGATGACGATAGGATTGTAACGTGGGAGTTAGGTGTACTTGTATATGCTTCCCACAGAGACTATGGAACAGACGTACCTATAGAGATTCTTGAAGAGTGGGATGAAGACCATGCCCAGTGGCGCAAATGGGAATATCGCATAGACAAATATAATAAAGTCTACGAAAGATCTGGCGTCTACATAAGATATAAACTAACTAAACTTTATCTTGCACATTGGCACAGCTTAGGGCAATTAAAAGGATTAATAACGGGATTACCAGTAGATATTACTTTAGGGTACGGCACATCTTATCCAGACACTTGCGGTGTTGCAAACGTAACTACGTATTTTATAGAGAATAAACCTCCTACATCTATGAGCCGCTGTACTCATTATACAGATCTACATGAAATAGGACACAGTGTTGGCCTTGCACACGGCCCAGAAAATCAAGACTACAAAGCCAGTGGCTATATCTTTCCTGACTTTGGACATGGCTGGAATGATATTTGCGGCACTAGAGATGATCTAATGTCGTATGGTTACGAAGGATGGTTTCATTCTAATTCTAAATTGTACTGCGATGAGGTCTTTAATATGTCTTATAAGGGCGTATTAGCAGGCGGCATAGAGTGGTCAGACACTGCTCATGCCCTTAATAGAGTTAGATATACTGTGTCGTTAATTCACGACGAGAACAAGTACGTAGATCCAGACGCTAGGCTACGGCCTGTAATGTCCAGAGCTAGACGTATTGAAATAGAGGTTATTGACTAGCAGGGTTTGCTAACGTCCATTGCAGACGCAATTAGTCCACCCGTACTAGCCCTATGGCGAGCGGTTTGCTTTGCAATATTTTTAGGTTGCTTTGAAAACTGCTTGCCTTTTTTTGTGTCTTCTCTTTTCTTTGCAGACGTTGCGGCGTACTCTGCGGAGGACAAAGATTCTCTAGCACTCTTAGGAAGATAGCGTTCACCTGTAGCCTCTGGGCCTTGTGTAGAAGGCTTACCAGACTTAGTTCCCCAATCTTCTTTCGTCCAATTCTTTAAATCTTGTTGAGGTTTTTTAAGCGCCATGAGTACTTTACCCTTTGTTAATGAATTTTTTGATTGGTGTGTTTTAGCTATTGCATGGTTTGGCGATACAACCGGAATGGGCTACAACCTTGCCAATATCTTTTTGTTTGTTTTTCTTCAGCCCTTTCTTATTCTTTTGTTTCTTTTTCTTTGGCTCAAGAATAGAAAATAAACTGATATAAAAATTAGCTTTTGTAGCCACCGCCTGCGTCTTTGTATTGCTTGGCAAGCATCTGAGCTTTACGTGCAGACCACTGCCCCGGCTTACCACCTTTACTACCCGCTTTAATTTTTTCAAAGAGGCGCTTACGCATCCCCGGCTTTGTGTAGTTTCCTGCTTCATTAACTTTACTCTTTTTCTTTTTGGCTTTGCCGCCTTTCCCATATAACTCTCTTTCAATATGGGTGTCTAACTGCCCTATGGTCGGCATCATTAAAATAGGTGGGGCATTGCTTGCTTGTGCCATTGCCTTAGCTTTTGCTTTTTCACCCAACTCCCTAATAAAACCACCAAAAGACTTTTGCTGTCTTTTTTCTAAATCGTGTATACTTTTCATCGTCAACGCTCCACATCAAAGACAGATTTGTATGAGACTCTACCGCCTTTAGAATACTGCGCTTTTCCTTTGTCAGCTTGGGCTAAAGAATGTTTACGCTCTAGTTCACTTATACTAATACCTCTACTTTTTCCACCTCGTCCTCCTTTTGGCCCACCAGAAAGTGAGGGAGTGTTTGGTGTTGGAGAAAGAGGTGGATTAAAACCAGAGCGATTTAAATTCCTTATAAGTTGACCTGTAGGGCTAAGATTTGTCATTACTTTAAAAACCTGCCCCATTGTATTCTTGAATGCCATTTTAATCTCCCGGTGGAAAACCTAACATTTTTTCGTTTGAAATTATCCAAGACTTTGGTATTGCAATTTCTGCATCGCCTTGAACAGCTACCCCATCTTCAACAAGAAAGTGTGGGCATATAATAATAGTATCTTTATCTTCGTGAACAATAATACCACATGAGACTGCTAAAGCTGAAGTAATTTTTTTAAGGTCTTCTATGTCCCTCCAGCCTACGTTAGAGCCTCCAGAGGCATCACGCCATACAATCTTATGTATGGTTACCACTTGACCTTATCAGCCCAATAAGCCGCAGACATCTTTCCGCGCTTGATGTTCTTTCGATGTGACGGGCTTTGAAGCTTTTGCGCTTTGCCTTCATGCGCTTAGATTCACCAGCCTTTGGTTTGCCAGCAGTCTTAGCGCCTTGCTCACCAAAGCGAATAATCTTTTCTTTACCGTTCTCACAGGCTTTGACAACATGAGACTTTTTAGGATGACTAGGTGTGCGCTTAGGTTTATTGCACTTCATTTTTTTCTTGTCGATCTTGCCGCCTTTAGCTGATTGTGTACGCCCTTGAGTAAGCATTGCTACAGTTTCAAATTCTTCTGGATTTAGTTTACCCAGATTAATTTCAACTTCAGCGCCTTCGCCTTGTCCCGACCCAAAATAACGTCCAAGATTACGCGCTTGTGCGTACCCGCTCATACCAGCTTTGACTACATCTTTCATAAACTCGTCAAACTTAAAATCATCTTTGGCATCATTAAAGTTATAACGATCTATAACAATTGTATTCCCATCTTCATCAGTAGTTATTTTTGCTTGTCCAAGTGAAGTTTTGAGAGCATACTCAGGGCTTGCGGCTGTTTTGCCGACAACATCAATATTTGACGATGAAGGGCTTACATCTACATACTGATTTCTATTGTTCGCGTCTGTTCTATAATCAGCATATTCAATTACGGATTTATTTCTAGCTTGATTCTGTAAAGCAATTCTTCTTAAAGCCTCTCGTTCTTTAGCAGACAAATTCTTTTCAGTTATTTTAGAATCGTCACCCACCAAATCACCTACAAACGCTCTAATATTAATGGGAATAGCTTCAGCAAGAAGAGCATCTTTTGCGTCAGAAATAGATTGGCCCAGACGAGACATAAAATTACCGTCTTCTGTAGGCGCGGCTTTTGTATTTCTAGCCGCCGCCGCCCTTATGCCAGTGCGTTTTGGCTCTTCTCTTTGCACGGGCCTTCTTACTTCACGCCTAGTGGGTTGAGCTTCAGGTTTAGATTCTGTTCCTAAAATTAACGTATCACCAGCACGGATACGGTCTGGGTTTTCTATGTTGTTTAGTTTAACAAGATCAGCTACGCTTACGCCGGTTTCTTTGGAGATTTTAGAAAGCGTATCGCCTTTAGCAATTGTGCGTGTTTTTGGTTGTTGAACTTCTTGATTAGACTCAAAAAACTTTTTTACCATTCCAATGAAACCACCTTCAGCCGCAGTAAATCTAGGATCAGTTGGATCAAACCTAACTGCTGTAGCAGACTTAAACTGCTCTGGTTGAAACAACACATAGGAATAACCAGACCCTTCAGGCACAGACGGCTCAAAAGCATTTGTGTATCTTATTGAGTCAAAGCCNTAAGGACTCTAACCAATCTTTTATTTTTAAACTCAACTGTGCGTTTCGTAATCCTTCAAGGCTGTCTGTCAAAAAATTAATTGTATTACCATTAATTAAGTCTTGGACAAAAGCACTAGACCCCCTTATCTCTGACCTTAAATCTATATATGCGGGGTCATCTAAAATTTCTTCTACGCTAAAGCCTGTTTGATCTGATATGGCTTTTACCCACTGTTGCGGATCAGCATTAAACTCATCAGGAGTCCAGCCTTGATCTTTTAAATCTAAAGGATTTTTTATGTTGACGCGGCCCTTGTTCATTACAACATTGTTAAAGCTTGTTGCAGAACGTAGCATTGCCATTTCTTCCACTTCATTTAACTGAAGCGTCCTAGCAATATCATCAAAAGTATCTTTGTCTAGATCTAACTCAGTAGGGTTCCAGCCCATACGAGTAAAAGCTTGTCGCATTGCAAAGAATTTATTAAGACTTTTTTCTGGAATAATTCTTTTCTTTATTGGGAAGCCGTCAGCGTCTGCGGCAGTAACAAACTGTGCATCTGAAAGAACCATATCTCTAGCATCATCACCAAAGATCTTTTGTATCGCCATGAAATTAGCTTGGCCCATGTCGCCACCAACGTGAGTAGATATTTCAGCAGGGAACGGAAAGCGTAAGTCATACTCCCGATCTGCACCAATATCTGTCGCACGGTATACGTAGTCTGTCTCAATAGAATCTTTTAAAAACTCTTGCTCTGCTACATCTCTATTTGTAATTTTTGTTATAGGCTCGTCTTCAGCGCCAACCTTTTTAGGCAGACGCGCAGTTACAAACCTTTTATATTCAGGAAGAGTTTTAATATTTTTTACTACGTTTTCTGCCGCTGTTTGTATGGCAGTTTCTGACAACAGTCGAGCTTCTTTTTTGGCAGAGATTATATCCCTGTAATACTCAACAACGGCTTGGTCGGCTTCCTCTAGCTCTACGTCTTTGCCTGCAACTTTATAATATCTGGAATAACGTAACTCAGGGAGTTGACCTACCAGCATTTCATCTAAACTATTATAAATAGCCCCGTCAGGGTCAATGCCTTTTTCTTTGTTAGAAAACTTAGGGCTTTCCCCTGTAATTAAAGAGCGTACAACTTTCTGAGCGTACTCAACTTGGTCGTTGCTTGTAAAAGGAACGGCCTCATTAATACTCGCAACTGGTGCTTAATTTGAGTTTTGACTTTTTGAGCATCAAAAACATTATCTGAAGCTTTGACAATTGTTTTTGCAAATACAGATGCAAGACTCATTATGTTCTCCTAGCCAGTAAGCTTCTAGAAAGGTCTTCTTCGTCCATGAAGGCTTCACCAGCCTGTTCGTTATAGGGCAGTCCTGTCATTTTATCTATACGCTCGTCAGGCTCTTCTGGAACATTAGGTACATCATCTACAACACCGCCTTTACTATATAAAGCTTTACGTTTTGCAAATGGATTTATATCTTCAACGCCTTCTGCAATAGAATCATCAACTTCTTTTAGCGTTCTGCTATAGTCATCCATTAGATCATCACCAAGGACTGTTCTTCCAAGCCCGTAGCCCGGAACTTTTTTGCCTATAACTGAGGCTAGTTGCCCTCTTCGTGCCATAACATGAATGTCACCAACTGTTGGCCCAAACAAACCAGTAACTAATCCCGGTGTGCCTAGGTACTCAACATTCTTTCCTGCCCGATAAACTTGATCTAAGAACAAGCCGTTACCGCCCCAACGAGACAGTGACTCAAAGCCTATCTGGGCCGCGCTCTTGTCCTCAAAACCTTCACCTCGTGTACGCATATAGTTAGTTGCGCCTGCTACAGCCGTCATAGCCAAAGCAGTAGGCAATAATTTTTCTGCGGCAATGTCAGGATCTTTCAACAACCTTTTAGCTCCGCGCTTTAATATGTTATTTGTAAAGGCTGTAGGATATCCCATCAACTGAAATAATAAGCTACCAAAAGGTGTGCTGTGTGCGCGAGGCTTTAGACCTGACATTCTTGAAGGCTGTAAAATAATTTGGTTAGTATACCTAGCCGCGCCGTTTAGAATACTTTTATAAAACTTATCGTCTACGTTTCTGCCACGGTTTACCCAAGCCTTTGCTTCTTCTGCATCAATACCAAACTCAGCTAAATCATCTAGCTTTGTTTGCATACGACGAGTTATGGGCGCATTACCGTGAGCGTATACCTGATCTATCGTGTTTGTTAAATATTTTTTACCTGTCTGAAAAGAAACATTTTGAACAAACTTTGTCCACTGATCTAGAAGTGTCATCCTAAAAAATACGTTACTGGCCTTCTGCATTCCTTCATTAGAAACCATATCACCCGCAAGTCGGTCTGCCATAGACTCTAATGACTGCTCCATTACCAGCCCAAACTCTTGCATTTCATGCCAAGCTTCTTCAGGAGTTAGCCCAAGCTCTTTAGTTAGTTTTTTATGGGCATCTTCAGTCATGGCCCTAAAACCAGTTTCGTGTGCCGATAAGAGATTATCAATATCCTGTTTGTTTTTTGCGCCTGAAATCTTCAGTGCAGTTTTAAACCCATCTATAGTTGCGCCTCCCGCAACACCAAAATTCAAAAGCACCTCAGTTAAACTAGACAAAGTTGCTAAGGGTAGAAGGGCCATGCGCTGTACAAGCTGTACGCCTTGAAAAGCTTTATTAGCTGTTTCCGTACCCTCGCCAGTTATAGTTCGATAAAGATCTCTAACTCTTTCTGAATCTTGTCCTGTCCAGCCAGCGCCCCCAGCCCTAGCTTCTTTAGCAATAGGCTCAAGCCACTTTCTTTCAAAGTCATTTAAATTCTTTACGCCAAAGACCCTTTTCTTTGCAAGGGCCATGCCTGCCTGAGTCATGTAATTAAAAAATGTTTGTTGAACGTCATTGTTCAAAAACTTTTCAAACATTGCATCGTCAGTGATTTTTTCAAATGTTCTATTACTACTAAAGAAATAATCTCGTGATCCACTGGTAAGCTGAAGCTCTTTGTTTAGCATCCCCTCTACAATATTGTCGGCATCTCTTTGGTTTTTAGCCTCACCTGATCGAATCAAAAGTCTTTTAAATTCTTCTTTATTATTTTCAATTGCAGATCTTTTCCACTGTCGCGGGATATAGTTTTTTACGGGAGTGCTAATAAACCCTTCTCGACTAAGTAACTCTCCAGCGGCCTGATAAGCTTTTCGGATTTGTGCTGATGATGCGTTGACTGCCGCAGAATAATCTTGTCCTGAAGATGAGCGTCCACGCAAAGCTAAAGAAAGCGCGTCATTTATTTCATCGTTCAACGTAACATTAAACTTACGATCAGTCAGAGGCATTACAGCCTTTAAAAACTCTTTATAGAATGCACCTGTAATATTTCTTTGGGCTTCTGCAAAGTCTTCTGAAATAGTTTTTTGCGCTGTTCTTTCAGCCAAGGGATCTCTTAAATCCATCGCAAACTCAGTGCTTGTTTTTTCTTGAAGCAGTTTTGCAGTTGGTGAAACTTTATTATAAGGAGTTAAAAACCCAGCAGACTTTCCAAACATTGCGTAAGAAGTAAACCTAGTAAGTAGTTTGTTTAAATCCATCAACAAACCATCTTGCATTTTAGGTGTGCCTGCTTCTTGTCTAGCTCTAGCCAGCGTAAGATCCACAGCCTCTTCAAAAGTATTTTGTCCACCACCTATGCTATTAATAAGTTTTTCAAGATCTTCTAAAGATCCCATTTCTGTAGGAACAAGTTCTTTTTCGGGCTGTGATGCCTCAGACGCTGTTTTATTTACAAAATTATTTATGGCTGATGATATTGTAGATGAAAAATTATCAGCGGCTTCTGAAGTTTTATTTTGATTTCTATTTATAAACGTCAGTGTCTCTACCAATTGATTTAACAATTCTTCCTGTCTTGCACCTGTAGCCTCTCCCAAAAGCTGTTGAATCTTTTGAGCAGGATCAGGCTCTCCCATAGCCTCTTGGATTGCGAGTCTAAAGTTTCTAGGAGCGTCTGTACGCGCCTGTAAAAGCTCTGAGACAGCCTGCCTAAAGTTCTCTCCGGGGTTATCTATAAGCGCCTGTAGCTCGTCCTGAAACCTCCTAGCAGGCTCTGAAGGCGGTTGGTTTGGTAGCCTTAGATCAGGCAATGCCAAAGGAGGTGGTGGCAGTTCAGCAAGCTCTTCTGCCCTTCTCTTGAGCATCCTTTTGCCAAAAGCTTCACCAGCCCCATGAATTAAGTAGCCTCCTGCACCACCAAAGGCCGTCATTGCCGCAACTTCAGCAGGGCTAAAAGAGTCTCGTGCGTCTATATTAATATCTAAATTTTGTTCTGCTACGTTTTGCAAGCCTGTATAGCCTGCACCAAAAACAGTTGACTTTGTTTTGGTAGGTTGCATTAGCCGACTAGAGTTTACGGCTTTGTTTGCGTTCTGTGCGCGAATAGAAAGATCTAGAAGTTTTGATGCGGCCTTGCCTGCACCAACCCTTGTTGCAAGCGTAGCGCCTGCACCTAGTCCAGCACTTGCCGCACCAGTAAGAATGGCTGGCCCTAGATAGGCCGCGTTACCATAGTTGAACAATATATCTGATCCATAATCTAGAACACGATCAAATTGTTCACCAATGCCAGAAACCTCTGCACGATCAAAATTTGTTTTCATGCGACGATATGCGGCCTTGACTTCTTCTGGCGCATCTCTTAAAGCTACTGCCTTATTTGCGGCAGTCTCTATTCGCATGATATCATCTCGCAAGAACTCAACAGGGTCTGTGTCATCGTCAGGATCAGTTGCTTGATCTATACCTGAAGAAACAGTAGACATAAAATCATCTTGATCTTTAAGATAGCTTAAAACCAGTTCAAAATCTTTTACGGTCTGCGGATCTTTTTGAAAGTCTGTCATACTATAGACAGGAGCTTTTTCTTTTGTAGTAAAATCAAAGTTATATTTAGCCGCAGAAGGCTTTGCTTCAGCAACTTTTTGTTGTTCAGCTATGCGTTCTGCAAAGTAATCATCTACAGTTCTAAATGACATTTAATTAGTCCCTAAACATACCTAAAATAGACGCCTCTTTTGGAGTTGCCCTACGAAAATCTTGGCTAATTCCCATTTTTTCTTTGAGTTGAAAATCAAGAGCATCGACTACAGAATAGTCTTGTTGATCTAAATTAGAAAAGACCTTTCTATTTTTTTCTACGTAGCGCAAAACTTCTTCTACCCTACCGGCGCTTTGAGCAGGAAGAACCTCATTTACATACACATTTACATTTTCTTCTATTGCATTTCTAATTCCTTGCGGAACCTCATCAATACCACCATACTCTTCTATCGTAGCATGATAAGTTAAAAAAGCGTTTTCGTTTGAAGGGTTTAGTAGTGTTGGACGATCATCATGTGCGTCCATATCTAAGAGTCGTGTCCTTACTGCAATAGCCATACTTCTGGAATTACTTATGTCAGTATCCGCAAAAACGCTATCTACTCTTTGGCTGGACGCATATATCGCTGTTCCTGCCATGCCTACGGCGGCATTTACTAAAGAGGTACTACTGTCAAAATCGCTGTCATCAGACATATAACTTCTAGTAAAATCATCTAGCTCCTCTTCTAGCTCTGGAGCAGACTGTCTAGCCATTGACATAACTCTAGCCGCACTGTCTTGTTCTAAAGACTGTGTGGTAGTAGAGTTAAAAGTTTCCTCAGAAATAACTTTTTTAGTTACTGGATCTACAAAAACTCCTGTCCACTTACCTTGAGAATTTATTTCTTTTGCTACGGTCATTGTTCTAGCATTACCAAATTGGTCAATATATTTTCTTTCGTAAGGTTCATAGTCCATTGTTTGTCTTGCAATTTTTTCACGTTCTTTAACCACTTCAGCAACATTAGTAGCGACTAAAGAGTTTCCTGTAGCTGTGTAAAACTTATCAAAAGTTTCTTGAAATTCTTTTGAAGCTTGATAAATATTTGAAGATGTTGTGCTACGATACAATGCACCGTCTGTATTTCTATCCTCTTCATCTAAAAAGTAAGAGGTTAGTTTTCGTAGTCCTCGACCCATTACACCTTGGTCAACACCAGAAGCTTCTCTTAAAGCTTTGGCATAAGCTAAACGATCACCACCTGTAGTCAGCAAAACTTGCTGTGCCGCTGTTAGTTGCTGGTCAAAAGCATTTATATAATCTGCAACAGTTTCAGAAGCTTTTTGATCGGCTATTTTAGAAACGTGGGCTTGGTCATAATACTTACCATCTTTCCCAAGTTCAGAATCTAATTTTGCTTTATACATTTCAAAAAGCTCATTTCTAAAGTAAGCTTCTTTACCACCCTCATAGCTTGCCGCCGCTTTACCACGTTCCGCAACTCTTTGCGCTCTATCCACAGCAGAACGAACAATGGCCCTTTCATCCATAATATCTTTTCGGTTCATAAAAGCATTGTACTTTTCTACTTGTCGGCCCTGCAAAACATTGCCAATTACTTGACCAGCAAGATTAAAAAGCATACTTTTAGTATCGTTTCTTTCCTGCCTTCTGCGGTTTTGACGAGATTCCTGTAAAAGCGACTCTGCGTTTTGTAAAGGGTTTTGAGTTAAATCAACCATTGTTATTCACCTTGATTATTTAGAAGACTGCCTTCTTGCGGCCCCATATTCTTAGACAACAAACTATCAATTGTTTCTTGAGGAATTGCCTCAATTTTTGCTTGCATCTGTTGATCTAAGTTTGGCATAGCTTTTTTAGTTTGTTCCATATCTGTCTGTACTTGACGGCCCTTTACTTCTGCAAAGGATGATCCAAGAGACTCTTCTTCATCTAGGTCATCTTCTAGATCATCTCTAAAGAATGTTGGATCTATGTCAGCCCTTTCGCACAACGCCAAGAAAATATATGTTGTTGGTTCAATCAAAAGATTCATTAGCTGGAAAGTCCACTTACCTTCGTAAAAGCCGCCAAACAAAACAGTCTGAACAACTTCCATAAGCGGAAAGCCATCAGCCATTAACTTAATAAACCTAGAATAACTTTCTTCTTCAATGGCATTTTCAAAAATATAGTTCAAAGCCTTGTGAAGATTTGTAAACTCTGGAGGTCTGTCGTGGGGCATAGGGTTGTCTGGATCCATAGTCAGACTCATTCCCGGTATAGGGAACCTACGCTCTAAGTTAATGTTTAGAATATCTTCGTTCATGCCGCTAGTTCCTCATAAGCTTGAGCAAGACTAGCTTGTAAGCTAGGCGCACCATAATACCCTTGAGCATATATATTATTATAGTTTGAGTTTAAAATGTCTTGCTGTATTTGATAGAAGTCGGAAGGCCCAGTACCCGCCATCATGCCAGAAGTAGATAGGCCGGGAGAAGTTTGAATAGGCGAGGGCGTAAGATAGCTCATGTCCACAAAAGCAAAAGGATCTTTTACTTGTTGCATAAACTCTTGTTGCTCTTTGCCAGCCTGAAAAGCATCTATTGCTTTTGCCGCTCCAGCCAAGCTTACTTCAAAGCCTGCCTGTTTTAGAGCAGTTGCGGCTTTTGTGCCTAGAGATGGTGCAACTTTTCTAGAAGCGGCATCGCCCACATCTACAAAATTATCAAACTCTGTAGTTACTTTAGGCTGTCGTGCTATGTTCTGAACAGACGCTTCCATACTAACACCAGAAGAAGTTGGATCAATATCTATACTAACGCCTGTGTCCTTTACTCCAAATGTAGTTGTTGGAGAATCTAATAAAGAAGGGGCTTGATAAGTTCCTTGCGTTGCGCCAGCCGTAAAAGAAGCTTCTGGTATATTTAAAGGTGTACCCATTTCAGCAAGCTCTACATAATTTGTTGGGGTAGCTCCAAGCTTGTAAGTTGTTCCTTCTGTGCCTAGTCCTAAACTATCTGCAACATCAAGACCTACTCCCTGATTACCAAGAGTTCCTGTTGCCCTATCAACACCTATCCCTGTTTCTCCCGTAACGGGATCGTAACTAATCTTAGAGGTGTCAAAGTCCCCCGCCATGCTTTCTTGTAAATTAGTCTGAATACCAAACTTGTTCATGCTAGAATCAAAAGTGGACTTAGAAAATAACTGGCCTAAATCAGATCCTGCGGTACTCCAAGCTTTTTGGGTAGCATCCCAAGCGTTTGAAAAATTCATATTTGTAATATCAATTCTACCGGCTGTAAGATCTTTTAAGAAACCACCAAAAGCTTTGCCGCCCGGAATACTATTAATTGTAGCGCCTACCATGTTACCGATTGTTTTAGTAACAGCAGAGGTTACTGACTTAAAAGCCTGACCAACACGAGTACCTACTTTTACTGCGGCATTTAAGAAGTGTCCAGCACCTTTAACAACAGCACCTAATGCACCACCTAATTGTGTTCCCATCATTCCGGTAGCTAGTCCTCCTAATGCCGGTAGCGCATAGGGCATAATAAGCGCCAGACCTATTTGGCCTACAATGCCAATCTTGCCCATAAACTTACCAACCTTTTTGAAGACACTTTTGACTGCCTTACCGATTTTCTTAAAGACCTTTTTAATGCCTTTAAAAATCTTTTTAAAGAATCCCATATGTTTTAGCCTCCACCACCGCCTGAAAATATTCCTTGAGCAAGTTGCAACAAGTTTGAAATGTTAGTGTTTGATTCTTTACTGGCGGCTGTTTCGTTGCCGATTGCCGCAATATAAAGTTGTGTGTTTAATGCTTTGTCATTTTCAAAAGACTGTCGCAGATATGCCGCCTCATCCCTAGCCGCCAAAAGTTCTGACTCATAACCCATCGCAGAGATCTGAAACTGTTGTTGAACATTGAGTTTGTTCATTTCATTTTCAGCGGCAGTGTTCATCATATTAACTTTTCGCTCATATTCAACTGCGGCTTGTGAGGCAATAAAAGCATTTTGAGCATTAAACTGTTCGCGGTTAGCGGCTATCTGGGCATTAGCAATACTTGCCGCAGATTCTGCACGGATGTTTGCAGTTGTAATACTTGCGTCTGCCCCAATTTGCGTAGCTTCTAATTGGCCTGCAATTTGCATTTTTGTTGTAGTCATTCTATTGGCTTCACTAGCATTAAACTGAGACATAGCATTTTGTTGCTGTACATTAGCCTGCTCTATCTGTGCCGCCAAATTAGTATTGAACTGAGCCATTTGATTTTCACTTTGAGCATTAAACTGCTTTGCGGCATTAGCCATTGACTGATTTGACAACATTGTTTGTTGTTGCATTTGAGCATTAACAACTGCCGCCTGTTGACGATTGTTTAAGTTTGCCATGTCCATAGCTAAGAATGACTTAGCGTTTTCAACTGCAATTCTTGTTTGATTGTTGGCATTTGTAACATCTAATTGTGCCATAGCCGTAGCATTTTGAATAACTGTTTGCTGTCGATTACTTAAGTCCTGCATAGTCATCGTTTGCATAAACTTACTATTCGACAAAATAACTTGTTGGTCAGCACTAAACTGAGACATATCCATGTTTGCAACCATTGAAGCATTTTGGATAGCTCGTTGTTGATCTACATTAAGCTGTGCAACATTCATACGATTTGCAATCTCAGCCTGAAGCATATTGGTCTTCATACGAGAATCAAGATTTGCAAGTCTTGTTTGTTGTTCAGCCGTCAGGTTTTCTGAGCCTGCCTGATTCAAAGCAGTCAGGTTTGCAAGCTCCATTTGCTGTTCGTTGCTGAGGTTTGCCAACTCCATTTGTTGTTTAAAGCCTGCGTTCTTAGCAAGGAAGTCTGCGGCAGTTTGCATCTCAACAAGCCGTGACTGATTCTCAGCAGACATATTCGCCGCATTGGTTTGAAACTCAAACTGAAGATTAGCTAGTTCAGTTTGTTGTTCATTACCTAAGTTCTGAGCATTGATCGACTGTTGGTTCTGAACATTCTGTATTGCCGTCTGTTGACGATTCTGAAGGTTTGCTAATCTTGTCTGCTGTGCTTGAGCCGCAGAAGTAATCATTGCGTCCTGTGCAAACTGGCTTTGGAGCACTGACATTTGCTGTGCCATCTGAGCCGTCTGAGAAGCCGCTGTCTGACGATTAGCGGTGTTTTGTAGCCTTCGCTGTGCGTCTAGGTTAGCTTGCTGTACGTTGGCCTGTTGCTCGTTTGATAGGTTCTGAGCGGCCCTCTGCTGTAGTGCTTGTGCATTAGACTGAGCAATAGGCATAGCACTTTGAATAATAGAATTTAAAAGTGCATCACGGCCTACGGTAGAAGCTGTTAAGCCTCTTTGCTCTAACATCCTATTTACTTGTTCTACTGCTGGTCTAGCCCATACAGGTACTTCACCATCTTCAATGCCTGCAAGAAGCGTTTCCATCTGTGAGGATACAAGAGCCTCTGTAGGTAAAGCCGCTATAGCCGCCTGTACTTCCACAGGCTCGTCATCTATTTGTGCTTCAACAGTTGCAGGGTCTTCAACGATAGTTGCACTAAGCTCTGGAGGAATCTCTCCAACTTCGGCAATCATTTGCGCCGCCGCACCCTTAGCCGCAGTGCCTTTTACTTGCCGCACTTGAGCCGCGTCATAATTTAAAGTTTCTAGTATTTGAGAAGCTTCTGCATCTTGAGCGGCTTTTCCAATAATTGCTTCGCGTTGAGCAACTTCAGCCTCTGCTGTAGGAGCAACATCGGTAACTTGCCCTGTAACCCTATCTACGTAAGCCCCATCAGATATTTGGTACTGTGCGGCTTGTGCGGTCAATGCGGCCTGTTCTTGTGTGGCATCTCTTTCAGCCGCTACAGCCCTTTCAGTAAGATCTTGAGATTCAAACTTAGCAACCGCCTCATCACTTACTGTTCCTTGAGCCGCTTGGACTTGAGGAACATCTGCCATATCAATAAGTGTTGGATCGTATGTTGCGGCTTCAATAGGTGTAGGAATACTGGCTTGTGCGGCTGTTCCAGTAGAAACTCGCCCAGCTTCAGGCGCTGTAGGAGCGGTTGGGCTTGCCATAACTTGTGGCCTTTCAGGACTCATCATCCTACCGCCTGTTTGAGCCGCAATACGAATACCACCCCGTCTAGCACCACCACGGTCTTTTTCATCCCGGTCATCAATGTTATTATTATTTTTATCAATAAATCGTGTATCTCGTATTTCTTCGTCTTTATCTTTTGATGGAATAAAAACTTTAGATTCGTCTAAAATTGCTTCTTCTGGAATAGGCTGACTTTCAATTGTTTCATATTTTATTGGGTCAGTTTTTTCAATTGTAGGTGGTGTAACATCAGAAGGCTTGGTTGCAAAACCCTTTGCAGGATCATAACCGATAGAGCCTCTTTTATCAGAAGTAAATTTAGCAGGATCAAATCCGGGCTGGCCTGCACGTATAGTCATGCCTTGTTCTTGTAAAGCACCAAACTCTTCATTAGTAACTACGCCATCTTGATTAATATCAAAACCTTTGTCTAAAGAAGCCTGTTGATTAGCCAAAGCTTCTTCTCTTGTCATGCCTTGTTCCATCATCTGAGCAATACGATCTTCTGCGCTCATCGTGGCAAAATCATCGGGATTAAACCCTGAAAGATTTGGCGTATAACCACTTCTATCACCAGTGATCGGTTTAATGCCGCTACCCGCACCAACATTTTGACCAAGAGAACTCAACCACTGCTGATAAGTACCTTGGTTGCCTTGTGCAAGCCATGCTTGGTATGCGGCCCTCATTGCACCATCTCCTCCGGTCACTCCACCAATAGGGTAACCTTCGCGCCTTGGCTTTCGGGTTTTATAAACCTTTCTACGATTCTTTTTCTTTGTTCGCGCCATTTATATATTCCTCAGTACGACCAGATTGCAGGA